>Ga0126336_10001774_pt1 | contig 11718 bp, 9 predicted proteins | sample SidCmetagenome_FD_92530 | JGI IMG/M metagenome (GOLD analysis project Ga0126336, IMG submission 92530) | Coral microbial communities from El Islote,Puerto Morelos, Mexico - Siderastrea C C metagenome | ecosystem: Host-associated > Invertebrates > Cnidaria > Coral | place: El Islote,Puerto... | reverse complement strand
GCCAGTTACTTCATTCTGAACACATGCTCGAAGTAAAAAGCTTAAGTTTTCAGAAATGGCGTTAAGTTTTGCGGTTAAAGTGAAACTTTCGACATTTGTCTGTGTTTTCCTTTGTAAAATTATGGCGGGAACTAAGCACGCGTCGTGCGTTTGACCGCTGTGAAGTCAAGCCCATTTTCTTACGGTTGATCGAAGGCACGCTGATCATGATTCGTTTTCTCGTTGCATACTCTATCCACTCCTTAATTTCGCCCTCGTACACTTCGCGATATTGAATAACATATCGTGTGCTATTTTCAGGTCAGAAAAGTAAGAATCGTTACTTCATACTTCGGTTTGGCTTATTCACGAAATTAAACGCAGCCTTACCATCGGGTGTCTAGAAAGCTAAGACCTAAGACCTGGAAACCTAAGATTTGGAAAGTGAATTCGATCAACCCTTCTTTGAAAATTAACGTTTGCAGGCCGATCATACTGCACCTAAAGGGGGCTGCCGTTATGTTTTAGCAAGAGCCGGAAACGAGGTGTTACCGGTGATGCGGTGGGTTACGACATACGCCGGAGTGCGCACAGGTTAACGTTCATTTTTTGATAGGAAAATAGATGTTCCTCAACTAAGATGCTTTGAGAATTGAAAATGAAGGTTACGCATAACCATGTATACCTAGACAGGCTATATAATTGGTTATCATTCTTTTCGCTATCAAATAACCAAATAAGAGCTCTAAATTTGCAATAAAAATGAAATGCGCAATTTTTCCCTCCAACGTAATGCAGCATAGCGAGCATCTGAACTGCATGCTCAGCCAATTCTGTTTTGAGCCTTTCTCTATGACGTAGTTTTAAGGGTATTACTTAAAACGGCATCACGTTGATATGCGTTTTGTAGCGTGTTTTACTAATTAAACGCTTCAGTCAAAGCCGACATCAAGAACCCTTGATAGGCATTATGATTTCTTTTAAGAGCTTTATCAACTTCCATTCACTAGTCTCAAAAAAGATAATACAAGGTTATTAGTGTTGCCGCCCTTCAAAGTGATTTCTAGGACTTCTAGGGATCTTAAATCAAAAAGTATCCCTATGGAAGGGGACTAATAATAACCACTAATAATGACCACTGATTAATTCGTGAGAAATAATTTAGACAATACTAATTCTGTCGCCACCTAGAAGTCAGTATTCGTTACAGTGCGCCTACTTTAGCCTAACCACACAGGGAAAGGTAAGTCGATCAGAACGCACATAGAAGGCAAAAGATCTGGAGTTTCTTGTCGCGATATTGTGCTCTTAAAAAATTATTTTTAGCTCTCGCTCACAAACATTTCACCGAAAGGCTAATTTTTTAACAATCATTAGTTTCAAACTTCTGCTGGGTAACCAAGCGTTTCGTCATAACAAAACGGAACAACAACAACAACCTTCAAGACTAATTGCTCATACCAATTTTAGTAGACTTGCCGATATTCCCGCGCGTTCGAAACGGATCTTGATGAAACTCCACAGGTTTGCTACCTTCGGTATGGAAAATCAATCTATGAAATGACAATAACCGAAAATTACTTTTTTGCACGACCTCTGTTCAAGGAAAAAAAAAGAAAAAAACAAAAGGGTCAGTTAACGTCGTGTCTTGCGATTTTAGTCTGAACTCATACTTGTGATTTCAAATGGAGCCGGGTACACTCAGCTCGGTTCAATTACCATTATTAATAAAGTACATGAAAAAACTTCCTGATCCTGAGTGACTAAGAGTAGTGCAGTTTAGGCCTCGACCCGGTCCACAATTTCGTATTACGATCCAGAGACTCTAAACATCAGTGCAAATTACAGTCAAACTCAAAATGTATCAAAACAGGTACACCTAACTGCCATAACTTTCCCACATAAGAAAGGAAAAAGAAGAAATGAAAAAGCCAACCAAGAATAAATTAGGCAAGCAAACTACATTCAGAGACTCGCTCTGACAAATGCTTAACGCACAAAATGTCAACTTTAGAATGTCAACTCAGATGACATCAAAACGTATTATACCGTAGCGCTCAATTGCTTTGAGAATTATCAAACTCCGAGAATGTAATTGGTTTGTTAAATTACTTCCTATTTGACTTGTTTCGTTTTTCTTTTTTTTTCATTTTTGTATACAACGTTGTTGCACCTAGGTGTACTAAAAAACAATAGTAGTACCGTCGACCCTGCATGTTTAGTAACCTAGTTCCCTTTTCAAAAGACCCCTGTGCGTATCCTTCAGCCTATGCTAAATTGAGCTGGTGTCCAGATAGAGCAGCGGGTCGAAATAAGGAAACCCGGCCTTGACGCATCCGCTATCCACACAATAAAACTTCATTGTGTACGTTGAAGACGGTACCTTGAAGCCTGGATTGTTCTTATCTGGGTACAGCCATTGTCAAATGGTATCACTAATTGTCGGCGAGGAAACTCCTTGCCACATTGCCTGTAATCAGTGGCTATATCCTCTTTAGACGGGAAGCATACTTTCAGTGGCCGGTTGTTATGATGAATTTTGGTCAAGCGGTTTGCTGGTTCCGAGGAGGAGTGGCTGCGTTCCTGTCTCTGTGGACGCCAAGCGTTTTTGTGCGTTCCTCCTTTTTTTCCTGCTGCATATTTTGTTGGCACACCAAGGCCAGTACGAGACTTTTTGGAGGTGTTCACTTTAACGACAGCAAAGTCAACATGCTTTTTCAACATGCCAACAGTTTGTGCAACACATAGACTGTGTTTGCATAGGGTTTTATACTTATAACAACGGCATGTGCATGTTACGTGATCCCGATGTATTGTACCCTGGTGAAATATTTGAGGGATCTTGAAGGATCCTAAAAGATCTTCATGAGGACCTTTAAGGATCCTATTGAGGATCTTGACAAAGACCGTCAATGATCTTTGTAAAATCTTCAAGGATCTTAAAAATTCTTGCCAAGATCTTGAAGGATCTTCAACATTCTTGCCAAGATCTTCAAGGATCTTCAAGGATCTACAAAGATCTTTAAATTTCTTGCCAAGATCTTCAAAGTTTTTGCCAAGATCTTCAAGGATCTTCAAAATTCTTGTCAAGATCTTCAGTGTTCTTGCCAAGATCTTTAAGGATCTTCAAAATTCTTGTGAAGATCTTTGATGTTCTTGCCAAGATCTTTAAGGATCTTCAAAAAGTCTGCTTGCCAAGATCTTTAAGGATCATCAAATTCTTCTCAAGATCTTCAAAGTTCTTGCCAAGATCTTCACAATTCTTGTCAAGATTTTTAATTTTCTTGCCAAGATCTTCAAGGATCTTCAAAATTCTTGTTGAGATCTTCAGTTCTCTTGCCAAGATCTTTAATGATCTTCAAAATTCTTGCCAATCTTCAAGGATCTTCAAAAGATCGTCAAGTTCTTGCAAGATTCAAAACGATTTTCAAGAATCTCCCAAAGATCTTTTTGGTTCTTTCAAGATCCACTGCAATCTTTTAGGACCATTAAGGATGTTGCAGGCTCTTGCAAAATGAACTTAGGAATTCCCAGGAATTCCAAGCTTTGCATGGTCTAGATTAGCTTTGAAGGAATTTCTAGGAATTCCTAGGGATCTGAGAGAATTCGATAAAATCTGAGAAATTACTGAGAATAGCAAATATTAGGATCTATTGCACATCAAACGACATCAAAGTATTGGTCGCAAACATTGTAAGGATACTTCACAAGTTTGTCATTCGGGCCACCTAATTCAATATTGTTTTGATTTAATAAAAAATTTCAAACTTAATGCCTGTACTATGAAACCTTAAAACACTTTCTTGTGAGTATATTTAGAGCATTAATTTACCACAGTTTCAGCACTCTGGAAACTAGCACATGTACTGGTATCTGTGATTAAAATAACATCTCCACAAAGTTCACAAGAGTTTTTATATGACATATTACATACCATATTTTTCGGACCTATGTACATAACCTATGTATTGTCCTCTGAATTTCACATCACTGGATACATAAATTTAATTCAACATTACGAAAATTAAAATTATTTTATTCTGAATTGCTACACCTATAACTGCTTTTAAATAAAGCTTTATCAGTATACACAGAGTGAATCAGACGACGTTGTCTTGATTTTCTTTTTTCTCAAAATATTTTGCTGTGTTCAATAAGAGTGGATTTATAGAGACAACTTACAATACATTTACGATCGCATTGTGTCCTGGTAGTTTGAGTAGTTATGATTCACAGAAGGGGAAATCAGTAAAATTGACCCTATGTTCATTAAAAGTGACTTAGCTTTAAAACTGGGCAGGCTACTCTTGACTTGACACTGCAGTGCTCTTGCCATGAGTGTGACATCTGTTCTGAACTGAACTGAACAACTTAACAGCAGCTGATCATGAATTCATTGAATATATACCTAGTAGAGCAAAACAGAACATTGTGGTCATTGTGTGGTTAGAATCACTTCTGAGTTATTGTTGTATTCAGTTAACAGTTCTGTTCTTTCAATTCTCTAGAAAATGATCTCTATTATTGCTTTCAAATCACGACGTTGTAAGCTCAAGACAGATCAGTTATCTTGTGCATGTCCTTTTAACTACAGTGATGGAAACACTCTACAGTGGAAAGGCACTGGAGAGCATTGTATTGGATGTTTGATTTTAACTTTTCTATAAACTGTTCAATTATGCCATAACCCCTTCTTTAGCTAAATAACCTCGCAATTCAGCCTACCTCAAATGTAACTAGTTACATGTAAATATAGCTTCGAATTCAAGAAGACATGAAAGAACATGATCATCTTAGAATCGTTAATTTTAAAACCAATCTTTCATTACAAATCATTTTCTTTAAAACTTACCTCCTTGTTAAGAGTAGGTATCCAAATTTTGCTGCCTTGAGGCATCATGTAAGCTTGAAATAATAGGAATTCCAAGGAAACATGTGTTGAACGTTTGAAACGAACTTGAAATTTATGGGGCCGAAAAATTCAACCGTTTTCTCTGAGCCTGCAGTGATATGGCTGCTGACCAAAGCGGGCCCATTCATTACCAGCCGAGATTCCAAAATGGCGGTTGCTCCTGGTTCCATTTTTCTTGCTCACTTTAAGGATTGTATTCTGCTAAGAAGTCACTACTGGATCGTTTTTTGGGACCTATGGAGACTTAGTAATTTACCCCTGCAAAAGTTCGAAAACTACAGATTTTAATCGTTAAATTCCATTTAGCCACTGAACGTTTCGCGTGGCATTAACACGATGTTGGACGAAAATGTTTGATTGTTTAGCGGGGGCTTTACCGCCAAGGTCCTGGTTCACCGGGTGGGTATCGATTAGAAACAGCTCCCCCCCCCCGCCCCCACGACCCCTCTAAGGGAAACGTACGGTTCGCAGCAAAAGAGTGCGGTAGAAGACTGTTCTTTAACGGCCATCTCACTGATGGCCTTTCTTAAACATTCCCAGTCTTGGGAAAAAACGTGATCGCCATGTAGAATCTTCACTACGAACTCAAAATCGCAGGAAATCGCACCACTTTGACAAAGGATTCCGTATGCCTCATCTAGATGATACATATTCATTGTGCGTACTTTGTTGATTTCAGCGGGAAGGTCGCTGATTATTTTCTCGACCATTGAAGGTAGCTTGGTGAGTAACGCCTGGATGTTTCAACTTTGCCTTTCTTCTGACATTAGCAGATCGTTAGCTATCGTAGCGCAGAGAAAAGCACAAGCATTGGTACCATCATTTGCTGGAGCCATAAACGGGGGTATGTTTAAACCATCTGCTGATATTCTCTTGGCAACTTTTGGAGCGAATGCTTGTAGAGACGATGTTTCGCTCACTCTCAGAGGTGTGTTATCACAGAGTGGTTCAGGTTGAAAGTCACACGTCTCCAAATTAGAAACAACTTCACTAGCCGAAGGCCTTCTTTGTGAATCCGATGCTGCGCATTCATGGTACACGCCTTCCAAAAGTAACCAATCGGCTGCTTGTAGGTGTTTGTATTTCGCTGAAAAGCATGGTTTTTTTTCTCGCCCAGGACGTCCTTGAGTTTTCTCCGTCGGGGTAATTGCATCAGCTGTAGTTTCGAAATTCTTCTGGAAAGGGTGCCTCAAATCAGGATTGATGAGATTAAACACGACCATCCCGTAGGCCCACATATCTACTTTCTTCATGTCACTGATTTGAAAGACGACATCTGATTCCTGTTGTACAAGAAAGGCTTCCGGGGCCAGGAAGACATGAGTGCCTCGATAAACTCGTTGAGTGCGCGAGTGTACCACGAGTGCTGCTCTGCACTAAACGTGACCTACTTTCGCCTTAGTCCGTGACTTTGCACAAGATGGGTGCTTTCTGAAATGCCTTTGAGATATCTTCTGTGCTACTTAGTTTGTTGTAATGTTGATTGCTTACCAACACATTTGCATTTTTTAGGTCTCTGTGTACAATGTTCTCACTGTGAAGGCAGAGCAATCCACTGGCCACATCCTGAGCAATCTTCGTGATGATTGCTCATTTAAGCTTTTGAGTACCTGCTGAGTATCAGCAAAGGCCAAAAATTCCCGAAGACTGTGCAGCACCTTGTTGCAGTCGTCGCTAAACACCGAGAAATCAAAATACAAATACTCCAACATAATGGCACATGGCCTCTGGCAAAATGGCAACGTTTTCATGTTGAATGCTGTAAAACATCCTGGCCTCCTTCACGAAGTCCTTCTGGTCGTAACTGGTGTCATCTGAGTCGGCAAGCTTTTTGAGAACAACCGCTTTTTCATCATTACACATGACCCATGTCCAACAACATCAATTTCCTCGAGGTCGTTGAAGTTGAGTGACAGAAATCCAGTAATTCTAGGAATAATTTCCTTCAATGTAGGGCACGGCAGCTTAAAACTCATGATCTAAGCTGAATTACTTAAATATTTTGCAAGAAACACATCAACCTCGGACCGCCATGACTGCACTCCAAATTCGAGCGAACCAAAAATAAAACATAGGCACGCATTGCGTGTTTGACCTATGTTGAAATGACAAGTCTCATTCTAGCTTATTTGCGATTTTTTCGACATACTCTGAGGACAAAACAACAAACGCGATCATTCTCGTAAACATTTCCGCCTCCACTATAGTACACTGAGTGCATATTGTTGCAATTGCTGCATTACGCTCATCTCAACTCACGTGCTGGTCATGTGAGCGCTGATGGAAAGTAACTGTTTTGAAAACAGCTTTATCTTTTACACAGCAATACCCCTGGAATGCAAAACAAAATCCTGCTAAAAACCCAGTCGGACCAAAATAGGGAGATAGAGCAATCATCGGGCTAGTAGTACTCAGGCTGAAAAGTCAAACTGACACTCGAACAAAACTAACTGCTCAAAAATTTCAAATTAAATCTAAAACTGAAACCTCAGTTAAGTTCAACTAATAGCTGTCTACGTAATACATATATCTTATTATATGTTTCGGTGTGAAGTATCGCCGTGTATTTTTACTAGTTGTGCTGTATTTTGACGAGTCCGCAGGGCTCGTCAAACTACAAACAACGAGAAACATCTAATAAGAGATTTATTATCCAACTTAACCTTTTTCAACCTTTTTCAGTAGCTTGAAAGAAAACTACAAGTGTAACAGGATGAGCGTGCGCACGGTACTGTACAATAACGAACTGTAACCAAACGTTTTGTCAACCAAACGTATACACAGGCCTAACTGCAAAAACGTTGTCATTCAAATATGAAAAGACAAAGCTCCGAGATGGGAATTTATTAGACATGGAAACTACGTTCTCGGATTTTAATATTCCCGAAGCACTCGTGCAATACGGTATGATACTTCAAATTAATATAAACTGAGTTTATAAAAGGTGAATTGGCCATCTTAAAGCTCAAATTTAGATGGTCAATTCACGCTCAAAATGTGAACGCTCGTGAACACTTTTTTTCATTTTTATACGAAATGTTTTTTTTTAAATTAGGTGTATATATTAGAGTAACGAACTGGCCGGCAAACATTTTCCATGCGCCTGTGGTAATAAAACGATGACGATCGTGTGACCTTGGAATAATGACTTCATATCATTACGTGACACTCTATTATTAGGCTTTGTTATGTCCCTGAGGTCAAACCTGTTTATGAGCGTGATAATGGAAACCTCGCGCAAGAAATATCAATGCAGAATTAATAATTCAACTGTCACATTTTCATATCACTGAAAATCGTAAGTTATTTTCACTTGGTTATTGATATGAAGAACACGTGTATAATATATTTTTTCCATTAAATATTGGTTCTTTCGCTGTTCTTAAAAGCTTCGAAAATATTTCAAAGCATTCTTGAAATGCTCGGAAATCTCAGGGTGATCCGCAAACGTCTTATGAAGAATTGGGAATCTTCAGAGGTTTTCGGCTGAGTCAATTCGTGAGCAGTCTGACCGCTGACTACTATTTTTGGTATTCTGGGGGTGTTTCTAGCTGTTTCGAGGGTGTTCCGGGGTATTATGGGATGTTCCAGGATGTTCCGGGGTTGTTCCGGGGTGTTCCGGATGTTCTGGGGATGTTCCGTGGGTGTTCCGGGTTTTACAGACACCCCAAAGAAACAAGTGTATTAGACAACAACGTGAAGAGAGGACAACTAGGGACAGTCCTGGTTGCACAAACTTGTTTATGCAACTGTGAAGACCGAAAGTGAGCAAAGGACATTGTTTCTTTTTAACAAATTTCTATGCCATGTGTTCCTTGATATGAGAAATCCAAGAGAGAAATTATATTTATGTCAGCTGGAAATCTGGGGATATGAATGATATAAATCATGGACACAACTTCGTAAACTAAAACTTAACCGTATTGGGAAGAGAAAACAGGTGTAAAAACCCACAGGCACGCTTGACTGAACAAACTAATTTTATATTATGCAAATTGGAGACAAATTATCTTAAAGACATCGCTATTAATTTCAAATTACCAAACAAAGCTGTTTTAAAAACCTTGCAAAGTTCACACAGAATTATCTACATCAGCACAGATACAATTTTTTCAACCAACATCTTGCTCAATAGTACATAACCAAAACAGCTGTTTCATGACTCAAACACTGACCACTAGTCGCATTAAACCTATCATGAAAAAAGAAAAACAAATTAAATTATAGTTTGTCGTAAAAAAAGTCTGTTTTTATCACGTCCAACAAAGTTCAACATTGCCTGCCTTTAAATACAATACTTTTTGGACATTACCGTCAACTACACCACACCAATCCTTTACTCAAAACATACTGGTCACATTCCAGAGGAAAAGTATAAAAGCACATTTACGCTGATCTTATCCGTCCCCATGTGTCAACAAGGCCCATTAGCTTAACCTTGTCTGCAGTTGTCTGGCCTTCAGCTTCAGGATAAAGCGGATTGTAACCAGCTTTTTCATTGGTCAATCGCATTCTTAACATAGTAGCCTCCATCGGATTGGTGCCTCGTAGAGGACACATAAATACCGGGGGGCGCACTCCTACGTGAAAGGCGCATGGATGCCCGTTGACTCGCTTTGCCTGTCTGTATTTAAAATGTCATTTTAAGGCCTTTAATTCAAAGTTTCTGTCAGGCATCTTCGCCGCTCTCGCAGGGCACTCCCCCCGGTCAAAAATACATACATACAAACATACAAACATACAAACATAGAAAGCGGCAAACTGCAGTCCGGCTAAGACCTATCTTTTCAGCATAGGTCAAAAATTGGCGGGAGAACCAAGTCACGTAGTAGATTTAATGATTAACAGGACCTAGCACTACTGTGACCTTGAAATGAATGTGATATTATGTGTTTGTTTCGAAACTTGTTGTTGTCACAAAGAGAACATTTTTCCACTTACGGCTTTAAAACCTTCTACTCGATCTTGTTTGCTGGCCTTGTTTGACGGTTTATGATTGTGCATTTTAGGAGTATCCGGCCACTGTAGCGTGACATTGTTATGTCGAGATGTGTGACCTTAGGAATATCCGGTCACTGTATCATGACATTGTTATGGCAAAAGTATCACGCAACGCATTACTCAAGATGACGGCTTCAAAGCAAAGCGTTCGTCATACACTCTTTTTTCTTTATAAGAACCATTTTTGTAAGAACGTTGAGGCTGAGATTTGCCCCCAAATTTAAGAAAATGTATGGGCTAAAATAAGAACATCCTCAGGCTCAGCCAAATTTTACCCGTTCTTGTTAAAAAAAAGAGTGTAATGTCGAATAGTTACTGGAAAACATCGATTTAAGGGCGGTTTAAAGTTTCGGGGGGACTGTGTTTTCGAGGTGTGAGTTTTCGAGGTCTCCGCTTTCGAGACACCCGCCTGCAAACGATATTTTATATGACGTCTTAGTTTTCCAGGTCTTAGGTTTCCAGGTATTAGGTCTTAGCTTTCTAGACACGCGTTTACCATCCGCCGGATAGGGTAATCCACTGAGCAGGTATTTAATTCTGAAGAAATGTCGAATTTTCTTTACAAATGTCTGCCATTCTTGCAACATCAACGACTCTAAAGCCTCTTACTAGTGAATATGTGACTCGCCAGCGCAAATTTACGGGATAATTTGGTGCCATCTTAATTCCTTCGAGCTCAATTCAATTGCGGCAAAATCATACAACTCGCATATAAGGTATCACTGAAGAAAGCGTATTGCAAAGTGCTCAGAGGTGCTTTGGAAAGAAAAGTCGCGTAGTAGTAAAAATGGTGGTAAAATACAAAATCTCTTTCTTAGCGTGCTAGAAAATTCATTTCCAATCTAGCCTAATTTTCATTATTTTCCTTGGGAACGATGCCTCCGTACCTCCCGCAAGCTTGAGCTTTTAGCCTTTGAGTGCCAGGGCTATTATAACTCGTGATTTTGCCCTCCTGCTTCAAAAATTAATGAAACGGGTGTTTTAAAGATATTCTACCAAAAAATTGTACACGGAATCATATCATTATCTTGCGACTGCAGCTGTACATGTACGTCATTTTGTAGTATATACAAGTATAAAGATTGACAAAACTATGAGATCATGCCACTGCTTTGCTGCAAGTATGGACCAGGCTGTGTTGTACATAAAGTAACAGTAGACGGAATTTATAGGTTGGCACAGCCGCACCAAATGTAAAGTGTACACCTTGCCCTCCTGGTTACTATGGTAACAAGCAGAAGGCTTCAAACTGTAGCGCATGTTCTTATTTCCAATACCAGGCCAAAGAAGGTAGGTTATACATACAACTTATTTTATGGTTTTTCAGTCGCTAATATGCACAGATATCTGCAAGTTGCATGGTTTATCCAAATAAATGGATTTTCACGACTGATATTCCATCAATAACACGAAAAGCCCCAGGGGCATTAACCCCGCCGTTGTTCTCTCTGCCCTTTGGGTCCAAAATATATTACGGCCACGTAAGATACAAGCCGAAGTGGTGCAAATTTTAAAAGTTGGGGATTTATCGTGTCTCTTACGTGTTTGCAATGATAATATAACTCAAGACATGACCTTGCCTAATCATCCTGTTTTAGCGTGCGTGACGAAGAGAGTGATGAAGTATTTTGATCATAGCGTGACTCAGCCTGGCCTCGTAGCGCAGTTGGTAGAGCGACGGTGTTCTAATCCAGAGGTCGTGGGTTCGAATCCCGCCGGGGTCAAAGATTTCTCTTTTGTCTTGGTTCTCATTTCTAATTTCTTCTTTTAAGGCCTGTGGCCTGGGGCAAATTATGGAGGGCAGGATTGCTCACTTCTTGGCACTC
>Ga0126336_10001773_pt1 | contig 11719 bp, 9 predicted proteins | sample SidCmetagenome_FD_92530 | JGI IMG/M metagenome (GOLD analysis project Ga0126336, IMG submission 92530) | Coral microbial communities from El Islote,Puerto Morelos, Mexico - Siderastrea C C metagenome | ecosystem: Host-associated > Invertebrates > Cnidaria > Coral | place: El Islote,Puerto... | reverse complement strand
TTAAAATTGCAGCCAGAGGCTGAATTATATTAATTTTTACAAGAAAGAATAAAATCTATTAATTATAAGAATAAAAAACTATAATATCGTCTAATTACAATTACTATATATAAAAGTGTTCAAATACGAAAGATATAACATATAATTCAACTATGTTAAGTCAAAGTTTGGAGTGGCAAGTGAAAGCGGGACATATAGTCAGTCAGTCGGATAGTCAATCAATCAATCAATCTGTAGTTTTTCACTCTGTAACTAGTCTTGTTACAGGGATACATGCATTGTGATAACATTAAGTAGAGCAGCTACTCTCGACAACCCTTTTGGGCTTAACGTGGAGAGCCCGTCTTTTATTTATAAGTGCTGAATGATTCCTGTGTAATCAACATATTCCACTCAGACACAAAGGCTATGCACTTATTTTAGTATTAGCCCTTATTATAGTATTGTTATACAGTAATATAGTAATGTAGTATTAGCTAGTGAATAGTCTTGGACCCCTGGGGTCAATTTAATAATTTACACGTGTAAAGTCCAACTTGTATACACAAGAATTTAATAAAAGAATTTTCTACTCTGGAACTCACATGTACAGCATGAGTCAGATACAAGAGTAAATTACAATTGTAGCCCTAAAATTGTAAACCCTCGCTGGAATGGACTTGTAGGTTACAAGTGTACAATCGAATCTCTCTGCTTTAATCCATGCTAATGTATGCTTTAATCACAGGTTTACTAATTCCAAAATATGGGCAAAAACGTCCACAGAGAGACAAAACCTCTCCCGAAATTCCCTTGGATTTTTCATGTCTAACAGCCGCCTTTCCTCAAAATTCCTAGGTTGCCATATATTAGATGCCTCAACAGCTCATCGAGTTCTTCTTTGCTTGAGAACAACATATTTTGCGACAAAAATACGCTTGCTACAAGACGTACTTAATGTTTACAAGTCACTTGCCACTTGTAATTTGCACTTGTGATTTACTAGTTGGACTCCTGTGAAAATACAAGTCGGACTGCTGTAAAAGTTTTATAGAGTGTGTTCATGGCGGCCATGTCAGTGGAGCAAACAAATCAAAGCTATTTGCATAAAAATAAAACTTTTTTCCCAATGGAAAGGAATTCTATTGTTTTCCTCCTCCAGCATGGCTGCTGCAAACACACTTTATCAAATTGGATGTCTACCATATTTTACAAGTGTGGAGCCACACCTGTAATTCCAAAAATGGACTTGTAACAATGTTTATTGAACTCATTTTCGTTTGCACTTGTAAATACAAGGGTCCAGCTTGTAAATTACAAAACAAGTTTTATTAAATTGACCCCTGGATTGCAAAGTGTGATGGAAATTCACCATAGCATTTTAACTGAAAGTAAATGCCAAGCTTGATCATGTAATAAGTAAATTGCATATAGTTTGTCATGAACATGGGACTTCAAAGAACACAGCCTGGATTGATGTCCACCACGGTCAAACGTTTGAAGCAGTTTTTTTCGTTTTAATTTATGGTATTTTTTCACGATGCAGTTGAAACATGAGCAAGGAAAAATAAAATCGTGGGTGAGTGTAAATATATTATGAATCGTTTCTCTCAAATAAACGAGTTTCTCTGCCATATTTAAATGTTCCCCACCTAAACAAAATTACTTTTACAAATTGCGGCGACAACTCCATTTCCCATTTTCAAACCCTTAGAACATTCTTAGTAAAGTTAAACATTTAAGTAAATCAACAGGATACTGGTAAAGTATGAAACTGTGAACAGTAATAATTCCCTTATCTTTGAAGTACTTTTCTTATTTTGTTGGTAGACTGTGGTGAAGGATCGTGGGTATGTATAAGTTAGACCTGGTGTGGTTCAAAAGCAATTTTAAGTAGTCTCAAACTACACATAACAAATCAGTCTAAGTAACTTTTGGCTTTTCAGTCTGTGTTATGTGTGTTTGAATTGTTGTTTACAATAAACAAGAAAACCCCCAGGGGTATTAGACCCTGCTGTTGTTCTCCCTCCCCTCAGGGTGCAAAATATATTACAGGTCACTCAAGATATGAGCTCAAGTGGTGTAAATTTTTGTTGTTGGTGATTTATCGTATCTTTGTTTGCTGCCATCCCTCCTACATCTTCTCCACACCCTTCTCCTTGTGATAATATGAATTCCTGATAGTATGAACCCCTTTGCCATCCCTTATTCCTTGTTCAACGACTGGTTCTAGCCTTTGTGAAGAAGAATGTGATGAAATATTATCACCATAGCATGACTTAGTTACCTCACGTTTTGTTTTAAAAAAACAGACATCTCAGCGTAATTCTGAATAACAAGGGCACAGAAATTTAAATAGATTTACTGACAGACGAAATTATCCTAAAATCTTAAAGAAAGGGGTATCTACTGAAAAGGATATGATTCGATGAGTGATTTAGCGCAAGCAAGGAACTTGGCTTCTGAGTATGAATGATGTAATGTTTACATGCCACATTAGACAAATTCATACTATCGTTGGCTTTCAAACCTCGCTAGCACGTTCATCCTTGCTCTGGTTGAAGAGAAGTTAACTCCATTGAATTCCTCATACTTTTCTACACAAATTTTCCTAAAGATTTTGGTGAAGTAAAGCGAAACTGCCAAAAAATGCTTACATTGCACTGTTGAATATTTACCAGGATATTTAACCTTGTTTGTTTCGCAGAGTAAAAACCAATTTCAAAGCTTGCTAGCATCTATATCTTCGTCCTTGCTCTCCTCAAAGGGATTTTTATGCCATTGCCTAGTAATTTTCTACACTGACTTTCATAAAAATTTTAGCAAATTGACGACAAACAACTGAATATAATCCTTATGTTAACTAAAAGTCAGTGACAAGAATTTGTTTGGCTGAGCGAAAAACTGGGAGTCTGGTAAGTGACCAACAAAAAAAAAACAAAAGAAAAAATGGTTATTACTGGACCGCATCCTGACGGTAGGGTAATGAGACCAACACATAAGGGTTAATCAGTTTCATGTTAAGTTAAGCCACAGTTTTGTTAAATCCTGTCTAGACTTTGTTTAAATAATCAGCAATCTGAGTCTCCAATGGGAGTCAAATGTCCTCTGACCTCTTGTACACCAGTCAGATGTTCTAACCACTGATCTTCAAGAAGAAACCAATACTAAAGGACCAAACTTATCACTAGTTTCTCAGTAGCTCATGGCATCCAATCAATGTATGGAAGCTGCTGTATACTGGGAGGTTTTTTTCTTTGTAGTTCCACACTTGTAAAGAAAGAGAATACAGCTTTCTTAACCAGGTAATCCAAAGATCTGAGCTGTGATCTTTAAATGTCTCACTTGTTTTTTTGTTCAGACAAAAGAACAGTGTTACACCAGTCTGCAGATCATTTTTGTATCGAAATTAGGTAGGTCCACATCAATGTTATAGTTGCCAGTACTGACCTACATTAACAAATGAAGTATATATGTATGTATTTACGTATGTTGATGGGTTTGAAGTGAAGTAAAACGTAGTAAATAATGATCATGACGATGATGAAAACATTAGGACTTGAAAGTTGTGTCAAAAATGGTTACCCTATGGAGCTGATGATGAGCTGCACAATGTTGGATTCCTTGCAACTTGAATTTAACCCTCCTTAGCGGCTTTTTCTTACTTGTAGTTATTAACCTGTGATTTCTCAGAGCCCAATTCAGTGCTTGTATGAACAAGCCTGTGAGTTCTCAGGTTACTAAAATACTTGAAGTCTCTGAAGCAAATTTCACACTGAAACACTTGTCCACTACCCACTGTTAAGTCCCTGTTGTCTTTAGGAGAGGCTTCAACTACCTTCTTGTGCACTATCTTCATGTGTGACTTTAAGTTACTAAAGTACTTAAACTGCTTGCCACAACAGTTGCATTTGTACGGTCTCTCGGCTCTAGGGGACAGTATGAATCCCACCGCTAGTTTGCTTGATTCTCTGTCTTCGTCCAAGTTTCCCAGTGGTGGTACAAGAGGTTTCTTTCTTTCCTTGCATCTGTCGTAGCTTTTAATTTTATGAGTTAACTGTGAAGGCTTTGGTACATTCTCAGTGGCATGACGGAGGGGAGTGTGATTTCCCTCAACTTCAGTTTCTTCTGTTTGCTTCTCACGAACAACTGTTGGAAGTTTGCTGCTGAATTTTCTCAGTTTGGGACTTGGTCTAGTAGAAATAAAAATAAAAAACATAGAAAATGGTTTTGTTACAGTAACTATAAATCAGCCCTTTCAGTAAGTCCAGATGATTGAAGGAAAGTGTGAAGTAAAAGAGCAACTTAGATATTTTTGCGATGGATTCAGTTTTCACTTACATTTAGTACAATAATTGCACTAAATGTAATTGTAAATGTACAGTTATTGTACATTTAGTATTCTCAGTTGACAGAATATAAAAGCACTTAGCTACCTTTCATTTTCTTGAGATGTTTTTCCTATGCTGGTGTCAGCTATAGATCCTTCCTGATAATTAAAAGCAGAAAAAAATTTCTTCCACAGCAATGAAGCCAGGGGTCTTTTTCAAATTAATTTAATCAATAAACCTATCATTATTGAGGGTTAAAATGGTGGTCTTGTGTATGCGACAGCAAATAATAATAATGATGATGATGATTTATATAGTGCTGTTTCTACACCTGGTATCCATTCAGCGCTTTACAATATTTAAAATTAAATAATGGAATTGACAATATTTACAATTAAACAAAATAATAATAATATTTGTATAATGCAGACTGTCAATTAAAAAATACGCTTGAAAAGTCTTCAGCTTTGTTTTAAAAGTAGTCAAGGACTTGCAGCTCCTCATATCCTCTGGATTAAGAGAGTTCCATAACACTGGTGCAATATATGAAAATGCTCTTTGACCATACGTCTCAAGATTGCATCTAGGTATTACAAACGAGGATTTGCTAGAGGAGCGCAACGTTCTGGAGGGAATATATGGCGATAAAAGTTCATGTAAATAAAAAGGGGCCATGTCATTTAACGATTTAAATGTTAAAAGTAGAATTTTAAAATGAATTCGTTCGGCCACTGGAAGCCAATGTAACTCTGTCAGTATGGGTGTAATGCTGTCATATTTCCTAGTACCAGTGAGGAGGCGTGCGGCTGAGTTCTGGACATACTGCAACCTCTGAATCTGGTTTTGTGAAAGGCCAGACAGGAGAGAATTACAATAATCCACCTTAGATGTTACAAATGCATGGATCAGTGTCTCACAGTTCTTGAACGATATGAATTTCCTTATTTTAGCAATATTACATGTAGATGATAAAACGCTGATTTAAAAATGGAGGTAACCTGTTTGTCCATTGAAACTAAGTTATCGAGCCAAACGCCGATATTCCTCGCTGATTCAGATGCAATAATGAGATCAGTCCCGGCAAAGATGAGTTAAGCGTAGACAGGGGCCGGTGGCGAGCATTGAGAACTGGGAGCTCCGTTTTATCACTATTCAATTTCAATTTATTTGTTGTCATCCAACATCTGATATCCTGAATACACAATTCAATTCCAGATTTGGAATATTCCGGCTCCCCTGTAAATGACGGACGGAATGCCATATAGATCTACATGTCATCTGCATAAAAATGATAGGCCATGTCACGCTGCTTAATTACTTCCACAAGCGGAGCAGTGTACATAGTATACAACATAGGCCCAAGCACTGAGCCTTGTGGGACCCCGCAGGTGAGATCATGACTTGAAGAACGTTTGTTATCAACACACACAAACTGCTTTCTCTCTAACAGATAAGAGCGAAGCCACGCAATAGCTTTGCCTTTTATTCCAAAACGACGGTGAAGTCTGTCCAGTAAGATTTTGTGATCAACGGTATCAGAGGTAGCTGAAAGATCAAGCAACACAAGTATGACGCATTGGCCATCATCAATAGCATGGAGAATGTCATTCTGAACATGGATGAGTGCAGTTTCAGTGCTATGGTCAGCCTTGTATGCTGACTGAAATAACTCAGTGAAATCAGCATCCTTGAGGTAAGAGTCCAGATGAGTAGCCACTACTTTTTCCATTGCTTTCAATACAAAACTAAGATTAGAGATGGGCCAAAAACTCGAGAAATGTGCGTGGTCAAGAGACTCCTTCTTGATGATTGGATTAAGGGCAGCTTCCTTAAATTTCGTAGGCACAATAACATTATCAAGAGATAAGTTAACAATTTGTGTAATAACAGGCAGCAGAACATCGAAACAGTCTCTCATTAAGACCCCAAGTATCAGCTCCAAAATACAGGATTTTGCAGACAGGTCTTAGGAGGGAAGACAATTCCTTTGCATTGGTTGGAGCAAACTCATTTAATTCCAAGACACAATCACAGCTGACGTCATGATGATAGGCATCCACACTTGGTGACAAGTTGTCTCTTATCGCCTGTACTTTGTTCCCGAAGAAGTCCACAAATCTATTCGCAAGATTGAGGGCATTGTCGTGTGATGGTAGTCTTCGTACCGCTTTAAGATGTACCAGTTTTTCAAACGTCGAAAACAATACACGCTGATTGGAGCAATTATCTTCAATAACATGGGCATAAAATTTCATCCTAGAGTCCAAAATTAACTTGTTAACACGATTGCATTGTTCAACGATTACAAGCTTGTCTTTACACCACAAATGCTCAAGTTTCCTTCTCAGCAAAGAAACGTGCTGACAGTAAAAAAAGTGCTGACTGGTAGCCCATGACCAGTGCATTCCTCAGTGTTTGGTTAGCATTATATTAATCTGATGGGCAAATGAGTTAATAAGTTCTATTGATCCGAGACATCCTTTCAAATGGCTTGAAAATCGGCCTGTAGTCTTTAGAGCACTGTCAGTTTCACTCTGTGGTTTTCAAAATTTGAACAAATTTGACCACAAGATTGGTAACTTTGACTTTGAATGAATGAGTTTTAACATACCACTGTCTCGTGTACTCACTCTGTAAATACTTTTAAACAGGGCCAACTGTTCATCCAGGAAGACGTCCGAGAACTTTTGTCGAAACAATTTATTGTGATTATGTGTTCAAATTTTTTTCACTACATCATGAAACTAACAGCGTGTGAAATGGGCTGATTTTCTAGACATTTTCAAAGGATGCCTACAATCACAATTTGGTAAAATAAGGCTGTTGAAAAGACCTTTTGGTTAGCAAATCATAGGAAAAACATTTTGTCTACATTCTGAGATGGCTTTTTTGTTAAAAGTGTCTCTGAAACTTTTACCACTCAATTAAAATAAAATAAAACTTGTCTTTTTCTTTGGGATTCTCTGACAGCAACATAACCATTGACCACAGAAATTAACATACAGACTACATTTAATTTCCAAGGACATTACTATGTTACATGGTGGCCTACGTTTTCATGAGAAGAAATATTAACCGAAGTGGAAGTGAGTAGTAGTGAAATATTTGCCGAAAAATGAAACGGTAAGGTAAATTTCATTTGTACCACTCTTCTTCAACACTGAGGTGAATAATTGTTTTAGTTCCTTTTTTCAGAGAAATGAGGGACAATGCGCACACAAAATTGAGGAGGTGAATAACAGAATATTAGTATATACCAAACTAGTGGATAGTGTTTTTCGCGTGCTCCGATTGGCTACTCAAACTCAGGATAGCATTTGCTTTTCACCTCCCAGCATTTTTCTGGATTTTGTGCATGAATTTGCCTCATTTCTCAGAAAAAAAGGAGCTATTTGGTGCTGGCTGTCCACTGGTTTGGTATATACTAAAACAATAATTTAGTCACCTTAGTGTCAGTGAAGAGTGGTAGCTATTTCCCTCGCTGCTTCCCTTCTCGGCAAAATTATATTAACCACTATTCACCTCCACTTTGGTGAATAATTGTTAACTATCCCAAGTTTGAGTAACCAATCAGTCTGTGAAAAAATGCTGTCCACTGGTTTGGTTATACTAATGATGACTATTTAACAGCTCAAAATATGATGATTCACAGCTCACTTTTCTTCCCTATAGCCATTTTGACCCTGGGGATAAGGCTGACATAAAGTTTGGTTCACATGTGTGATGCAAACACAAGAGAAAGTACATTGAAAGAGGAAATTGTAAAACTATGCAAGTGCAATAAAAAGGAAACTTTTCCTTTGTTCTTGTGCTTGGCTTGTGTTTAGACATTGCCAACATTAATTTTGCACTTGCACTTGGATTTTGCACATGTGAACCAGGCTTAAGATATCAAAGTACCCTCCCCCTCCCCCAGGCCTGTAGGACCCACATTTCCTGTTTATGCAGGAAAAATTCACCCTGTTTTCTATTACATGCATAGTTAAGATCTTCTGAGGGATCTAAGATGTGTTGGCACCTTTGTAATGGGGTATTTTCTTTGGGGGAAATTTTAAACTGACAGCATTAGGGGAGGGGGAAGGAAAAATAAAATGGTCCTCTATATGATACCTCGCTCTTTCTCTTGAGTCTTCTCGATTTTAGTGTTGTTAGTCCCTTCTGCATCCCTTCCTTTGTCTCATCCATTTTTGTGAAACTGTTGGTACTATGTAAACAACAGTGACAAATTTTTAGCAAGCACCGAAATAATTACACTCTTTTTATTTTATAAGAGCCATTTTTATAACAACGTTGAGGCTGAGATTTGCCCCCAAATTTAAGAAAATGTATGGGCTGAAATTAGAACATCCTCAGGCTCAGCCAAACTGTGCGCGTTCCTACAAAAAAAATGTTTTAAAAATTTATATAGATTCTGTCCAGATTCTTTTCAGCAAGTGAAAGATTTAATCACGCAAAATGGTTTTAGAAACAGCCAGTGGACAAGTAGCCCCCCACGCAGCCGTTTTTAGGGGAGTCGTTTTGCCCTCCTCAAACGACTGCGTGGGAGGCTAGTGGACAAGCTCAGGCCCCAGTTGTTCAAAAGTTGGATAGCGATATCCACCGGATAAATCTCTATCCAGTGGATAACGCAATTGGTTTCCCTAACACTTATCCACTGGATAGTGATTTATCCGGTGGGTAGCGCTATCCAACTTTTGAACAACTGGGGCCTGGTAAATACAAATACAAGCTTAATTAAGTGTTATATGAAGTAACAAAAGAACTGGAAGTCGATTGGAAGGTAAACACAAATGAAACTGAAATTTGACACCAGTTGTGCAAATAACATACCGTTTAACTGTGGTTTTCCCAGTAAAGCTTCTAATTCTTTTTTTGAAGAGAAAACTTATCGCCGATTATTTTAAAACAACTACTGACAGCATGTTTTGGCAAGAAAAAGCAGCCTTCAGCTTAGCTCAGTTGGTTCATAAAACAACGAACTTCAAAATGGCCGCCAAATAACAACAATGCAGTTCGAGTAACGTTCGAGAGGGCCTTGACACTAGTTTATTTCCCGTTCATTTGGCGGGAAATATTCGATCGCAAGCTCAGCTCTTCACCTCGACGGAAATTTTGCCAAAAAATGCTGTTTACAGGAAATCGAGGTCGAAAAAGAAGTAAAATTCATCAGCTAGAAGGCTCACAAAATACTGGCAAGTATGTTCACGGTCTGCAGATGTACAAAGTACCACCAACAGACAACATTACTTTAGAAGAGTTCGAGGAGTTTGCAATCGACCGCTTGAAAGGTAAGCTTAAGTTAATGTTAAGCATTGTCAAGGAAATGTGCCTTAAAAGTTTAAGATTTGGAAATAATTTGTAACGTTTATAGCATATTTCAATTGTTAGGGGAAAAAGTTGAGTTGAATTGCGAGTGTTGCGATATTGTGCATGACAGAAACACTCGATCTTAGTTTTGGTTTGTTCATTTTACAATCATTGCTCAGCTTAAATGAAAGCTTACTTTCTTAAATACTGTAAGCTTAAACGTAACGTAACCTTAACAGTTGTTAGCATTCGCCAAATAATACTAAAAGGACGCCTATTAAATGAACCGTTATTTTGTAGTTTATACTTCCATAAATGCACTGACATCTGTTGATGTGCGGTCTAGCCATACCTTGGGGGTGGTACTGGGGAGACATTTTGGCACAGCGAATTTTGAGATGGATACAAACATTTTTTAAAGGCGTACAATCATAACCTGAGTTTGTACAATTACATCTGTCAGAATTCTATTGCACTAACACCATCAGCACCTGAGCCAGCTTGCCACTGTGTAGGCTTGCCCCAAGGGTTGTACTGAACATAAATGGTTTTCTGAATAATTTTAATTTTTCAGGCTTTCTTTTCGCAACGGCAGAAGTTGCATTAATAACTGCGAGGATCTTCTTTACATTTATTTCTTCATTCCGCAGTTCAAATATATGAATTTCATATATTCATTATTTCAATTTTGATTGATTTTGACGATGTCTCCACTGCATCTTTACAAGAAAGAGATTTGAAAATCATTTGGCTTGCTGGCAAACAGTCGAACTGAAGTTTGTGTAATATAGCATACTATTTTTGGTTAACAAAGACACTGATCAACATACACAGTGTGATCGCAGACAAAAGTTTGTCAGTGTCTAACAACTAGATACATTGGTAGCACTCTTTAAAGCTAAGTAAAAAATCACCTTAAAATCACTTTTGCAGCAAACATGACGTCGGTTGCATGTCCCCTTCTAAGGCAGTCAGATAGATTTGGGTGACATTTCCCTTTCACACAGTTTTAGTAACAAAAGCACACTATCCTAAAGTTCTCTTGAAATTCCTACAATTTTCCTTGAGGCCACTGAAGTACAGTATGCAGGACTGTCATTAAGTTTTGAATCATCTGTTGCCTTGATCTTTACACCCGTGACAAACTTGTTGCTTTGTGAGTAAATTGTACCAACAAGAGGCAAGTTCACCCATAACAATGAAGTCCCATCAAGCAAACTCAGACGTAACAGGTGTTACGGGTTATGGTCCTTAATGACAGCCCTGGTATGATATGTGGTGACTTGCCATCTGCATTAAATTTGTTTCAGTTTAACAGGTCTGGTTGTCCTGTTGATATTTTTTTCCACCTGGACCAGTGACCAGTTACGATATTTTTATAAGTAGGATGTCAGTACCTTGTAAGAAATCCCCTTTTAATGTTTTCCTTATCCTTCAGTCCTCAGAGAGGTAGAAACATTTGGTATACGATACAAGAGAGGATCAAAAGAATATGAAACTGCAATGAAGGAAAGCTTAAAAAAATTCTTACCTCTGTCACAGAGAGCTATGAGTAAGGTAGGTGATTTACTCCTGGTCTAAGGTCAAAATACTCAAGATTTAGTGCTCCTTAACTTGACAGATAAATGACCACTAACTAGGCATTCGAGAGACATTCTTGATTGGTGCGGTGGTGTAGTGGTTAGCGCGTTGGACTTCAGATCTAAAGGTCGGTGATTTGACGCCCAGCCCCTGCCATCGTGAAAATTTGTTCCGCGTTGTCTCTCTCCATCTAGATGTATAAATGGGTACTGGCGACATACTGCTGGAGGTAACCCTGCGATGGACTAGCATCCTGTCCAGGGGGACGTAGTAATACTCTCAGTTGCTTCATGCTACAGAAACTGGGATAAGGTCTGGCCGTGTGGGCCTCCTTGGCTCGTGTGTGACTTTACCTTACCTTACCTAACTAGGCATTGCTAAAGCACTTGCAAGAGATAAGATTTCTTATAGGACTTCAACCTTACTGTACTGCACTATTATTTACAGTGTTGAGGGGGAGGGTCAAGATGGGAGGTAGCTAGCATTATGTCAACAGACTGAGAGGAACGAATGAATAAATA
>Ga0126336_10001772_pt1 | contig 11720 bp, 14 predicted proteins | sample SidCmetagenome_FD_92530 | JGI IMG/M metagenome (GOLD analysis project Ga0126336, IMG submission 92530) | Coral microbial communities from El Islote,Puerto Morelos, Mexico - Siderastrea C C metagenome | ecosystem: Host-associated > Invertebrates > Cnidaria > Coral | place: El Islote,Puerto... | reverse complement strand
TCGAAACAGCCCCAGCTACCAGACTGTGCCAATCCTGTTAGAGAAATGGTAGAGTGTCAAGCTCCAAGATAAGGGCAAGACCATACTTCAGTTTAAACAACCTAGAACTAACGAGTGTAGTGATGAGTTGTTACCTTTGTAAATTCGACCAAGGCCTCTGAAGTCCATCTGATCAGAGCAATTGAAAACAACCACGTATTTTCCAAGAGCCTTGCCCATGTCTTTGGTTGTTTCTATGTGAACAGAATACACATTTGTCGTGGACATAAGTGAACTTCTCCTTCATCTCAAAAAATTATCTTTTATCCAGGTTGGTGCGAAGAAACGACATATTTTCTTTAATTATTCAACTGGATATCTCACGAATTACATATCGAGTACAACCCTTAACGACTATTTCTGACCATCATTAAGAAAATGGTGGTTTCCAGAATAGCTTAATTGAGCTTCCCAAAACCTAACACTAACCCTACAAAAATCTGCATTGATGACTAGGAAAACAGCGCACCTGTCTTGCCAGTACCAGCAGGACCAGCGGGTGCACCACCCATTGACATGCCCAGTGCCTGAGCTAGTGTTATGTAGCATCTGTCCGTGAGAGGAGTGATAACAAGTCTGTCCGTGCAGCCCAGAAACTCGTTCTGATAACTGAAGTCAACGTCCGTGATGGAGATGATACAGTCATCAATATCTTCCTTGAAGTAGAAGCGAGATTGCTTCAACCACTCAAAGTCTGTCACTGAACGGATGTGCATCTTGACCTGAAAAAGAATGACCAAAAAAAGTCTATAATTTCTTGCTCACGTATTTAGTAGGTAAGTACTAAAGTAAGAATTTTATTACCGTGTCATAGCATCTAGTGTACAGAGAAGTACGCTAACTGGGGACACCTAACTACACAACAATGCTATAATAAAATCTTACAATACAATCCTATAACCTTATAATATACAGTTGGTATAAGAAATAACAGTTTTTTAAAGATAACTTACTTGTTCTCGAATTTTTTGCCACTGAGTATTTTGTTAGCTACTTGATTCACGCCTTTCAACCATAGCGATCGTAGCAAACGTACATAACTACATGTATTTTAATGGCTATAGCACTAGGTTTACATTAATCAGAGTAAAGCTTGAAGTCCACGCTGTTTACCAAGTCGTCGAAGATGTCTCTCTGATGTACATGAATGGTAACAAACGTCTCAAACTTGGTCCTCTCCATCTTGGTGAGTTCCTGTGTTGTGACCTCAATCAGCGAGTTCAACAGATTTAAAAACTTCTGGTTTGTTGCCGCCATGACCTTCCTGTCAGATCGCGCGTTTTTGAGAGCTTCTTCAGCGTCTCTTGTCCAGATCATTTGAATTCCTAATAACCCAACCTACCGATGAACCAAACAAAAATCATGTTTCTTATCGTTGCAGACACAATGGAGTGCTTCTGTCTGGCTTCGTAGCGACGGAAAATTTTTTCCGATGTTTTTAGTTCGATTGCTAAGTCAAAGATTTTTTCTTTGCCTTAATGAAATTTTCTTTTCTTTAATACTCGGAGGTGTATTCACAGGGCCAACGTTCATCCATTGTCCTTCAATTTACCTGATGCTGGTTTCTATTATCATATGAGCGCTATGAACATGCAACGCGGGTGCTTTCTATTTTGGAGCACACTACTCACTGAAACAGTAGTTCCAATGATAGCTGTAAAGAAAATAACACAAGAAGGCCAAACAGTTGAGTGGATGAATGAAAGTCGTGACAACTGAAATCCACTAAAGGTCACAGCATGTATGAGGCTGCTGTAAAATGATAAGTAGCCCACTTTCTTGAACATCCTAGGCTATCGGGATTCCTTGGGTCAACAGCCTTGACTGTTCACGTACCTGCGATGGAAATTGGCCCAGGAAGCTCATGAGATTAAAGCCACTGTCGTTAATAGCATGATAGGCATCTCTGATGACAGCGTGCAGTGAGTTCATAGCTTGATTGAGCAAGTCTCCTAACCACACTTCCACGTTACCTTTTGCCATGACGGGCGCCTCCAGCTGTACACAGATAACAACTAAGTGAACACGGACTAAACTACAAAGAGAACCTCACAGAGATCAAACACTAGCTCCCCTTCGGGCTACAACTCTCACTCGCTCTCAAGGAGTTTGAATCTGTTCAGACCGCTTCCATTACAATCGATGGGATAGCACTTCAAGAACTCGGTTTTGTCTGTTGTCTAATTACCATGCACCCTTATATCCACTTTGATTTACTTTTAAGGCACCTTCACACGACAAATTAAAGTTTGCAAACTCATGATGGTAAACTCAAGTTGGTGTGTACTATTATTGATTCTCTTAGTTAGGTTGTTTTGGTTTGAGCACTGGGTATTACACTTCGTCACTTTGGCGTTTTATACCAGTTATGTTTGTACAAGTAAAAAGTTGAATGGGAAAATGGACACTTCTTGTCTCCTTAATCACACTAAACAATTATGCAATTGGTCTGACCTGCACAGTCTCTCCTTCAGACGAGATGATCGCCAAAATCCTGTCGTAGTCCTTTTCGTGAAATTCAACACTTTTTACGTTATCAAACACATTCAGCAAGTGAGCCTAACGAATAAGAACAAACATATAACTTAACGTTAAGTTATAACGTGTGCTATAAACTGTTAAAATTCAACTTAGTGTAACCCACATACTAGGCTTCCTAGTTTTAAGGGTCGCACTAAATGAAGACTGTGGTGTTATTTATTATCCTCATATTCTTGACGGTAAAAGCGTCGATAAAAGAGAGAACCAGTGCAAACCTGTATAGTGTGTGAATCGCTGGCTTGTCCCAAGATTTCCAGCAGGGCGGGGTCAGAAACAAAGAAGAATCGGGGAAACACAAGGCGCTTCTTTTCAAGATACCTTAACAAGAAACAGTATCAAAATAATAAAGAGAATCAAACCAATGGTGTTGCCATTGTAACAAACGTAAAGCAATATTTAGTGGCTTTCCAACAAGTTTTCTTTCAACTTCGTAATTGGTTTGCGTTTCCTGCCGGATCTTGATAATTGTTTGTAGTATGCGCGTAATTACAGTGTATGTCCACTCTTGCTTCTACTTATTCACAAATGCTGTGCGTTAAGATCTCAGTGGTGGACAAGAAGTGCAATTTAGAAATCACACGCAATGTTTCACCACGTATCCAGCTTTCCTTCCTTACCCGGTAAGTGATTTCTGACACAGCTCCAACTGTTCCAGCAAGTGAGGCAACAGCTGACCCAATGTATCGTCCCCCACGCAACACGTGACTACGTTAGGTGTCTCATGCGCACGCGTCATGATCTTTACCCAGGACTTGTCAATGTTAGCAAACCGCTTGGCTTCCTGCAAAGAGAATAGCACCATTAACAAGCTTTATTCCGTCATACTATGAAAATGAGCCATCTTTAAGAGGCTCCTTGACGTGTGACAGGAAATGATTGTTTAAGTAAAGGATGGTGTTTAAGATGGGACCTATTTTGAAAACGGAAATTGCTGAACATTAGTAATAATCCAAGTATACACTTTCTAAAAGTCCTTTCCAGTTTTGCTTCCACATATAAGACAGTTTTCGTTCTCCCATATGTTGTGTTGGCTTCACCGTTGGAAAACTCGCGACTTCGGCGCTCGAAAATCCCTCTCTTGTTTCACTCGAGGGTGATGAGTTAGCGAAGGTCGACTTGTGGCAAGTCTATCCAAGTTGTGAAAAGAAGTATTATCAATTTTATATGGGAACTCTAAAGGCCGCGGTGGTAATTGACAGATAATTAGGCCTATCTGATATCACTGTAAGTGCTGATGTGTCTTTGAAAGGACGCAGTATTACAAACAAGTGAAACAAAATGAGCGGCAATGTATAGCCTGAAGTGTAATATGGCAGTCTCGCTACTTGAGGCACCGATCTCGATGTTTGATGTTTTGAGAAACGACAGTACAAACACCATCTCCAGTGTCTCTATACAGCCAAGGCCAGCTCTGACTTCAGTTAAATTCTTAATGGTACAATTCGCTTAACATCAAGTTAAGGAGTTTTCAACACGCATCAATTTTAGATGACATATTGCGTCACAAAGCAAACATGAAAAACAAACTACCAAAGGAAAATCTTAGGAGGATTGCTGTCATCCCACTGATCTTTTATTTACTTGATGTGATACACCGAATCACTTGCTAATGGTTAATTTCCAGTGTGACTTCATGAGCGTAACCCTTATTCACTATAACTTCAAATGACCAATAATCCATCCTACCGTCCCCGCCTAGAAAACAAAAAATACTCCATAGTTTCCACAATGTTATTCGAATAACAAAACAACAACTAAGCATGGTTACAAAGATCATAGAGCAGGCGATATGGGATCAGATAGCTCGAAATTTGCATCGTCAATCAATGTTGCCTTGAAAAGACGAAATGTAACCCTCTTGTTAATCAGATACTCTTATGTTTCCCACGAGGGTTCGAAAGAAACCTGGTATTCGCTGTAAATTCATACCTGTGGTAGCTGCTTAGCGATGTCACCACCCACGAACACAGCTTCTAAGTAGACCCAGAGATTCTGCACTATCATCCAGTTTTCGATGATATCAGAAGTGTTGGACAGCTTCTGTACCCAGCTCTGAATGTCTTTCTTGAATGGTGCGTTGTACCTGAACATCAGAAATACGAAATTATTCGAGGCGCAAATGATGGCAAACTGTTGTTGGAAAGTACAACTGAGCTGGTGTGTAAACCTTGCAACAACAGTTGGCAAACGTGTTGACAAACTGTCGTTTTCAACAACCGTTTGGTTCGGAAAACTCGCAACTGTCTTGCCAACGTTTTCCAAACAAGTTATCCTAGTTTTATTCACGTGATTTCACGTGACTCTATACATCACCTATTGCTCAGCAGTGAGCCCAGTACCATCAGACTGTCTTCCAGAAGTGAGATAATCTCGGTTGTTTCTCCTCCCTTCAGTAGCAACTCTCCACGGTTCTTGAACGTTCCAAAGCTAAACGCTTGTGACTTCCACTCTGCTACAACTTGACTCAGCTTAGCTTCAATGTCCTTCTCCTTCACAGCTGAGATGCAGATGTCCTAAAAGGTGTTATAATTTATGGCGTGAGTGTCGCCTTTTATCGAAATCTCAGGAAGGAAATGAAATTTTAAAAAATGATAAAAAGAGAATTTAAAGATTAAGAAAGAGATGGACAGAGGAACGGACACGACAAAAGGAACAAACGAGCAATCGAATGAAAGGCAAGGAAAAGAAATTAAAAGCAAAAAAGAACGGAAAGAAAGAACGAAAAAGGGAGGAGATAAGACAAAATAAAAAGAGGAAGGCTCGGAGAAAGAGAAGCAAGGAGGTACGAAGGAGGACTTACAGTGGATGGAATGAAAGCGTAAAAAGCGATTAAGGTAATGAGACAAAGAAAAAAGGATTGAGGAAAGGCTAATATTACATTCATACATGTATTGTTAGAATGCTTACTGTTACTTTAGGTATGAGTATTATTTGTTCGGTTAACTCACCTCAATATCTTCTTTGTTTTCCAGCAGAGGAGCCTCCATAATGTTCCTGAGTGAAAAGTTCTCTGATTCAACGTCAAATTTGTGGCCTGTGACATTAGCTATTCTCTCCCAGTGTCGCTCCTTCATAGCTTTGTTGGCCATCAACTCCAGCAGAGGACAACACTCGTTGAAATCATCAATCTTTTTCTTCAATTCGTTGAACGCTTGCCACTCCTTCAGAGCTTTAGGCAGCTTTCGACACCTTAATTAAAAAAAATACAATATGTGTATTAACTGCCTTTCGGCTTTTTGAAGGGCAGTGGTTATACTAGACAATGAAATGTGAACAGCATATCTAATAGCTAGTGAAAAGGCATTTGCAGTTGTAACGGAGCTAACCGGTATCAACAAGATCCGTACCCACACGAAACTCTATTCGCGATACTGTTAAGGGCGGTGCCTCCTAATTCAGAGGTCTTTTTGCAGAGGTTGCGGCTATGGGGAAAAAGTAGATCTTATCAAAGGTTATTGGAATCCAAAAAGAAAAATATGGGTAACCATGCATTTTTCAGAGATAATTTAGCTACGATAATTCAGCGTTAAAATACAAAGAATGTATGGCAATTTCTTTCCAAATTTAAGCTCAATTATCTCTGAAAAATGCGTGGTTAAACCCAATTTTCTTTTTGGATTCTGATAGCCCTTGCTAAGATCTGCTTTTTCCACATAGTCATAAACCGCGCAAAAATATTTTTGTATTAGTGGGCAAATTCCTTAAGAAACCCGAATATCCTGAGATGCGTAGAATGTATGCGCAGTAACGAAAGGAGGCACCGTTCTTTCTTAAGACACTATGAGATCAGCCAAAAAAAGCATTGAAAAGAAGCTGTTTGGTTGTAAGTAGCAGCTGTCGGAATGAAATTAGGGTACATACAAGGTACATGGAGGATAATAAATTGCCTGGAAATAATAATCTACTAAAAAAATACCTGTTTTGAAAGTCGATTAGCTCGTTATTAATCTTCTCTATATCCACTTCATTCCACAGGATGTCATAGTAGCCGTTGACACCATCAATAACAGCATTGTACAGTCCGTACAGTTTCTGAAGCAGTCCCAACTCTTTCTTGGTGCGAACCAGCTCAGGATAATCCGTCACAGGGAGACCAAACAACTGCTCACCGCCAGAGTAAGTGATGTACTTACGCCACAGTTCGTCAAAACGACTCTGTAAAACAATACCAAAACTACCAATAAGCTGTTCCGAAAATTATCTGAGAATTCTACAATAAATGACGAGTTTTTCATAAAAGTTTACTTTGCAATAAGGGTTTCAAAGTATCGATCCGAAAAAAATTAAAATGATCCTTAAACTTTCAGGTTTGTTCGTATTGAAAATATTTTCCATTATTGGCATCCTCACCACTCCCTTATGTGTTTCTGTGTATTTTCACTCTCTTCTACGAATTCAAAGCTTTATTGTTTAATATTCAATTTCTAGGTCTATGAACAAGCTTAAGTCGAATTCTCAAGTCCGTAACAAAGTAATCCATTAATTCCATCCTCGCCTTTGTTAGCCATCCTCACTGAATACTGAATTCCCGAATAAATTTGTCGGTAGGAGTTGTAACTAATCGTAACCACTAATGGCTATTGTTTGGAGCTTCTCTTACACAGTTTAAATAAATAAATAAATAAATAAATAAATCACTTTATTTATTGGGGACACGTCCAAGATCGAATGAATTTGGATGTGTTGGGTTTTGAGGAGAGGGGAAAACCGCCGTACCCGGAGACTGAAAAACCTGTCAGAGCAAAGAAGAGAACCAACAACAAACTCAACCCACACATGACACCGGGACCGGGAGTCGAACCCAGGCCACAATGGTGGGAGGCGAGCGCTCTCACCACTCAGCCATCACTGTTTCCCTGTGGATTTACCTGAAACGTATTGAGTCGTTCACTGGCTTCTTGAGGAGTGATACCGGCCACCATTGGGCCAACCTGGTAAAAAAATGACAATGGCTTTAGCGGTTACGAAAACCTCAAGCAAATCTCTTTTAGCATGGTAAGCTTCCTACATAATGTATACCTCATCATAATCCGACATGAAGTTAGTTGAGTCGTCATGGAAGACCACGACTTTTTCAAGTAAATCAGCTTTGAACTTTGGCTGAATCTTGACCAAGTTGCTCTGTACTCCCCGCTGAAAAGAAAGGAAATCATCTTATTATGCAGTCATAGACTAAAGGTTATGAAGCCTGGAACAGTGTGTGAGATAAACAAGGATAATAGCAAGGAGAAGATTGTACTTAAATCTAAGAGAGTAAGTTCTAACTCACCGCCTGAGAGAGTAATTTCTCAAAAGAGTATCTGAGAGTGTCCACACCATCCACTTCTTCACGAGCAACTGACACCTCAAACCTGTTTAACATCGCGTATGCTTCCTAGTGCAAGTAAATAAGCAGCAATGATCAAAATAACGTACCGAAAACGTTCTGGTCTGGCAGGCTCAAGGAACACATGGTGGAGGGGGGCTGGGGGGGAGGGAATCAGGGAAATGCCCGGACTCAACAAGAATCACAGCTTTTCTGTTATGTTGACGACGTGAAAATCACTCCCAGTTTTAACAAATAAGAACCCCGTAATTTGTTTTAGCAGTAAAAAAAACTTGCATGTAATGTTAAAACAGTACCTCTATTGGTCCAAGGATCATGTCAATCCGAATCTCGTTTTGCCGTATATCCTCCAAAGCAGCCATAACGTTTCTCACGTCCTCCAAATCATTGATCTGCCGCCCGAGTCGCTTACTGTATTCAGACACGAACTGTGTGATCTCATCCATTTGCTGTTTATACTTGTCGTTAATGCTGTGGCCAAACATGAGCTTCCACGTCTTGATCTCAACTCGTAAGGCAAGCTTGAATGGCTCTGAAAGAAAAAGAGAAAGTTTGAGATCGATTGTTCGATGGAGTAAGCAAAACTAAATCAATTGTTACTTGGCATACTGAAACAATCGCCACCGGGCACACGCGCGTTTTGTCGCCCCTTTGTACTAATAGTGCGTTTTGGTATAGGGTTTTGCTGGAACCAGAGTTATTTTAGATTATCATGTAATAATGATCGGTCAGATGAGACCACTTTGGTTTCGGCCTTACGTCATTTTAAAACTAATCTTACAAATAAGAACCACAAAACCGTGGCACACTTTGAAAAGTTCGCACTCACCGTATTTTCTCCATTAAAAGCCGGGCCTCGAAAAAACGCAGGGTTCAAATAAACGCCGGGTCTAAGAGGCCTAGTTTTAAATAAACGCTCCTGGCGTTTAATAGAGAAAATACAGTAATAACAAATACTCTTGTCCTTTTTGCTAACGGAAAACGATGGACTGGATTCTATTGTCAAAACTTCTTTTCTCACGTACCTGAGAACAATTCAATAGCTCCGTGCCCTACTCTAAAGGTTGGCTCGATATTGTCAATCTCTTGCTCTAAGTTCTGATATTTCAGGATCTCGACTTTGAATTCTGACAAGATTGGATCCGAGGCAACAAAATCCTACAGCACAAATAAAAAGCAGTACTCAATTATACGAAAACAAACAGCTGAAGAAACAGCTGCTGCTGTGAACATATCAGATTCGATAAAGCTTTAAAAAGGGGAAATTCATAAAAAAAAAATCTCTTCCACTCTCACATATTAAGTCAATTAAGACCATTCTAACGTGCAAGGAACCATTTTTATAACAATTTTAGAGCACTTCTCCCATTTCGTAATCAGTGTTCAATCCTAAAAGCAGCCAAGATACAAACTAGACAAAGTACAAATGCTGTTTTATGAAACACTATATAACACCATCACAGGAATGTAGTTCCCAATGCGAATGCCCTTCTCATAAGTGGTCTCTTCTTAGAATTGTTCCATACAGACTCAAAAATGAGAGCCACGATTCGGCTGGGGAAATCACTGAAAGGGTCCAAATGATATTTTGAGTTTAATGCTGGGCCCAGAGTGACTTACAGCAACAGCTTTCTCCTTGTCTTCCTCCCACACAGTGTGAAACTGTGTAAAGGAGTCCAGACAGGTCATGACTTCCGCCTTAGTGGAGCTTATCACTGATGTGAGTACCATCAGCAGCTTGGTTATGTCCTTATGTTCTGCCACACTTTTGTAGTAGTTCTTCAGTTTCGATGCAGGGATCTCTTCCTCTACAGAAAATAAATAGAAAATAACAGTGTGGCAAATCAAATCGTGCAAGAAAGCTACCCATTTGAAGGGTTGTCATTTCTGGCAAAAAATATCGTCAATTTGAGTGTATATAGCCAAAGTCCTGACGTGAATAGAAAACAAAAGAGGAAGGACGTCGATTGGACACCTTCAAAAATTGGTAAAAAAAAAAGTATGATTATTCTGACAGAAACGCCGATTCTTTCGCTATTTAAAGGCGTTCGAGACGGTACTACTTAAATTTCTTCTTCCACAACAATTCTCGGTAAACTTTAAAAGCCCTACCAAATAAAGCTTCCAAGGGACTGGTAGCGGACTGCAAAATGTAGGAATAAAATCTTAAAAATAACTTTAAAGAAATGAATAGAAAATATGAAGGAGACATTGAAGGTTGCTTACTTGAGTCAGTAGCTCGAACGGTTCTTTTTATGTTTCCGTGAGAAACCTCCTCGTTAGCATTAATTTCCATCAGTTTGAACCTCTTTTGCCCCCACTGAGCCACAGATCGGTTAACATCCAGTACTGCCTGAGTGGCTTTGTTTAGTGCCTGCTGGATATCGTCTAAAGCAGGGTGAATGACCTGAGCGCACGAAAACAAACATCTCAATCACCGGGTGATTCACCTTTTGTCGAGTTATAAGCAAGATAAAGTGAGGTAAAAATAGACAGCGCTCGCCTCTTTAGTATGATCGATCTTGGCTAAAATACATCAGTAAGTGTGTCAATAAACTCATCAGTAAGTTTCTTCTTTGATGTCGAGGTTGCCAGACTTCATAGTTGTCAAGCTAAATGAATTTATTACTATTTTTAACAAAATTCGTTAGAAGTTATTCATTTATTGAAAGACAAACGCATTTCTTATACAAGAGACGCATTATCCAATTAGAACTAACAAAGGTAAACGATATTCACTTGGTCTAGTTATAAGACCGCATCTTTTATGACACACCTAAGTCAATAGCTATAGTCTAACTGGACACAGAATCCGTTCTGTGCCCGTCTTTACACCAGACGAATTACAAGATGTGTAACCAGATAAACCAATTATATTTGCCCAGCCTCTTCCCAGGCGAATAAAAAAGGGGCCATGTGATAAATATTCGAATCAGATTGAATTTGGATAAACATTTAAGGATAAAACTTAGCGAGAAAAGTTTAACACAACGTTTCGATGTCTCCATGACATCATTTTCAAGTGAGAAAATAAAATGTAGATGAGTTAATATATACAAGGTGAGGTGTTAAAAAAGTAAACAATAAGTAACATATTTGGCGTGTAATTGTGTGTGCATGGCAAGTATGTCTAAATAAATAGTTTTGCGCGGATAGAGTCCGATTGCGTGTTCAGTTTTGGTTTCTTCTTCTTTATAAACAACATTTCGTAAATTAAACAGTCCAATTTTCCGCCGTTTTTCAGCAATCGGCAAGCATCTAAAGAACGACCACGGCATTAAAACCATCGGCGACCTCAATAGCAACTTTTCCGTCCTCAAGGAATGCGGCGGAAAATTGGACCGTTTAATTTACGAAATGTTGTTTATAAAGAAGAAGAAACCAAAACTGAACAGGCAATCGGACTCTATCCGCCAAAACTATTTATTTAGACATACTTACCATGCACACACAATTACACGCCAAATATGTTACCGTATTGTTTACTTTTTTAACACCTCACCTTGTATATATTAACTCATCTATATTTTATTTTCTCACTTGAAAATGATGTCATGGAGACATCGAAACGTTGTGTTAAACTTTTCTCGCCATGTGATAATAAATGATAATTCCATTTCTCGACAGAGGGCGCGTTCGTTTGGGACTATTCCGGAATAGGAATAATCGGAAGAGACGGTATTTGCGTTCTTTTGGGAGCTATTCCGTTTTTGGAATGAACGTTATATTATTCCGTTCATTCTGCTCCCCATAGCAGAATGAACAGAATGAAAGGAATACAGTTTACTCGGAATAGACAGAATAGACGCTCTTT
>Ga0126336_10001771_pt1 | contig 11720 bp, 9 predicted proteins | sample SidCmetagenome_FD_92530 | JGI IMG/M metagenome (GOLD analysis project Ga0126336, IMG submission 92530) | Coral microbial communities from El Islote,Puerto Morelos, Mexico - Siderastrea C C metagenome | ecosystem: Host-associated > Invertebrates > Cnidaria > Coral | place: El Islote,Puerto... | reverse complement strand
GCCATTGGAGTCGGCTGGGAACATTGAAGACTTGATGACACATCGCTGGGGTCAAGCAAAGGGCGGTGTGCATTCATATCAGGGAATGGGCCTACTAACAGATGGGGTCAGCGGTGAGATACAACTTCTGGATCAGGAAGGGGGATCATGCGCAACACGGTTTATGAACTCTTCATCTTGTTTTGATCATGGTTTTACTGTAGCGTTTCGGATAAAGTATTTCAACCGTGCTGACGGCCAAAAACAAGTGCTCTTCAAGACTTTTGGCAAATTTGTAATCTATCAGGAGCACAAGGATTCCTTGGTTATTCGCATAGAGCGTGAGACGATGTTTTGTCTCAAGGAAATAGTGATCCCTGAAAAAATTTGGTCGTATCTTGTTTTCACTTATAACTCTGAAAATCCGAAAACACTGACGGTTTTTAGGAATGGACATAAACTGGAACATTTCCTCAAAGTCGAAGGCTGTGATAGTTTGGGGTCGCCTAAGTTTGTATCGTCCTCTGTGTCACTGGGATCTGGACTAGGGATGTTTGCTAAGGCTATTTTTGATGAAGTAGCCATCTGGAACCATGTTTTATCTGATGAAAGGATTTCACAGTTATCCAAGGCAAACACAAGTGAGTATACTGTCTTTTATTTCCTTTTTATTCTGTTTAGCTTAGCCAGGTACAAAACGGACAGGAAATAATGGACAATTAAATGAGAACAAAAGAGAGCAAAGAATGGCGGGGGAGCCGCTACAAGGCCAGTTAAAGTAGTCTCCTCACACCTAAGAAAACGAAGTAAAAACAAAAACTAAGTACAATTTAGAAGCAGCAAGATGGAAAGCGTGCTCGCCCACGGGCGCTGTTAAGTTACATTAAAGGCAGATGGACTTCCAAGTACCGGGGTCTTCCTGGTCATTAGATGAATAATGACAATAGATGAATAAAGACGTTAGTTTCTAAAGAAACTGAGGTGCTGCATTAACAAAAGAGTGCAGCCCGAAATATGGGTTACCAACTGAGTTCATAACGTAAATTGGCCACAGGAAACATATTCAAAAGCTGACCGTTTCGAGCGTTAGCCCTTCGTAAGAGCGAAAGACTAACACTGAAACGCTCTGAAGAAGCGCAAGCTCTCGAAACGTCAGCTTTCCAATTTACCTTACCAACAAAGTTGATAACTAGGCCAATTCATTTTCAAGCTGCACTTAGCTCCGTTTTTAAGATAACACTCTGGTTGAATTTTTTTATATGAAGAGTCTGTTTTGGTCTGGTCGGCTCAGAAGAATAAATTTCCAGATTTTCAGATTTTTATTGTTTTGCACTATTTACATACTATTAACGGCCTAACTATAACCATTACATTACATTACAAGAGCACGACTGAAAATTATCTAAGTGCAAATGAATTGAGAAGATTATGAAAATATGAGTTTATACCGAGTATGAGGCGAGAAATCAAGACGGAGATACAGGCGTTAAAATCAAGCATCAATGTTCTCACCGAATTGGAGAAGTCCCAGAATTTCATATCAAAAATATATATTTGATGCTGTTATGGCAACCCTCCAAAGTGCCAACGGACGGACAACTAAGCTTAATAAGAAATACAAAGAAATAAGATGTATTATTTTATATTTTTTGTATTATTTCAGAGATCTTCCCCTTCAAATTCCGTGTAGTTGTGCGAATGACAGACCAGACCTGGCATGACGATCTTTATTTTCCGGGAACGGCGAGATACAATGCTTTAACAAATGACATTAAGAACAATGTAAGTTGTTGTAGAAGACGACGGACAAATCAATAAAGTGCACTAAAAGATACTGATAATCAGTGCTAATATGGCATGATGTGTAAAATAGAGTTAAAAGTGAAAAACCTAGGTCTAATGAAAAATATATTACATCACGAAGACCACGTCGACGTCTCGACTTGATTTAACAAATAAAGGTGACTTTTCTGACTCTGTTCAAAACTGTTTTCGACCACGACTTTCTAAATCCTGTGAACACAGGGACTGGAAACATAAATCGTTATCGTCAAACGGGTTCATTTTTATCATCAGAGACTTACTGAGTGCGGGTAACAGTGGCGGATCCAGGATTTTTGAAAGGGGGGTGGCTGACCTGACAGAACGATATCAGAATATTCAAAGACGAAATTACCTCAGTGATAGTTCTGTTCCTTTCATAATTTCAAGCTTAAACGACCCCAAAGAGGGGGGTGGCTAGCCACCCAATCCACCCCCCTGGATCCGCCCCTGGGTAATTACATCCTCATATTGCACTACTCTAACACAAACGAAGCTGTCTGAAGACTACATGAGCCCAAGCTAATGATGAGACTCATTTGGTCTTCCCAGTACAGATTTGTGAACTGGTTAAACCACTGTGTTTGTGTTTTGTGTCTTTAGGTGAAAAGTTTTTATTCGAATCATCCTGAAGTCCAAGTTTCTGTTGTCGTGCACGAATATCGGTGAGTGACGGTAACGATGGTTATTTAACGTTTTTTTGTTCACGAATCAATGATGATAATTCGGTGTTCGTTGATTCATTAATTCCAAATCTCATTCATTCAATAAATGATCATGACACTCTTCATTTATTTATCCATTCGTTCGTTCGTTTATTCGTTCATTCGTTCATTCATGGATTCCTTCTTTACTTCACTGTTTTTCTCACCCATTTATTAATACATGTTTTTCAATTATTAATTTGTTTTTCATTCATTCATTCATTCATTCATTCATTCTTTCATTCATGCATGCATGCATGCATGCATTCATGCATTCATTCATTTATTCATTCATGCATGCATTCATGCATTCATTCATTCACTCAATCATTCATTCATGCATGCATGCATGCATTCATTCATTCATTCATGCATTCATGCATTCATGCATTCATGCATTCATGCATTCATGCATTCATTCATGCATGCATTCATTCATGCATTCATTCGTTCATTCATGCATGCATTTATTCATTCATGCATGCATTCATGCACTCACTCGATCATTCATACATTCATTCATTCATGCATGCATTCATGCATTCATTCATTCATGCGTTCATTCATTCACTCAATCATTCATGCATGCATGCATTCATTCATGCATTCATTCATTCATTCATTCCTGCATTCATTAATTCATGCATTCATGCATTCATTTATGCATGCATTCATTCATGCATTCATTCATTCATTCATGCATTCATTCATTCATGCATTCACTCGATCATTCATTCATTTATTCATTCATGCATTCATTCATTCATGCTTTCACTCAATCATTCATTCATTCATGCATGCATGCATTCATTCATTCATTCATGCATGCATGCATGCATGCATGCATGCATGCATTCGTTCATTCATTCAATCATTCATTCATTTATTCATTGTTTCATTCTTTTGTTCGATCGTTTGTTTTTTCGCTTGTTCGTTCGGTGATTCATTGATTCACTGCTAGCGGTCCCTTTCTATCTCTCGCTACACCCCTTAGCTTTCCTTTGTTTGTTTTAACTTTTTCGCTGCAAAAGTCGACTTTTCCCGACATTGGAGTCGTAGACATTGAACCACTTGTGTCGTCATCATTTTTTGACGACACCAGATTGTTTTGACAAGCAGCTAACACAGCAAGGACAGATCCATCTATACGTGTGTCTATTTTGAATATCAATCAACTTTTAGCACAGCTATTCAAGAAAAACGTGTGCAATTTTGTTTGAAAAATTGGTGGTAAAATAGGCCAAGTCACCTATAGTTGATCAATGTTCCATTTCCAGGTTTTTTGAAGGTTTGAGGCCAAATCTTTTCCAGTGGATAAAAAGGGGATAAAGGGTAGAAGATAGGAAAAAAGGAAAGTAAAAGAAGCAATAATTTGGAATGCGTTAAAGCAAAATATTGTACAATTTACAACAGAAACTTGTTCGAAATGGAGCGAAATTGTCAACAAATGCTTTTGTTGCAAAGTCTACTGGCATTTGGCAGCATAGCACTTAAAAAAACTAGTTCAACGGTTCAAAAGATGCAGTTTTTTTAACGTGTGCCGTGGAAGGGATGGCGCTACTGCTTTTCTTTATTTTCTCGTTTTCAGACCAGGAAATGTCAAGGCAGATTTCAGCATTGAGTACAATGCCCAAAACTTTACCCTGATCGAAGAACTGAATAAGTCAATGTCTGAAACTGGACGCTTGCATAACATTTCTCTGGAACTCATCAAAATTACAGGGGATTATGGTAAGCCACAGCTTAAATCTTCTTGTTTCACAATTGGGTACATTTCTTGCGGTGCAAGTTGAAAGAAACTAGGATATTCCTGCCTAACCTTCAATACCATAGCTTAGTCTAGTATAGTCTGGCCTGGACTTCTATGGTGGGCTATACGGGACGGGAAGACTCCACCCAAAAGGGGTGCCTTTTCTAAGCTCGCAGTATACTAAAGGGTAGGGAAAATCGTCAATTTAGTATATGAAAGGGTCATGTTAGTTTTGAAACGTCTCTGTTTATTCCGCTTGCTACGCACGTTTCTAATGACAATAGATAGCTTTACTTTACGTTTAAGATACATTATTAAGACGAAACTTTCTGGAAATAGTTTGTAATTTTCTCGCTGATCTCATAGGGTAGGACTTTCTGCAATAAGCGCGCCTTATGGTAGGCACTAAATTTTACGCGCCTTAGCGTAGGCCCTATTCATAGACACGAACTAATTTGTTATAAAAAGGCGACACGCAGCAAAGTAAATCAGAAGTTATCCGCTACCGTCAGTGCTACTATCAAGGAATATTTGCTATCGCTATTATCAAGTTTTCTTCTGCTACCTTTGGTGCGAGTGGTCAACCTAAGTACGTAAGTCCTTTATTCATATTGTTATTATTTTTAACTAAGATATCTAGTCTTTGAAACTTCAAGAGGACATTGATTGAGGACAAGTTTGATTGCAAGCTCGAATCAATTGAGCAAATTGTTTATTGTCAATATTTTACTACGAAGGATTTACGTGACTTATCAAAGTCATGATTTATTTGTGTTCAGCGTTGATTAGTTCTGTTAAATGCAAGATTGCTACGATCATTTCTTTTCGATAGTGTTATTCACGCCGTGAGTTACATTTTATTGTCTCAGACAGTTAGTTCTAAGTAACAATTATCGGATCTATTTTTTGCATGCTATGTTGTCGCTTAAATGATTACGTTTCTTAATGCTCTATGCGTACCTTTGTAGTTATTGTAAGTTAGAAAGTATTTTTTTCTAATTACCGCTTTCAGTTCGAACCTACTAGTACTGCAACTCGCTGCAACATCAACCTCTACTATCGTTGCTACTATTCTCGCTAGAATTACAACCTACTGTAAACTCTATGGAACTGTCATGATTTAATATCGTGATTAAATCTGCTTTAATTCTATCAAGTGGAGTTCGAATCGTTTATGGTCTCGCATCGCGCTACCCTTGTAATTGTTGAAGATTGGAGTATTCGCAACCTCTAGAGTCTCAGCAGTTACAGGTCACCATATCAAACTCATTGCCCCCAAGCGTGAACATTTGCTCTCGTTAGCGTCCAGGCGTGCGCGGACAGTATTTGTCCTTACGGCGCTTGCCCATTAGAGTATCCGTTGCACTGGGAACAATTTACAAATGTAAACATGGCGCTAACGGTTAACTCCTGTCTGGCGGTCAATAGAGAGAAGAGAATCGATCTGTGAACGAGCTTTTTTCAAAGCTATTATGCCAGAGGAAGAGGAGAGCAAACGCCGTCTGTAAACTATATCTTGTCATTACAAGACCGGAAGGCGAGTGAAAATTCACTTTGTGGCATGGGATATAGTGAACGGTATGACAAGTGGCGGTCATGCGATACGTACTGATGCTAACAATATAATTCTCCTTTCCAGCGGATGGAACCTCCTTTCTATTTCTTCTTCCGCTTCTCCTGACGACCGTAGCGAATTAGTTCATAGAGAGTTATATCGTGAAATTAAAAGGAAATTGTATTCTGGCCGAAAAGATGATCCAGCAACTCGTATTGTAGTTCGAATTGATAGTTCTTGTGTCTTATAGCGGGTGTCCACCGAAGTAGCGGTCGACACCTTGGTCGGCTGTCGGTCGACATATCGGTCGATATATCGGCCGGGTGTCGGTCGAGTATCGGCCGTGTATCAGCCGATATGTGGCCGACAGTCAGCCGTTACCGGGTATCGGTCGATAGTTGGTCGATGTTTGGTCGTTGCTTTGCCGACGGATCACCGACATATCATCGACAATCGGTCGTTGTCGATCTTGTGTTTTATAGAGGGTGTCCACCGACTTAGCGGCCGACACCTTGGTCGATTGTCGGTCACTATATCGGTCGTTACATGTAATCCGACGACTTCTCTCCGACATATCATGGCCTCAGTTGATCCACGTTTGCTGCAAAGTGAAAGATATGGTGGCTAAAGCTAACAATATAATATGAAACGGAGCCACATTTTGTCAGAAATAACGACACGAAACACATAAGAGCTTGGAGCCGTTGAGCGACTGATCCAGGAGGACTGAAAGTCCGGGAGAAACGTGGCGATCATAGGAAATTCTATTGTTTTGGCTTATCCTTGAGGTATAAGAAAGGGGCGCCATTTTGCTCTAGGTATATGAAAGGGGTGCCATTTTGGTAAACATTTGTGTATTAAAGGGTATGGGTTTGAGCCTCCGGGCGGAGCCTCCCCCTATATTGAATAACCCCCCGGGGATTCCAGTCTGATCTAGTCTAGTCTAATTTAATCTAGTTCAGTCTATTTTAGTAAACGACTTATTATGTTGTCCAATCTACTCTTAACTAGTGTTGTGTAATCTAAGGTAGCCTAATCTCTATTGTATTAGCGCCGCTTTCTTTTTACTTTAGTCCCACCCGAGTCTCCGCCAAACGTTCATACAACGCTTATTTCCGACACAAGAATTGATATTGCATGGCAAGAACCCAACCTTTCTTCGATGTCGTCAGAGATATTCCAGGGTTATAAGGTATTTGTCAGACGTGCGGGAAGCTCCGAAGTCAACATAATCACGATCAACGCTTGCGTAACCTTTGCCAGTTTACTAGGCTTGAAGTCATTGGTAACATACAACATATCAGTGGCTGTTTACACTTTTGCTGGTGTGGGAAAGGAAAGCGAGATGATCTCTGTTACCACGACACTAGGTAAGGCTACACAAGTACTTATAATGCACTACTGGAAACAGCAAACATGCCCACTCTGCATAACAGAAGGGCCAAGATATGTGTATACTTATATATAAAGCTATTTATGGAACGACACTGACCCCGCTTAGCACTCTCCTAACACTAAGAAGCAACACACGTAACCTACGAGGTGAACTGAAGTTAGTCCACCCAAGAGTAAACACTACAAAGTATGGTCTAAACACTGTCAGGTACTACGGACCAAAAATCTGGAACTCTTTGACTGACGAAGTATAAGAACTTCTCCTACTATTAAAAATTTTGTAACACAAATCAGAAAGATGACCTTTGACACATGTAACTGTAATATTTGGTAGTACTTATCACGATGATGATGATGATGATGATGATGAGATGACGATGACGATGATGATGATGATGACGATGATGATGATGATGATGATGATGATGATGTTTGTAACTCAAATGTATCTAACTAAAATTATGAGTTAGAATTAAAACCGAATTTTCGTGTTAGCCACGTGCGATTAGCCGCGTTATTTACAAATAAACAAGGATTTGTTAATTCTGGACTTTCGTTTCCCTTTCCTCATCAAGTGTCAGCCAGTGTTTCTTCCCCATCAGCAAATCAGCCAAAATCTGCAGCGTGTGCGGCAGAAGAAAAAATTCTCATTTGAGGTTTTCATTAAAAACGAAGAAAAGTTGAAATTGACGTGAAACTAATATATTATAAAGACGAATGTTTCGACGATCTTTTTCAACGGCATCACAACACTTTCATTTGCTGAGCTTTTACCCGAAAAGACTCACTCTCCCGCGTAGACTGTCAGTTGTGTCTGTTGTCTACCTTGGTTATTTAGTTCCATGTAAGCAGCTGAACCGCTAACTGTGGTTAGGTAGTTAGCGGTAGCCGTAGTAAGCATCTGTCGTGAAAACATTGCATTAGTGGAAGATAATTATATGACTTTATCCCGCCTTCCCATTAAAATTGCAGATGCGCCCCCAGAAAATGTGACTGTAGTAAATGTAACATCCTCTTGTGTCAGAATTAAATGGGATGCCGTTCCACCGGAGCAGATCGATGGGATATTCAAAGGCTATAAAGTGATATATATTACGGATGGAAAAGATTCATCAATGCCCGACGGAGAATACGAGGCGAACAACTCAACAAATGAAGTTGAGATCTGTCAACTCCAGTCCTTTACCACATACAAGTTTTACGTTAGACGCTTTCTGCTTAATAAAATGGGAAACTGGAGTAAAGTTCAACACTTTACAACTCTCGAGCAAGGTACGTGACCGCGTGCACTTCTTAAGCATCGTTCACACTTGGTACTCACTGACAGGGTGCATTAGTGGTACTAATGTGAACACGGCTTATTGTACAAAAGTCGAGGCTTCTGGTACTTGAGCACTAAATTGGACACAGACACTCGTGCCCAGGTTCTTTGTTCATAAACCCACGACGTTTACAGGTTATGGCATAGTTTTCGACACCAAATTTGAACGACCCACAGTTCCGAGCCAAGTTAGTTCGCCGCTTTAGTAAATTGCAGGTATAGACCCGTTAATCCAGCCACCAATAGATAACAAAATTCAACCCAACGTTTTGCAGTTTGCCTAGCTTGTCTTTAACTAGTGAGAAAAAGAAAGGCAATAGCATCCTAGAAAGAATATCACCGAATAATTATAGGAGATGTAAAAGATGACACACAAATTTTGTAGGTATACTTTAAGTGGCCGGCCTGGAGCGTTACTTTGCTGCTACGATTGTCTCTCGGGTTTAGCCATTATGGGTTCGTTGGCCGTTCAAATAGGCTGGCCGGATTGAAGGGTTTTTACATAGAAAAATGACTGAGCATTCTTCTTCTTATTTTTTGGGGGGAGGGGGGTGGGGGAGGGCAAAAGGCGACTGTAATGACTGAATGGCAAAGAAGCTGGGTCCCACTGTATGTCTTGTGTAATTTTATCCCAAAATGGTAGACTCAGAGTGCGCATTACAGCCACAAAGAGCAATCCGCTTTTATCACAGCATGCTAAAAGTTGACATCAATTCGCAGCAACCGATGCATGATCTTTACTTTTTTTAGCTCCTTTACATCCACCAACAAATGTGAGGTGTTCTAATACAAGTTCAACAAGTCTAGCGGTTCAGTGGCAGGCACCGTCCATGCTCGGAATGGGAGCCAGTTTTATTCTTGGCTATGAAGTGATTTTTAAAACCCGTGAGGTCACTCCACCGAAGAGGAACATTATATTTGCGTGTAACAGCTCACTCAACATCACTGCAGTAGACCTGAAAAAATACACCGAGTATGAGATTTTAGTTGCCGCGTTTAACGGAGCAGGACCTGGGAAATACAGTAACGTCACCCACTGTTTCACTGATGAAGGCAGTAAGTTGATTTTTTGTTTTTGTTTTGTTTTGTTTTGTTTTCAACTTTTTGTTTAGTGAGCTGGTTGGATCGCTTTTTCGTGTCACCTTTTTTAAATATGCTATAATTATTCTTATAACATAGAGGGCAAAATTACAGATTGCTGTTTGGTTGAGACAGAAGGCATTTTTTCTTAATTTTCTTTCTAACGAGGGCAAAATTATTGACTCCTGATTGGCCAAGCGCCAAAAATATTAGCATTTGAGTGGCTGATTGCGAGAGCGCGCCATTTGCATTTTGTAAGCGTCTTGAAACGAAAGCCAGATTTTGAATTGGATTTTGAGTTGTGCAACACAAGGGTATCGCTTCAGAGTTTAAATTTAACCGAGTCGGTTGGCAAAAATGGTTTGGAAATCGGGTGATAGCTCGAAGAGAAATTCCAGAAGGTGAACCTGAATGTTTTAAGGGAAACAGCAAATGGTTGTTTGTTTTAAGACTACCGAAAACCTTGGTTAATTCAGCGAGCGAGAGGAAGCTTCGCAACTCAGGTAAATTAATTTACTTAGTTTGAGTTTTAAGTGTGTTTTGTCAATGAACTGGAATTGTAATTATCCCAGAAGATAAACATATGCTTAATAGACGGGGTTTTTTTCTGTTCTGTACGCTGAGCAGCAGTTTAATAAACTGCTTGTGTGGAGAATTGTTGTTTTATTGTTGTTGTTGTTGTTGTTGTTCAGAAAATTTTGCCCTCTGTGTTATAAACAATTAATCGCATTGAGTCCTCGTAGAATTGAGGATAAAATTTCACTTGTATTTTGAAAGTTTTCACAAATTGCCCTCGTCGCGCAATTTTGTGAAAACTTTGAAAATAGCGTGAAAATTTATCTTTGATTCTTCTCGACCTCATGCGATTACATATGCAATTTTTTTTTATGTTCACAACTAATTGTTTCCTCTATAATTCTCTTACTCGCCCGCTTTTTTTCTTAGCTCATTCTTTATTTTCTTATCTTCGTATATATGTGTGTTGTTATCTAACTCCGTAACAATCTTGTCTTTGTTACTGTTGGCACGTTTCTTGCCTTTTTTCTTTGTTTGATTCTTTGTTAGTTCCCACTGATTTTCGATGCCATCTGGACAAAGAAGCCACCAACTGTTTTATGTGATTACTTATTTCAAACAATTAAAATGTTGCAATACGTCCGCTCAATATTTTAGGAAATGTCATTTGATGCTTTTGTAGTTCCTCTAGGTGGTCCTACAAACGTCACAGCTATCAACTCAAGCTCCACAAGTATTGAAATTCACTGGAGCCCAGTCCCTCAGTCGCTGCGCCTTGGAGTAATCACTCATTATATATTCACCATCACAGAGGTACTTACAGGTAATATTACGGTGGTGACGTTCGATGGAGCCGCCCTGAATGGTACAGTTGGAAACTTATCAAAGTATGCAGAGTACAGTATCAAAGGAGCTGCCGTCAACAGCAAGGGCCAATCAAATTTCTCGATTGCGACCACGTGTCGCACAAGCGAAGATGGTAAGAATCACGACAGTCTAGTCTAGTATCACAGGAGCTCAGGGGCTCAGGGGCCCAGGGGCTCAGGGGCTCAGGGGCTCAGGGGCTCAGGGGCTCAGGGGCTCAGGGGCTCAGGGGCCCACAGTATCACAGGGGTAAAACATTAAGAGGGTAGGGAGGACAAACCATTTCATATTTTCACAGAAAGGGATCAGTCTTTTCACGTTGAGTCCACTTCATCATCGTTCACGCAATTCAGGGTGAAGACTTAAAAAGAGAAGAATTCAAAACACCATTTTGCATTTCACAGGTAATGGTTGTGAATGATCACTGCCCGCGACGTAGTCAGCAGTTCAAATTTCTCATGGTTTAAAAAAGCAGTCAGTTCACATTGATTCACGAATTACAAAAAGACTTTTAACCATGTTATATTTTGTTAAGCTTCACCCATCGGTGGAGACTAAACGCTGTGTACTGTAGGCTTAAGCTAATTCAAATTTTCTTTGACACCCAGCCCCAGATCTCCCACCGGTAAACTTGAAGGCGTATAACACTAGCTCCACATCAATCATGGTCGAGTTCCAGGCCGCCTCTCCAGAAAGACTGAACGGAATTATCCGCAAATTCAGCTTCACTTACTG
>Ga0126336_10001770_pt1 | contig 11721 bp, 5 predicted proteins | sample SidCmetagenome_FD_92530 | JGI IMG/M metagenome (GOLD analysis project Ga0126336, IMG submission 92530) | Coral microbial communities from El Islote,Puerto Morelos, Mexico - Siderastrea C C metagenome | ecosystem: Host-associated > Invertebrates > Cnidaria > Coral | place: El Islote,Puerto... | reverse complement strand
GTTACATGTATTTGCTTCGAGTTCTGATTGGTTCATTGGGTAATTTGTGTTTGTTGTGATTGGCTGGGGTAATTACTTTGGTTTTGGTTTTACGACACTCATTTGAAAAGCGCTCTAATGTTCATTTATTCTCCATATACGGGATAAAATACGAACTCTCAATTGACCAGCTCCCAGTTGGCTTGATAGCTCAGTTGGTTAGAGCGCTGCACCGGTATCGCAGAGGTCATGGGTTCGATTCCCGTACAAGCCTGAATTTTTTCAGGTTTCTTCTTTTCAACCGCTTAGGTTGAAACACCTTCAGTGCGATGATCCACATATAATTCTATCTTTATCCGCAGTTCAAATATATGAATTTCATATATTAATGTTCAAAAAGAGTTCGGTCACCATGCCCGCCAAAGAGATGACTGACTTAAGTTACTTAATAATTGCTTGAAATATCATCTGTTAAACACACGACTACTTAATCAGTTCGAACTACATTTGGTGGGAACAGTAAGAACAAGAAAAAGGCAAACTTAAAACAACTTAACATATTTCATCTATTAAGGACAAGGACAAATTTCAAATATGATTCTTGACCGAATCACCCAGCATCAAACAGTAATGATTCAACATGTCTCAGTCCTTCATGCTATCGAGGTCATGATTTTATCTCCTCTATAAGTGGAACTTGCACTCCAGTACATAAGTAATTTTTCTGACGAAGACCTTTTTCAATACAAAGGTGATGATTGATGGGCTAACATTTTGGGATAAAAAAGGTAGAGAAAAAACAAACAACTACTTCTTTGGATAGCTCAGTTTTAAAGAAAACTTACAACAAGTTCTGAACGTGCATTTCCTGTTACGCGAGCTAATGATGCAAGAAATTATGTACAGTAAAGATGTGCCACATTTTTTCAATTCGATGGAATCACCTTAAGGGGCATGCATCGAAAAAAAAATACACCGGAGTACATATCTATTATCTATTTACTTAAACAGTCTATGTTCAGTTGTATGGCCGGATCGTTAACACCAAATAAAAAACTGTTCTCTTACCAGTAGTTTATTCTCAAGATCTTTATATTCTTTCTTTCTTGGTGTAACATCAGCTTTTGGATTCTGTGTCCACTTCCTCCCAGGTTCTTCTAGGGGAGGTGTGGAGAGTCTACCTCCACTGCTGCTAGTGGCACTGTTGTCTCTTCCACTCACATTTAAGGAATTGCTGCTTTCTGTTTCCTTCCTCAAGTGGTCAAGTTCTTGTTGCATTTTGCTGAGCTGGGATTCATAGTTGTCAATCACATCCAACATTCTAAAGGAGTTAATAATACACATGCTCTAACATTATTTTTAAACCACTGGTATTATGGACAGTTTCAGTACATTTCCTGTCTCTTCTTACTTTTGATCCACAACATGGTGCTTGGAAGGAGAATGTAACTTCTGAAAATGCTTGGCCACTTTGCTTTGTCTATCAAGCCTTTTCTCCTCCTAGTAAGAATTTCAACATTTAAAACATAAACAAAACAATTTTGCTACTTAGTTTCATTTTCCAATGCTTACAACTAAATTCTCACATGCACTGCAGGCTCATGGTTATGCTCAAAGGGTAATTAAAAGTTAACTGTCAGAGAAAGAAGTGCTACAAGGAAGATAAAAATGTGCCACCGTTGATGAACTGACCCTTAAAAAACACACCTAAATCGATTTAATGTGTTCACAATGTGTTCTTCCCGTTCACAATAAAGTACATGTCACTACAGCAGTGCTTCTCAAAGACGACCGATTTATTGTTTACGAAACGTACACTTACATAACTCAATAACAACATTAATAGATCTGAGACCTGTAAATTGGACACAGATTATGTCCTCGTTTGCAGAAACTTTCCATTCGATTTATCCTTCTAAAATGATTATATCTCCTTGAAACTCAATGAACATTCCTCAACGCAGGGATAGTGTCCACGCTTCATCCAATTTATAAACTCTCTCTTTTGGCTTAAAATTGAAAATCAGATGCAATATGGTCTGCAACTTCAAAGACGGGCCTGGTAATGCCACACAGCTCCAAGGCCAATTCTTTAAACAAAGTGTAGACCAGGATTAAGAAAGTCACGGTCTAAACCGAGGTATAGCCTACGATTCCAACTATTTAAATGATGTTTATCTGAAGCATTGTCTACGTCACATTTCACTGCTCCGAGTAGGTTTAGACATCGTTTAACGCTCTTACCCGGTTTATTCTCTCTAATGCTTGCTCGGGAGAGTCCACTTATTTATTGATTTGGACTTAAATGCACTGCTTGCATCGGCTTAGTTGATGTCGAAGAGATACTCGATCCCCCTTTTTATTTCCTTTATTAAACTTGAGTAAAATTTGCCAACAACTTTTGTTAAAAAAAATAGTAAAACAGTGGCCTATCCTTGGGAGTAGCACACAAGGATGACGGTCGAAACAACAGCCACACTCACTAGACTACAAGTCTAAATGTGGTGTAGGGGAGGTGTGGGGACCCTCCCTCCTTCCTCACGCAGTGGATCTGTTGTGACTTTACATTCAAACTGTTGAGTACTTAAATTTGCACCTTTCTCCCAGGATTTACATGCAATGGCTCAATCGATTAGGTACTGAAAATCAGTTAAGTAGGTTGACAATTTGTTGCGAGTTCGAGCCTCAAGTGGAACACAACTACAGGAGAATACTACTAGCTTTGAAAATTCCGATGCTTAATAAAACGCTTCAGCCTATCGACAAAGTGAGTGAAATAATCCTCCTTGCTTCCCCTCCCCCATAAAATATCCCCATACATCCACCCCCTCCTATCCCATTATATATCATCAACATACCAGTCAATCATCCGTGACCTTTAAAAACCTTCCAAAGGAATGCGCTTTTGCAAAACTATAAGACAGCCTCGCTTCATAGGGGGGGGGGGGGCATCTTAATAACTGGCATGCGTATCATAAAATCGCGTTACCGAAAGATTTATATGATACAACATTATGACATTATGACCCAATTACCAAAAATTTCAATAGAAAGTTGATTCTCCTTTTGAAAATTAAATCTTCAGTATTTTACACTGTTGACTTTGTTTTCACTGCAAATTGTTTTAAATTCAACACAATAATCCTTGCGCAGATTCAAGCACAGGGTCCAGATGAGTGAAGTTTGAGCAGAACGTTTAATTTTCCTTACGAAAGACAACCGACATAATTTGTTGCGAACTTGCGTTATCTATATTTTTACTGCAGGTCAAATTACTGTGGGCTCTTAGGATCCCTGAGATTGACTTACACTAAACAATACAACAAGGTCTTCATTTTTACTCGGCACTTTGTGCCTTGTTCAGAAAGCTTTGCTTTCCAAAGAAAAGCTGTTGACCTTCGGGCAACGTGTTAGGCGACCGCGGAAGAATGGCCTCAGTTAATAGCAGTTTTCAATATGGCGGACGATACGGCGTACTAAGCGAGTGCAAAGATCGAGATCGAAAAATACAGCATATGGAAAGAGAAGAAAGCCGAGCAAATTGGATTCACAAAGGTTGCACTGAGCAAATTTATTGATGAAAACGACGAGGTTATGTATTTTACAAGGTAAGATGTACGAATGATAATTCTTGCATACAAAGTTAAGCTTAACTCCTCTGGACCTCGTGATTCAAGTGTTTTTGTTCCTTCTATATGAGTGCGACTTAAAAAGCTACGACTGAACTCATTGTAACACATAGCGTCTCAAACTTTGTTGTTCTCGTACGTTGAAGAACAACAACAATGCGAGCACCAAACAAGCCCGTCTTTTTACTTTTCTATTTTTTGAGCAACTTTTTGGGCAAAGATACATCTGAAACTACAATTTCGCCCCAAAGAACTCCGATGTGTGTTGGTCCTTTCAACTGTCTTCTTAGTCCTAGAGGACACTGGAAGTTGTTATGAATCAGTTTTTGTGTGCTGTACCGCATTTTGTGTTGGAAACTTCATCGGGTTATCAAATGTACCAAATAAATTTATCCAAGGAATTACCCTTGTGCACTGGTAAACTTGGGTGTTCCGAAAATGGGGAGTGCAGAGTGAAAGACAACAAAAGCAGAATTAACAAATTAAAAGATAGCTCTAACATAAAAACGTTATCAAAATGAACCCTCTGCCCAGGAAAAGCGGGTTCGACACAAAAGCCCTCTTGTGTCCCTTTCCCTATAGAGGATCACAAAGTTAAGATTCCTTCCTAAAAAAAAGGAGGGTATAAGGTCATATGGCACGTAATGAGAAATGATTAATGATTTGTTGAACTGTCCAAGTTGAATGTTCTCAAGACAGATATTCACAACAGTTTACCGCTTTAATAAGATCTTGACATTGTTGCTGAAGCCTAGTGATTTCTTCTTCCCTCTGAGTCACTTCCTGTTCAAGCTGTCCATGCAATGCAACAAGTTCAGATTTGCTTCTCTTTAATTCTTGCACTTCCTCTCCGTGCTTTTGAAGTTCCACAAGACGCAATCCCTCCATCTCCTTAAGTACAACAAATGACTTACAAATTAATTTTTTTAACTGCAATCCCTCCATCTCCTTAAGTACAACAATATTTAACTAGAGAGCAATCACCAGCACAATATATTAATTTCAAATGCCACAACTAGTTAACTAGTAACACAACTTAGTCCATGACTTACATTCACATTTGCCCTATTTCTCGTTAACAGTTTGAATTGCATGTACAATATACGGTTTCACGAGTATACTAGTTATCTGATCTTCATATAATTCTATCTTTATCCGCAGTTCAAATATATGATTATTTCATATATTCATATTCATTTCTCCATCTACGGGATGAATACGAACTCACAATTGACCAGCTTCCAGTTGGCTTGATAGCTCAGTTGGTTAGAGCGCTGCACTGGTATCACAGAGGTCATGGGTTCGATTCCCATTCAAGCCTGAATATTTTCAGGTTCCTTCTTTTCAACTGCTTAAGTTGAAACACCTTCAGTGTGATGATCTGATGATCTTCATATAATTCTATCTTTATCCGCAGTTCAAATATATGTTTATTTCATATATTCATATTTATACTAGTTATGTTAGTCATCACGTAACACTTTAAGGCATGCACAGGGCAGTTGTTCAAGCACACAATGCATGTTGCCATTGCTGTTGCTGTTAATTTGGTTCTGTAGTTCTGTGGACAAAGTTGTTCTGTTAATGAGCTCAGTGCTTGAAGATAACTTTTACCGTTCTGGGAAGAACAGTAGTCACTCAGGATAAACCATGCATAACAAATGATGACAGAAGTAAGATTTTGCAGTCAACAATGGCCACAAGCGTCGAAGGAGCCTTGCTCCCAAAAAGTGAGATAAATGAGCAAGGCAGAATTGTCGCATGTGAGGAGGGCAATGGTGAGGCTTTTGAGGAACACACACAGATCCACGAGATTTTAAGTTGTTTTTCACAGCTACAATCATAAGCACTGTCATGGGACAATTATTTTACTGATCAAAACCAAATGACAGTGGATGAATTTGAATTACAAGACAAGAAATTAGTTCACTGAAAGTGAAACGGCTGGAAGAATGACAGTCCAGTATAGGAAAAGGAACATTAAAATGGACATTTTCCATGAAGAACTTGTTGCTGATAATACAGATAAGTGTATCTTGGGTCGCAACTTCAAGCTGGCAAATACTCCCTTGACATGGTGGCTGATAATACAGGTGAGTGTATTTTGGGTCGCAACTTCAAGCTGGCAAAAAAATACTCCCTTGACATGGGCTGGGGTTAAGGAGGTAGCTGTGCACAAGCAATCCCTCACTCCATTTAGGACTTGTCATCGGGCAGTGAAAACAGAGATGATGCTCATACCCCCATTCAGTAAGGCCTCTATTCCAGCAATGGTGGAACCTAGACCAGGAGAAAATGGCTTATGTGCGAGGGGTCTTTCCACAAAGCATGCGACAGATAAGGATACAGTCATGGGACATCCTCGTCTAACTCTTCAGCTAATAAACCCAACAAAAGCACCAACGAAGATTAAACACATATATCAGGTTGCCAACTGCGAATGTGTCGAGAGAGTGCCACACCCAGACAGCATCTGGCAATAAAGTGGAGGAGACTGACAAAGAAACAAAGGTTGATGAACTGCCAGACGTGTAGTAAACCTTGACAAAAACCAGAAGAACAAGACAAAAAAGTTGTTAATAGAGTTCCAGGATGTCTTCTCCAAGGGACCCCAAGACTTCCACTATTCCAGCATAGAATTAACCCGGGCAATGCACTGCCAGTCTAGCAGGAGAGAGGCATTTGAGGCCATCTAGGACATGCACTGACAAAGGATAATCTAGCCCTCTTACAGACCAATGTCCTTGTGAGCAAGAAAGATGGGACCAATAGGTTTTGCGTGTACTATAGAAAGCTAAACAACATAACAAGGAAGGATGCTTATCAAGATATCAGTAGGCAGTGGTTCCCATATATGTTGTCACTGAAACTACTCAGAGGTTTGATGTAAAAGGTCGCATAGTAGTAAAACTGGTGGTAAGTTGTTGTTTGGGTTGGACCAAAATCTAGGAAAGGGGTATAGTCACACGAGTGTGCTAGTTGTTACTTATCATGAAAACGTAATGCACTGGAGCGTGCATGGGGCGGTTGTTGGAGCATGCAGCCCGTTCAACTTTACTTCAGCACACAGACTGCTTATTATGTAAGAAAGACCCAAAGCCTAACATCACTTGCCTGAGTTTTAACCTTTTCCTCATCTAGCTCTCTTTGCAAGTTTCTTATCTGGAAAATAAATTGTCCTGTAATTACTACAAGACTTATTACATTTATTTCTCCATTTACCATCATACGCATGTTTAACTTCAGATATCAGAAAGAAATACAATACAGTAAACTTACCTCTAGAAGCTAGTTTACAGGTGTTTAACTAAACGATATTAATATATACCAAGCCAGTGGTAGTGTTTTTTGCACGCTCTGATTGGCTACTCAAACTCAGGGCAGTATCTGCTATTCACCTCCTGGCACTGTTCTGGATTACACCCCAGCGGATAGTGTTTTTCGCACGCTTTGATTGGCTAATCCAACTCAGGATAGTATCTGCTCCCGGCATTGTTCTGGATTTTGCACAGTTTTTCCTCATTTCTCAGAAAAAAGGGACTTTTCGGTGCTTGGTATCCACTAAAACCATTGCTCACTTCAATGTTGGCAAAGAGTTGTAGATATTTCCCTCGCCGTTTTGAGGGCTCAGAATAACTGTTAACTACCTATGCTTAATTACCAGGTATATACATATAACCGGGAAATTAAAAGAGTAAATTTCTCAGCAGGAAGTTTGGAAACACACGTTAATATTATTAAATGTACATTATGCTGAGATTGGTTTATGGAACATTAGTGAGACCCGTGTTGAATGCATTCTCCTCTGAATTTATTTTGTGCAAAGTACATAATACATTCATGTTCAATACACCCAAAATGAGTCGGGTCGTCTATAGGCACAGACGACCCCACTCAGTGGAAATCAGGTCGCGAAATTTATCAACCTCTTCCTACTTGAAGTGGATATCAAAGGCTCAAATCCTTACCGGAAGTAGAATTCTAGCGGAAGTATATCGGTATCTCTACCTGACACGAGTTGTCACGGCCCGAATAAAAGTCGACTCGTCTCACTGAAGCAAAATGTGTAAAATACAAAAACAAACTGCTTTAAAAAACTATACAGAGTTTTAAAGCTTTACTGCTCACATTTATGGCAATCTGGCAAAGGTAAGTGGCTTGTAGAAATAAACCAAACTATAAAAATGGTTTCCCGAATGTTGTTACTTGGTACTGGTTGTTTGAAGAAAAATGTTAAAGTTTTACCTTGGCTGCATTGCCAGTTAGAGTTTTTGAATCAATCACAAGCCAGGATTTGAGTATCCTGTGAGAAGAGGTTTCTTAGTTGTCCTATGTTCCGCTGCAAAACCTCTGCATAAAACAGTCCGATTTCCTGTTGTGCATACACAAGTTTCATCATACAAATCATTACTCCTTGTCTTGCATATTTTGTAAACGTGCTCACACATTAGCTTACAAACCAAATATTGTTTAACTTCACGGAAACTGCACTAAGTTCAAATTACTAATTTAAGCATTACTTTAAACTACAAGTAAATCTTAGTAAAATAAAGCTTTATCAATTGCTGTCTTGTCTTTCTGCTGATTTTGTGAAATGCGAAAAGTTTTGTAAAATGTCTGTAAATCTGTGATGTATCAAAGCGTGCACATTTTTTGACAACATTGACAGCTACCTAAGCGCTAAACTGGTAAAAGTGCTAAACCAAGATTCAGAACAGTGGCACTTAAGAGAACCTGACAAATGTGTGCAAAGCTTTCTTAGGGGCTGTTTACATGGAGGGACGAAGAACCTAGAAGGTGAAACAACTTTTCATTTGGTTTACATGCAGAAGTTTCGGTCAGTGTGGTTACCAAATGGAGAAGGAAAGCAAGACGAAAATGTCGGCCTTTAAGGTGCTGTTACACTAGGCAATGACTCATGCAATGTGTCTCACAACAATGAAAAACCATGCGTTGTGGTGCTGCGAGACAAGTTCCACGAGGGGTGTTACATTAGGCAATGTTTCTTGCAACTTGTCTTGCTCCCAACAGTGACGAACAGTACAGAGCACTGGCATGATTACTTTATTGGCTGATGCAACAAAACGTTGCGACACACGTTGCAGGAAGCAAGTTACACCTCGCAACGCTTGAAAAATTTGTTGCAACGTTGCGAGGAGCATTGTGAAAAGCAGGACCGAGTGCTACTTCTTGCAACGATTGCAGCAACAAAAAAATTGAGAGCAATGATTGTTGTAGGGTATGTTACACTAGGCAATTATTCAGGCAATTTAACACACAACAAAATTGTGAGACAAGTTGCACAAAACATTGCCTAGCATAACAGCACCTTTAGCAGCTGAACGCCCGGCTGCCGCCATGTTTGTTTTTCTGTTCCTAGTACTAGGATCTTCCGCGCAGAGGTAGTTTACAAGGTGTTACGATCTTCCTATCTCTCAGCTAGGAGGATCCTAGTGCTAGAAAGATTCTAGCGCTAGGGCCAAGTACAACCTTTTACATGTAAACTGAATACAGAGAACATATGGCACTAGGATGATCTGCCCTCTATGATCTTCCTAGCGCTAGGATCTTCCTCCCTCCATGTCAACAGCTCTTTACTTATCTGCTGATTTTACAATGGCGGTTTTCTCAAGCACAGTGAAGAGTCACTGGATCAAAAGACTGGCAATTGTTCAGCTTTGACTATTTGTTCTTCTTGCCACCACCCAACTTGCACCACTGGCATCTTTAAATGCCTTGTTGCTAAGGCCTAAGAGGAGGAAGCTACCACCTAATAGAGCTAGTGCAAACTGATCAAATAAATGTGTTTTCTAGGTGATACAGCAAACTTGTAATTATGGAGTTACTAGAGCCAATTAATCTTTTCCTTGGGCATGCTCTATTCTTTTTATTGCACATTTAAAAAAAACACATGGGAAACAACAATCAGCGAAATTAAACCACTCTCGCAAGTTTCAAGGGAATCACCTGAAGGTTGCAGGTTCTACTTGTAATGAATAAATTCACTGGCAAAATTTTGGCAGAGGTCTTACTTTATGAGTTAAGAGTGTTTCTGTTACGGTAATTCTAAAGCATTCGTGTGATTTGAAATACACATTTCCCACCCAATTTCAATGTCACTATAAGGATCAAACCTCCTGCCCAAGAAGCATTCCAAATACTGTCTAGATGAAGTACTGTTTACTACCGAATGACTACAGGTGCGTGTCATTTTAGAACACATACTACCAAGATAGCTTCTAAAGCTGGGATTGACAACTGTTGTTTTCTGTACAAACCTTCATTTCATAATGATAAACTCGGTTCCTTTCTTCATCAGCATCTTTCCTGAGATAAAAATTGGCTCAAATAAAATGCAGGGTACCCTTAAATAATAACAGACATTACGCACACATAAAGCTGGACAACAAACATGAAATATAAAACATAAGACATTTTATTTCAGTAAGTGGTGTAGAAGAATTTCAGAAAAGCTAGATTGACAGGTGACTCTAAAATGCTGAATGGGGGAACGGCAGAACAGCGGAAATTTCCCCAAATCCTAATCATGGAACAGCAGAATGTCACCCAAAATCCTAAAACCCAGAACAGCAGAAAATTGTCCCAAATCCTAAAAAACAGAATACCAAAAATAGGGATTCAATAATAATAATAATAATAATAATAATAATAATAATAATAATAATAATAATAAATGACGCTGATTCTCTCTACTCTCTAGCATCATTGCCCAAGGCTCGAGGCATGCGGCTTAACACTTTACAACATATTCACTTCTTACCCTTTGCAGTCTTTTGGCTTTTTTAAGGTCATCGCCCTGTATTGCATTGCGCATCCTTACTACGCACGATTTGTTGCGTCATTAGCGAGCGCTCACAGTGTGCGCACGTCCAGGGAGTAATAGATTTCCTATGATGCTAAGCTCACCAGAGGAAAGGAAAGTTATTTACCCTTAAACAAGCATGGTGACCTATCTTTTTTCCACTAATTTTTGACCTACCGTTCATCCACTTTTTGTTCAAAGAGTTAACAAAAAAAAACGTTCAAAAAAAATATATTACTAGAAACGCGTTACTCATGGAGATGAAATTACGACCTCGTGAACACGCGTGTGAGGAAGGTTTTAAGTCAATTTCGTCTGATGCTCCGAGCAGCTGCCATAAAACATCTATTAAATTGTTCCTTGTTATCGATATTTTATATCTAGTTCCTTTGTTTCAAGATTTGCTTTATGTGCTTCCTGTTCGTATGGAAAGTAGCGTAAACTGATCAAATAAACGTGTTCGTTAGGCGAAATTGCATGGAATTATGGGGTAACTTGAGACAATGTTATCTTGTAAACGGACACGGGGACCTATTCTTTTTGTTTTATATTTCAAAACACTGTACGATAGATAACAACTTGTGAAAGTTTGACAAAAATCGTGTGTTAAATTTTATTTCGGGGCAATGACCTTAAGAACAGAAGCTTTTCGTGGTCTTCGTCACTTACTAGTTTCTTGATCACGATCTTTTTTTTGCTCAGTTGGCTGTCGCCGCAAATACCAATCCAAAGGAGCCATGGTCGATTGCATCCTCTTTGTCTTTCAAATGTCCACAAATGGTTCCAATCAAATAGCGGTAAACCTTCACTATGAAGAGATTTATCGGAACTTACCCTCCCATTCAGACGAAATCATACAACCATATTGCAAGTGACTACAATAACTGCTGCAACATTATCACTCTCATCTGCATGTGGTGTGTTCTGGCTAGCAGTCAATTCTGTTGCATCGCCGACAGTGCATGGCCGGACGAAATGCCAAAAAAATTACTCAAAAGCGAACGGTTGAACACTTTTAATTTACTTACTCATCTTCGAACGTTACACTTTCACGATCGCGGACGAATACTGCCAAAAAATCTTACACCTCAAAAAAATATATCACCTTATGCAGATTCGTTAGTTGAATCGAATTGCTATTGCTATTGTTCTTGAAAGCCATTGTTGAAAAAACTTGTGAAAAAATCTTAATTGCAAAGTCTTTTGTCCATTCTCCCCCTTCTTGACAGGGTGTAACACTGTCAATGTTCCTGTGAACTTATTAAACAGACTTTCAACACGGTCACTGTT
>Ga0126336_10001769_pt1 | contig 11723 bp, 8 predicted proteins | sample SidCmetagenome_FD_92530 | JGI IMG/M metagenome (GOLD analysis project Ga0126336, IMG submission 92530) | Coral microbial communities from El Islote,Puerto Morelos, Mexico - Siderastrea C C metagenome | ecosystem: Host-associated > Invertebrates > Cnidaria > Coral | place: El Islote,Puerto... | reverse complement strand
TGCGAGTTTCACAAACTGTCCATGATATCGTAGGATATCAGGTCAGTGACTTGATATCGTAGAAAATCATGACAGTAAACAAGGCTTCTGATTGGCTAATTCACAATTTGGGTACGGTAATACATAGTATCGAATAGTACAGCCTTTACTACTTGCTATGACAGCAGATATTGTATAGGAGGACGAAAGTTCAAGCAAACTGTTCAGTTTTCACTGTCAATTTAGCAAAACATTTCCCCTCCCTCTCTCCCTCCCTCCCTCCCTCCCTCCCTCCCTCCCTCCCTTTAGAGATGGATTGGCTACATTGTTTGTGCTTTTAAGGTCAGTCATTCTTGTGTGGTGTGACTTCCACCAAGCTTGTCGGCTTCTTTGCCGTTGTTTATTGCCTGCTAACCAATACTCTGGTCCGATTCAGCACGGGCTGTGTAGCATTCATTTCAACTCAACTAAAACAACTACTAAGCCAAGTTTCTTTCCTTTGCAGATGTGAAATCAAAGAGCAAAGCCTGAACATTCTTCTGGAGGTAGGACCACCCATGTACCTTGGTTTCCTGATTCACGTGTTTCTGCATTTTGTTATCGTCCAGACAAAGATCGGTATACGAGCTCTTGCCGATACTGACAATTCAAGTCAGTACTGGTCAGCTCGTTCGTCAACGATTTCAGAATATTTCGAAGCAGAGGAGGACATCGTAGAACGCGCGTAGCGTCTTTACGGTGGCTAATCGTCCAATCTGCGCAATATTATTTCCATAGACCATGTTCACTTAGTCAACATTTATAAAATGCGCGAGTACGAAAATGAAAAACAGGGTATTTTGAGGCCTCTATAAGAAATGACAACAATCAAGATCCTGCTGTTTTTAAGGTAATTAAAATAAACTATAATGAAAAAAGCAGCAAAGAAAAAACGACGAGCGAGTTGGTTTTCTCGATATTTCGGACAGTCAAGCCGTCCTTCTTCGGGGGATTTAATGAATTAAAAAAAAAAAAGAAGGACGGCTTGACTGTCCGATATATCGATCGGGAAAACCAACTCGCTCGTCGTTTTTTCTTTCTGTTTTTTCATTACCGTATTTACTCGATTAAGCGCCGCCTTCAATTAAGCGCCGCATATGAGAGCAAAAATATTAAAGAGCGCCGCCCTCGAATAAGCGCCGCATTCATTCACAACAATGCGGCGCCTAATCGAAGCATCATCAAACTGAATTGTTGGAGGAGCAAAGCTAAAAAACAAGTGCGGTACAACTCAATCCTGAAACCAGCCTTGGAAATTTATTCTCCTGTATTATCATGTTTTTCAGTTCGAAGTGGGTATATTTCATTATTTTTTCTTTGTTAACATTTGCTTGTCATCGTTTACAAATATTATGATTTTTTAAAGAGCACCGCCCCCGAATAAGCGCCGCATCTCAAACGCTAAAATTTAAAGAGCGCCGCGGGGCTTACTTGTGAAATACGGTATAGTTTAGTTTGAGGCCAGGCCACTTAGCTTAAACGGATCTAAGGAAGGCTTCCCTCCCAACCCAACCTTTTTTTTAATGAAATGAAGGCTAGGAGAGTCTTACGTATAACTTTAAAATTCTGACATATTTTAACTCAAACCCCCTCTCCCCCCTCTCCCCCCCCCCTCATCCCACTTCTTTTTTCTAGCAAAAAGGAAAACGGTCTTCCAACTTACCCTCCCCGTTTTGCAAATTTCCCTGATTCTGCTTAATGAAACAATGGCTTGCCTTCTCGTCTTGTTGAGCAACTAACCAATTTGCATGTGCAGCAGCTATTAATCCCATGTGATAATTTCAGGTAATTTTTGTCTTTTTAGAAAAAAAAAAGAAGCCAAAGACATCGTGCAAAAATAAGATTGCTTGTACATGCATCAAGAGCCGGGGTAGCAAATTGTTTATCTTACTCTTCCTGTCCATTGAAAGTTAACAATGACTGGGTTTAAGTCTTTTTCAGGGCCTCGAAACAACGTTTCTTTAAGTTCGCCATCTTTTTTCTGCTTATTTCACTTCCGATCAATTAGTTTTTATGAGTATGCCCCGGTCTCAGGAAACTGAGGGACGAACCTTGGTAGACTCCCACCAGCGACACTGAGTATAATGAGGCTGTGGAGTGATCTGAGTAGACCTGACTCCGTCATTATTATCCTTCAGTCACGTAGAGACGTTTTAATTTCTCGTGCTACTGATCTAAGAGGGTCTCGAATACAGCCGTACATCTCGTGAAAACGAAATCTGTAAATATCTTTATTTTTGATGCAAGTCAATGTAGCTTCTTGGGTCTCTTCATTTAATGAGTTCGGTTTCTATTAATTCTAATTAGGCACCTCAATTTTAATTGCTTTCTGTCGTAAGACGGCATGTTTGGCGAGAGCAGTGGCAATAATCGAGAGTACATTGCCTCCTTCTGAGATCTGATTAGGCCATTTCCGAGTTGTCTTGTACCTCAATTTCAAAGCGAGTCTTGCTACATAGTCTTTCATATGAAAATAAGTTTTCATTTACATGCAGATAAAACTCATTTTCATATGGAAGGTTTTGTACGAGGCCTCGCTTTGAAAAAGAGGCACAAGACAATTCGGAAATGGCCTATTCTTTTAGACTTCCCTAATCTACTTTTATGGGAAATTCACCGCAGGTGGTACTTTATTGTTTATCATCAAAAAAAAATTTCCAACTTGGCCTGCGCAAGCCTTTTTTAACTCCAATTTATGTTTGGAATCGCCACACCAAACACAAAATCAGCAGAGTCAAGGCAATTCAAAATAGAAGTATCTTGATTTTTCTCTGAAGAACAGTGACCTACAGACACATATAAAATGCAATACATACAAAAGTACCGTAAATCTATACGAAGGGCATGGAGATTTGTCAAACGAGAGTCAACCGAACTCTGCCGAGTATTCAATTCTAGGAGAACTCGGCAGTGTTCGGTTGACCTTCGTCTGCTAAACTTGGCAGCGACTAGACACTGGGCAAGTGCAGTTGAACCTTGGCTTCATGCTTTCGAATTTCAAGATGGCGTCACTTGTACTGTAGGCAACTATGAATAATATAAAAAGTAAACTACTCTTTAAAAATGCTAAATGGTAAAAATACAAAGAATGTTCAAAAAGCAGTTTTCCTCATCAGATTTCATTAAAACGATGTAAGTTTTTGTTTTTTGTCTTTTTACTGCGGATCTTGCTGGCTTTTGATCCGCCGTTTCTTGATGAATCCTCGGCATTTTCTCTCTATTCATTCGTGTTATTTCAGAGTTGTGAAGATATCCCCTATCAGTATCTATCTGTTTAAGGCCCGGCCGTTCGTCTTTATCTTCAAGTTGGATGCTTGGTTGGGGTCCGTTAGCGACTTTTTTTGTTTTTCGTCGTGGCTCAGTTTTCGCTGGCTCAGGACTCTGAAACTTTTCCTTCCGGCTTAGTGACTCACCTTTTTGTTCTTATTGAACGCTTTCCAGAGTAGATTTTTGTATCGGCTGTAATTTGGACAATGTCGACTCTTTCTTTCTCGGTGCAAGTGATACCTCGTTCTCTGCAATTGCAGAACTTTGTTCGGCTGCTTTGCGTGTGGTCTCATCCGCGGGCTTTGGAGACATTTGCTCGTCTATTGTTGGTAGGCTGGGAAGCATTGGTTTGCGGCGTTCCCGTCTGCGTTTAGGTAGCGGCTTAACTGCAGTCGGTTGGATATTCGGTGGGGTTCGTGTCCCCGTCGCTGGAATACTCGGTGGAGTTCGCGTTTCAGTCGGCGGAATACTCGGTAGAAGTCGTCTCACTCTTTTTACCTTCATACGTACCTTAGTGTCAGGCAATTGTACGCTCGGTAGACTTTGTTCTTCAATCGTTGGAAGGATTTGTAGCTGCGATGCTGAAGCTCCAACTCTCATAAGAGTGCTTAATTGAATTTTTGGAAGAGTGAGATCATCGATCCTTGGAAGGCTTGGTAGAATTCGTCTCCCCGCAGATCCAGGTTTCGGTCGTGCTTTCCTTTTCTTTGTTGAACTATTCGGACGACATTGTTTTGCGATGGACTGAAGGCTCGGAAGCGTTCGCTGAGCGCATGGCAAAGCTTGGATCACCGTTGGTTGAATAATCGACAGATGTAGATTCTCTGTAAGTAAAATACCGGAAGATTTGTACATTTTTGCTTCAGATTTTCCTTCTGAGTTAATCTTCTCAGCTATCCGTTCTTGAAATCTGCAGTCACTTTCATAGGGCATTTCACCTTGCAAACGCATTCTTGTCGTTTTCCAATGTTGTTTTCGAAGGAGATGTGCACAATTTATAATTTTTGCGCGGCACCATTGGTAGTGTTTACAATCGAACAACTGAACTTCCCATATGGCTATTCTGTGACATAACAGTGCGGAATTGATGACGAGGCGTGCGCGCGCGTCATGTTTTTTTTTTTGCCAGTAATAATGTTCGGGAAGTAATTTGCTGCTTGTTGATTGTATCCAAGAGACAAGAATTCCTTCCCTGAATCGCTATTTTTTGCGGGACCAAAGCTAGAAGGGGAATCGTTTGCTTCCGTAACAATGTTTTCTAGTTTTCCCCAATATTTGTTTTCTAAATTTTTCGCTCACCTAACCACATACTTTGTTTACGGTGAACTGTCGTAAGCACTGGGTTTTGGTGCTCGCTATCAAAGCTATTTTTCCGGAGAATCTTTTTTTTTTCGATTGCGGGAAGAGCAGAGATTGTGCTCTCTCTCAGTGCATGCACATCTTACCATTTGTGAAGTCACCAGTTTTAAAGCAACAGATGCTTAAAGGGACTGTGTCACAGCATTCTAGTCCAATTTCTTTAGTTTTTCCAATTACTCACCCTTACTTGCCATGGAAAATTACAGCTTTGTGCCAAACAACGTGTATCGCGAGCGTTATATTTAAATTTACAGACAAAAGAGATAAACTTTGAAAACTGTTCAACCTAACAGTTTTTCAAAACCTAATTGCAATCCATGTTAATCTTCTTCAATTTGGCCCATCGGTGCCTTCTTTTGTATTTGCTGTGTTATTTAAACCTTTCGTTAATGATTTAAGCGGTTATTTTCATGTTTAGATTAATTTGGTGGCCAGGTCCTAGTGGCTGAATTTGACTAAATTTCGTGGCACAGCTCCTTTAATGCATTGCACTTGTGCATCAAGAAAAGGTCTTGGAAAAGGTCACGCCTATATTAAGACGATCGGATCACATTTGCTAGAGTTATGGAGATATGTTCAGGACGTTTTCTCCTATTATTTTTAACTTTAACAGATCATTCAATTTTGACAGTTCCCATCACCCCACGAGCATTATTGTGGAAAGTATGGATGTGTGGTAATCCCGTGGCATGTGTTAATAATCGCGTTTGGGGGAATGCATTAGTCTACCCAAGGTCCACATCCTCGGGATTTTGACTGTTATCCAGGAACATACCATGGCTTCATTCTTGCTACGAAAGATTGGAAAACAACTTGTGAGAAAACTACGAAATTCATAAACGATTTCGTGTTCCCAGAACGAATGAGTGGCAGGGAATGAGTAAAAGAAATTAGTGTTGTCCTTTTCAGGCACCGTGCTGTGGGAGACTTGAACCGTTCGTTTGCCCCGTATGTGTGGGGAAATAATTGCCAGACTTGTCAGAAAAAAGAATGCTTATCCTCGAGGGATAGCCAGTGTGAGCGATATATTCAAGATATATCGCCTCAAAAACGAAGACTGAATTCAAGGATAGGGCTTCATGGCATGATTTTCTTCCCACTGCAAACGAACGGACAAGCAAGGACTCTGAACGCTTCGATTTCTGTTCTACTGTCAATGGCAACTATTGGGTGGCATTAAACTCAAACTGGGCACTCGCTTGTGTGAAAGAGCCGTTTCGCTCTTGGTACTGTATGTATCAGAATATATAGCCTGCGAGCAGGCTTACTTAGTGTGTTATTCGCGCGAGTATATTGGCGGCGGATGCGAGCTGGCGAGAAGAATGAGGCGAGGACTTATCCTCGCCCCATTCTTCTCGCCGGTTAGCTTCGCTCGCCGGCTCGCAAATCGCAGCTTCGCTAAGTGAGCCTGCTCGCAGGCTACAGAATCTATTTCCACAACTGGACTGTAGCTAGCCTGTTGCAATCTCCAAGATAGTAGCGAACACGCGTGTCGAGGATTAGGAAAGATGGAGCATTGGTCTATGCTTCCTTCAGTAGTACTCGGTCTTCACACGTTTTAGTTTTCAATTTTTCCTCCACTATCTGGGAGCATGGAACAGGCTAGGAATGCAGCAAATAACAACGACTCAGCTCTGGGCTTTTGGTTCCAACAGCAGTTTGTTCTTCTCTAGCTGTAGCATAACTAAAAGTAATCAATACATCACCAATTGAGCAGACGCCAGTCTTACCCAGTCTTACTTAACAGGTAGCTTATGATTCAGTCACTGAGCTTATAATTTACCAGCTCTCTTTATTTATCATCAAACCGGCAAGATACTTTGGACATTGTTCATCATAGCAGTGTGCAGGACGCTTGCTCTCATCTCCCAGTAGCTCAGTGGTTAGAGTGCCCGAACTTGTGTACGGGAACGGGCGATTCCCGTCAGGGACTCAGATGTTTTCTTTGTCCCACGCTCACGACAAGCTGAACATAACATCCTTCATTATTATCATCATTATCATTATTATTATCAATCATCATCATCACCATCATCATCTTTAACGCTAAATGCAGTTAAATGTAAACAATTTCGTACCCAGGTCTCACTTGTAACAGCACTTGCTTGACCGTGGAAGATCTGGGTAACAAATTACGTGCAAATTTACATCAAGTAGTGACAAAGTGAAAAAAATATATATTGGGGTGAGAGATAAATGCGAATAGACATATTCGTTTAAAGAATAAATACAAATGAAAAATCCGAATTTTTTCCCTTGTTTATTTCTTGATGAAAAAAAAAACGGTTGCGTTATTGATCCTAAAACTGGCAATAACTGAGTTTTAGTTAAAATGCTTCACACTTAAAACTAAGGGACTTGACAATAAATACCTGGAGGAGGGTTGGGAAACCAGAGGTGGGGAGGGAAAGGGGAAAATCACAACTAGAGAGAGGGGGGCCTGGATGTAAAATTTAATTCATACGGGGGGGGGGGCATTACTTTTTTCGCTCTTTTTCACAAACTGGAAAATTGGTAGAAGAGCTATTAGAGTTCAAATATTTATACTTGCTTACACTGGAATTAAACTGGGAAAATATCAACTCCAGGTGTTTTGATCTCTGAACTGGCTGATTACTTAATATTTTCCTGTCTGTCATGCAGTAGGAAAGGAATGCCTCTGTTATATATATGTTAAAACAGTGCTACTTTATTGGCACCAGGTTTTAATGAAACAGGGACCCTTAAACGTTGCACTATGGTGTTATTTAATGAAAACGAAAGATGTTCATGTAGGATAGCCTACATGGTATTACAATTTATTTAATAGCAATAAATTGAACTATGTAATTGTAAACAGTTTGATTATTTAGCAAAGTCATTTGAAGAGTCATAATTTTGAGGTAATTTTTGTACCTGAGGAAGGCATCCAACACGTAAATTAGGTATGAGGGAACCAATGGGGGGAGGAAGCAGGGGATGGGGGGGGGGTGACCTTAATATTATCAGTACGTGAGGGGAGGTTAAAGATTATTTTTGCTTAGTGAGAGTAGTGAGAGGGGGGGTGCGAGTTAATTTTGAGCCATATTTTACCCATTTCCCACCCCCCCGTCCACGTAATTATTGCACAGTCCCTTACATGTCATTAGTCACGTATAAAAGGGCGTTAAGATTAGAAAATTGTTCTCACTTCCAGCTGGACAATTATGTCTAATTTCGAACTTCGAAGGATCTTTGGCCTTTAAAGTCCATGTACGCTTTCCGACATACAGCCGAGTCGGTCTAGTAGCTCGACTCATCATAGTTCATTAGCGTTATACTGTAATCAATTGGCATCCATGAGCACGCCACTGAGCGCCTAGATGTTTTCCAGGACGTTCTTGTAAACACATGGGTGAGACAACTGAAAAAATTTTTTACTTCATACAGCATTTTTTTAACCTGACTTCCCAAATTTTAAACTTTTCGCGTAATACATAAAGAAACGTCTTGAAAATTTACAAGATATTCTGACTAATTTACATGCGTTTGTAGTCAGTTTGTGTAGTTAGCTGACAAACGGGAAAACGGTTCGCGCACGATTTCTAATTGTTGCAGATTAAGTCTAGCCTAGTCAGCACAAAATCGCACGAAGAAATACAAGATAAAAAGAAGCGCTAATCCATCAGGTGACAGTTTCCATCCAAAGGATGGGGCAAACCCATCAATATCATTTCTCTCTAATTCCCCTCCCGTTTCCAAGTACCCATAAGATTGGACTACGACCATTGAAGTAAGCGGTGTGACAAAGTTATACTTTAGTGACATTTGCAGAGCCTCAGCTTTCAGCTGCGCTTGTTCACTCGCATCTTTTGACACCAGCAGCTTCACTAACAGCTCTTTTATTTTCATGTAAGCCCACAGACGTTCGGTGAAATCTTTGATTAGCACTTTGTCAGAAGGCACAGTCAGGTTGAGAAGAGTGCGTGACACAGAGTACGCCGGGACAGGGTTGCTGCCAGCGTCACCGCGAACATCCACCGACATTATCCTAGAGGAGGATCCTTCCTTAAGCTTCCCACTCACGACAAGCTCTGATCCCTCGTAGTACTGTGTAAATGACACACCAGTGGTTTTAGCGTCATCTACTACATCTTCAGGGTACTCGAATCTGATGTGCATCAATAAAGGCGTACTTATCTCGTCAAAGAATCCTTCAAGCTGCCCTGCGGCATCTTTATCAGGATAGATCCTGCGCGCTATTCCACCATTCTCTGCAGATAGTGCTCGTAAGAAATCAAAGTCTAGACTAAAACCAAACCCCAGAGCGAAGATGGACGCTTTTATCCCGTTCGCGATCAAAATGTTAGTGCGGATCTTTGAAGGGTTGGTCTCTCCTGCGGTTGGTAGGCCATCTGTAAGGAAAAGAACCAAAGGGACGCTGCCAGCATTGGCAGAATTTCTCAAGAATTTAAGAGCCTGTAGTAGAGCATCATTGATATTGGTACTTCCTCCTGCACGGACGGAGTTATTCACAAATGTTTTGGCCGTCTGGATATTGTCGTTAGTTACCAGGGATGCGTTAGACCTCCACTGAGTAACGTGTGCATTAAACAGAACGATATTAAAGGAGTCTCCTGCACGAAGCTGGCCCAGGATGGCATGCATGGCATCGCGAGTTTGTTTTATCTTCCTCCCACTCATAGAACCACTGACATCGATGACAAATACAACGTTTTTTGGGAGTGGTTTAAGGCCGGTTGGAGCAAAATAGTGTACGAAATAAGAACCGAGTACCTGAATAACGCCAGCGCCAGAAACAGCGCCACTCCCGTGATGAACGTCGTATCTGAAATAAGAAAGGAACACAAACGTCAACCAATCAGAGTTCCCACGTTATGTGACGTCGTGTTAAGACACATTTCCTGGTCACAATTTCGCATTTAGGTCGAGAGAGTTGTTGCTTTTTTTAACATAAGTCAGCGAGTTATATGACGGAATTGCGCCACGTGTTCTATTTTTGTTTCTTTTCTTTTCAGTTTTCTTTTCTTTTTTCTTTTTCAATTTGGTGTTTTCTCCACGTTGATCACCCAACAAGTTCTTAGTTACGGTTACCCTCGTCACGTCTGGCAATTTTGTGGTAAAAACATCGATATTATCGTCTTCGTCTCATAAGCAGTGTCTCTGGGAAGTTATGAGATTTTAATGTGAAAATTTTTACACCGCCGTAATGAACCACGGGTTTCCGAGATACAAGTATTCTTCGGTAGCAGTTTACTGGAAGGTTTCTGGTATCCACTTCCAGCCAAATACACGCAAAAACAATGCACACGTGACCACAACCATGCAAAATGGTTATTATTTGAGTACACTAAAAGAAGTATTCACTTTTCTTAGGTTTTATACTCCATGGGTTGTCTTATCTTGTCATGTCTCCAGGTTACACTGACACCTTTATATTTCTTAAACTTAGAAAATTCCTCACATTCAGTGGTAAAGTGTTGAATGTGCAAATCTTTGTTTAAAAAAAAGAGTTCTGCCATTTTGCAAAGTTGTTCAGATTGTGGATAGAAATTAAGCTGAAATCACCAAATTAGCCTCCCGGACAAGAAACAAATAATAAAGGCTCATAATCCACAGTCCCCATTCCAAATCCCTGTTGGCCGCTTACATTTTAATTTTGATCCTTATTTGCATTTGAATTCCTGACCTCATTATATAAAATATGTTACGTGTTGCAAAACATGTCTTGAAATAAAACTACAGTTTTACAAAAATCAGGCAAAATAGCTCTGTAATTATTCCCAAGTCTTTTTATTGTAAAAAATGTATATATGTTTGAGTATGTTTGATCGCCCTTGAACTATTAGGGATTGCGTGATGTTCGACACGGAAGTGTATGGCACGTAGGTTGAAATTAACGAGGTGTTGTTTACCTTACAATGAAATCTCCAGAAACTCCACCGACTCCCTGCTTTTTCTGGTCATCTTCGCTTGGGCTGTACTCGATATGCATCGATTTTGGTGAAGTTTCTCTCTTCATCGCTAATGGATTATCTTTTACAAGCGCATCGCTTGGATCCTTCCGAATTTCCATCACATCAACATAGCTCAGGGTCTGAGGTTCTTCGATGTCAATGACAACCTTCAGTATAGGAACTATCTGTTTCGGTCGAACACTGATCACTTGTTCGTAGTATCCTTTTCGCCTTTCCAAGAGCTGTTGATAATTTAAGCGGAATTCTACGCTACTGTTCGGTGCCACATTCATGGAAATATGAAACACGTCCATACCTCGCACGGGAGATTCACTTGGTTTTTGACTCACGAGGCCTGTATTCAAGCTCTTGTTCTTCGCTTTTTCATACTCTTCTCTCGCGGCGTTTCTCTCTTTCACTACACCAATGTAGAGTTTTCCATCTACCACCATAGAGAAGTTGGAGATAAAGGCAGTTTGCGGAAGCTGAACGGTAAACTTGGCTTCTTTATTGTTTGGGGATTTGTTTTCCATTACGCTTGTAACCAGCGTGTTTGCAAAGCGGGAAAATATTTTGGAAGCTACGTGCAACTGACTTAGCGGAGTCAGTGCATCGTTTGGCACATTTCTCGGTAGACGACTTGAACGTGCATCGACATCAGCCGTGAACACTTTGGTACTTGCCAACCTGACACAGCTCAGAAAAAGAAAGAAGCTAAAATACGTCTTCATTTCGACTCTATTGCTCCTTGTCTGGTGTACGCCTAAAATCAAGTGTCAAAATATTTGCTACTTAGCACTTTTTTCCGGTTGAAGTAATTGACGAATGTTATGACGTCAGTTATTTATATGTTTTTGCTGCCCGCAGTACCAACAATTTATGGCTTTATTGAGTCGAACTTTTTCAGTAAGCAAAACGCCAAGGAATTCCTGAAAAAAAAAGATGCTGACGTTTCACTTCAGCAGTGTTGCTCGTCGACAACTGGGTTTAAATCCGTGGGATGTTCCTGGCATATCCCAAAATCTCCAAATGTTCTGATACAAATCGGATGCTATCTAAAAGAAGATGAATCGCTTCCCAGTTGTTTGAGTGTTGTTTTTACCAGTCCGTCCACAACCCTAAACTGAGAACAGGTGAATTCCT
>Ga0126336_10001768_pt1 | contig 11723 bp, 5 predicted proteins | sample SidCmetagenome_FD_92530 | JGI IMG/M metagenome (GOLD analysis project Ga0126336, IMG submission 92530) | Coral microbial communities from El Islote,Puerto Morelos, Mexico - Siderastrea C C metagenome | ecosystem: Host-associated > Invertebrates > Cnidaria > Coral | place: El Islote,Puerto... | reverse complement strand
GTATCATAACGTTTTTTATAGGGTAGAATTTCAAGTCAATGGAAAATGATTGCAAACTGAAGAATAATTAGTGTTAAATTATCAACCTTAACGAAGAGCCAGATGGAATACAAGAGGAACAAGATTTAACTACATTTTCAAATTAATCCATGGAACTAGTGAATGCAACTGATGAAAAAACCGTTCAATACTTCAACGCTTCAGTAGTCAACGGTTCAGTAGTCAATAGAAAGAGAATCCAACCATACATTTATTTATTTTGTTGATTTGTTTGTATTATCGGCCACACTCTCTATTACATTGTTTGGTACCTGAGGGCGTGACCGGTAATACAATAGAGCTTAGCGGAACAGGCCCAACTTGTACCGCATATCAATACAAACAGAAGAATATAACGATACATCTACTTATTTAGTTGGTCTGTTTGTATTACTGGCCACACTCTCTATTGCAGTGCTCTGTACTAGAGGGCGTGACCGGTAATAAAGCAGAGCTAAATGGAATAGGCCCAGCTTGCAAAGTGTGTCAATAAAAACAGAAGAATATAACGATAGATGTACTTATTTGGTCTGTTTGTATTACTGGCAGCACCCACTATTACAATGCTCTGTACTAGAGGGCGTGACCGGTAATACAACAGAGCTTAGTGGAACAGGCCCAACTTGCACCGCATATCAATACAAACAGAAGAATATAACGATAGATTTACTTATTTGGCCTGTTTGTATTACTGGCCGCACCCTCTATCACAGTGCTCTGTACTAGAGGGCGTGACCGGTAATACAACTGGACTCTTTTACAACAGCCCCAAGCTGCAATATATTTCAAAACAAAGGAAGAATATAACCGTATGTGTACTTATTCATTTGATCTCTTTGAATTACTGGCCACACACGTTATTACGGCAAACAATGCGAATGTTAATGCAAGGTCTTAAAGCCAGTGGATGTCTTGATATTTTCAAGTCCGATTATCTGAAACGTTTGCTCGCTTTGGCCAAAAGTTTCCCTTCACTATATTACAGTAATTTGAATATTGTCATGTGAATAAAAGGGTTAACACACATAACAGCCCCCCACAGTTTGCGTTGCCGTGATGAATCTTTTCCTTTTCAGGCGCTCACGACGCTTGCAGGTTTTTCAAAACAGATTGCTTGCCAAATGAATACTGTGTGACGCGAAAGACAGGAGGACGCGTGTGGCCTGGTGAATACAAATGTGTTTGTAGAGACGGCTGGAAACATGTTCGTGGGCGTGGCTGTGTTGGTGAGTAGTAACTAGTCCCTTCGTTGTCCCTTCGCTCATGTGCAAACTCGCCCATGAAAGAACTTGTCAACAGTGAATTATCTTGCATACATTTCAGAAGTTGGTAACATAATGATACAATTAACGTTTAGGAACCATTCGATCGAATTGAAAGCGTTGCAATTGCCGTATCATCCTTCCTGCTCCTTTTCTCTAAAGCTGTGTTTACGTCGCTTCAGAGTAAGAACCACAAATGGGCTGAGAGTGGCCGTCATGTGTGCCATTGCAGGCTAATGAAGTTCGAGCTCATCTGAGTGAGAGCGCAGGCAACCCCAAAATTATAACTGAAAATACCTGTCTTTCTCACAAGTGCAACAAAAGTTGATTCTCCACAAGAAATGGGAATTTTGAATTCTTTGAATGATCGCTCCGTTGCACACACTTCGACAGTATTGTTTCGTTTATCGGGGGCAATATTTGCAAAAATTTTTGGGGTGGCCTACTCAGGTCCTAAGCCCCTCACATATTCGTTGATTGAGGGTCCTTCGCGAGGGTGTGTTCTTCGAGCAACAAAATGGCGGACGACGCGGAGAGTCAAAATTTAGCGTTGAGCATACGTTTTGTGGACTAACTCTTGATGTATTACCATCACTGCTACTTTAACTTTTTTCTTCTATCAGATGTCGACGAATGCAAGAAGTTTCCATGTGCGGCGTATGATTTTTGTGTCAATACACCCGGGAGCTATATATGTCAATGCCCGACAGGCTACAAAGGGGAAAAATGTGATATCGGTGAGCATCTCTTCTCTGTCTTTCTATACTTGTTAGATGGGCACCTAATTTAATACTAAGGGGCGTCAGCTCAGTATCTAAAGAGACGCTGCTATCAATAAGAGCCCTTATAAATATTACATTACAGCAGAAGTACAAAAAAATGACAAACAAATGTCTAATAAATTTTACTACAATCCCCGGAATTGTTGCATCTGTCAACAGGGTCGATACCCCGCTGGCAGCTTTTTCTGAGTCAAATGCTATGGATATTCAATTTCACCTTCGCATAGCTACGATCCAAAATTTCTGGAAATGGCTCGCGGAGTTCAAGGAAGTCCGAAGATTATCGCGGGTATCAAGGCCAAATTCATAAAATGACACATATACGTTGGGAAAGTTTGTAGGACGGCTGTCGTTATTCACATGGCCTGTTTTTCAATCAAACTGGATCGCCTCTTACGTATATTCGAATTCCATTCTGATTCCACCTTTCGTAAGTGACCACTCTCTAAAGCGACCACATACCAAGCATGCTATTGTCAATAGAACAGCTGAGACTTCTCTTGGGGGCCCATCCCTCCATGGCAACTTCAACTTCCTTTTTCTGGCATTTTGCATAGTTGCTTCCGAGAGAAAGTTGGACTGTATGTAAAGCAACTGTGAGTGAACAATGGTGCGTATGTCTACAAGTTTGATGCTGACAGTATGTTACGAGAGGCGCTGTTATTCGTCTCTTCAACCGCCACATTAAGGTCCATGAATTACTGAGGAACATTTCAACCCATGAACGCGACACTAAGGTAGTGTTCACATACAACTAATTATAAATGTTCACAATAACTACCCATCACACTAAGAAATTTTGTTTCTCAAGTCTTTTTGCCCTTGCACAGAGCATTTGTTTTGAAACAAAATTACTTCGTATGTGCAAAAACTTCAAAAGAATTTTCCAAGGACTTAGCGTGTGCAGTGGTAGTCTGTCGGCGCATACACAATGGCAATTGAGCCAATCAGATTCTTACATTTGGAATAGACCACGGTAATAATAATGTCTACTGCGCTCTGATACAAGTTATTGTTATCGACTAAAAGGTAAGGTCCAACTGGACGGATGTAACAAGGCAGTTTGCTAATCAAGGTCGGCGTTCAGTTCCGGTTACTGTAGTATGAAGGTATAATAACGACATTATACCACTCCCCTTGAATGGGATGTCAGTCCACGGCAGCGTTCCCACCATAGTGTGTGTGGTTTTTTTACTAATTCCTTAACCATTTGCTTGTAACAAAGTGATACACCTGTGTAGAGAAAGATCAAATCCTTTTGGAGTCTAGTTTCTTCACATGCTGCAGAGACCAGCCTGGCGCTGACCACTTCATCACCTGTCGCATCCACCTGTCGTTTAATTGCAGTATATTTTATTCCTCAGATATTGATGAATGTCAGATGAATCCCTGCCCATCTAACAGCATCTGTAAGAACATTCCTGGGAGCTTCAACTGCACCTGCAAGTCAGGTTACTCAGGGAAAGGCTGCTCTGGTAAGATGTTATATGTTGCATATTTCGTAAAATTCGCAGATTTCGTCAAGGAACACTGAACTCTTGCTATTAGACCTGACGTTAGTTTCAAATTTTTTTTTTTGCGAAAATTTGGCAAAAATTTGTTGACTCCTTCAAATTACCCTGAACTCTCCCTTATGCATTTGACGTTGTTTTGACAATTTGTTTTTTGTAATTTTCGCTATTCTCGTGATTTCATTAAAGGTCCCCAAGCTCTTATCAATGGATTGGTTGTTGTCTCGAGATTTTTCATAACTTACGTAAATCTCGTTAATTTTTAAATTTTGGAAAATTCACAGACTTCGTCAAGGTGTCCTGAGTTATCACTTTCTTTTTATTCTATCTTGTTGTGTGATTTTCGTCGTTACCAGGAAAGCAAGCGTTTCACTGCTCTTTGATTTTCTTTCAGAATCTTCGGGATTCAGTTTATCATCCGAGAGTGATCCAGTATTAACATTCAAAATCATCGAAGCACACTCTGCAAAGGAAATTTCCATTCCACGAGAAAAACCCGCCATCGTTATTCGAAAGGCAGTGCACATCCAAGACTCTGGTTACAAAGAAATGGCCACCATGGGATCATTGATGACCTTCTTGATCGCCTTGGGAATTTTTCTTTACTGGTTGGTACATTTTGAACTTTATTTCAGGAAAATCGTCAGCTGAGATAAGACACACGTAACTAAGGGGTAGCTTACCATCCAACGGGAGCTCATTTTTTCCCAGTTAACGTTTTTAAAAACGGATTGTTTTTTTTGGGGGGGGGGGAGGGGCGTTGGCAGTTGGCAGTTGGGTCTAAAAGCAGGGTGGGAGTCTTACAAACGGCTTGGAAAGAGACATTTCGCTCCATTTTCACCATTTTAATTGTATGGATATGATATTTGGCCACTTTCAATACCAACACATGAATAAAGCCCTCTCTTGAGCCACCAAAACCTCTTTAGAGGCATCAGGGGCATGAAAAAATGCCCTCGTGGGTCATATTTCCAACGATCTTAAAAATTAAAGGCTCTTTTTTCATGGATAGTTGCATGTCGGGGAAAATACACCACTACCGACCACAGATTCCCTCTGATTAGGCATATAACGCATTTTTGCCCTCATGCCCTCTCTAATTCAACACCGTTAGAAGCAAACGTAAGGGGAGTTCATTCAGGGAAAAATTTGGTAGGGCACGTTACGGAAAGTTCATGTCCTGGAAGTTCTTTTGCTCAGGGACAATCTGTACCGAGCGACCGAGGGAAGACTGTGTTTCAGACGAGGAAAACAGTCACGCTGGAATGAAATTGGATGAGACCTAAATTCATACCAGTCATGAGACCAGCCAAATAAATATTTTCATACCTAGCATGAAATTTAGGTTTCAACCACTGATGGCATGAGATTCAACATCGTTTCCATGAACTAGCCTCGGTATCATCCTTGGCAAGAGGTGAAGCTTTCAGGCTTTAGGGCATGTGCCGAGTTTTTTCATGACCTTGAGACTAGGTTTCTTAAAAAGAAAAACTGCTGTATTTTTTAATGCCCAGGGTATAGAGATTTATGACGTCTAGGAAAAGAGACAGTTGGAACTGATAACTAGTTGAATTTGGCAAGAAGAGATGAATTTCATGTCATCACCAGGCGCATCAAAAGATACCTATGTTCAAGTAAAAACAACATTCTACAGTACTTAACTTATCCTTGTTATTCACAGCACTTTATATTTAGTTTCGTTTGTAACGTCAAACACGCAACAACTTTAATTTAAGTTATAATTGGCCTTGCCAGTTTTGACACAATGTCAAAGATGCCTGTCAATTTATGAGCAGTGAGCCCTTCTGACAAGAGCACTTATCATGTCACTTCTTCAATTTAGGAAGCAAAGGAAGAAACGAACGAAGAAAAGCAAACTGAAAGACGATAGCAACCAAGCATCGGAAAGCACGGAAACAACCCAAAGCTCTCATATGTTGATAGACGAAGAAAAAACGTTAAGCTTTCAAGTATTGGCAGACGAAGAAACTATTGCAGACAGTCAACTACTTGAGAGAAATATTGTCCCAAGCATTCATTTCCTGGAAAACAAAGGTGATATTGCAAGTTTTAATACAACTGAGAACAGAGAAACTATTTCAAGCCGTCATGATTTGGTAGATGGAGGAACAAGCAATCAATCTTTGAAGAAAGATATTGCTCTAAGTGACTGTTTATTAGGCAAAGGATATGTTCTGAGGAGTCAATCAATGAACAAAGAAGATGTTCCAAGCTCATTTGATAAAGAAATATTTTCAAGCCCCCAATCATTGGACAAAAAAGTTCTTCCAAGCAGCCAATTAAAAGACAAAGAGGTTCTTCCAAGCAACCAATCATTGGACAAAGAGGTTCTCCCGAGCAGCCAGTCATTGGACAAAGAAGTTCTTTCAGGCAACCAATCATCGGATAAAGACGTTCTTCCAAGCAGCCAATCATTGGACAAAGAAGTTACTCCAGGCAACCAATCATTGGACAAAGAAGTTCGTCCAAGCAGCCACACTTTGGAAAAAGAAGTTATCCCATTCAACTGGTCATTGGACAAAGAAGTTCTTCCTAGCAGCCAATCATTGGACAAAGAAGTTCTTCCAAGCAACCAATCATTGGACAAAGAAGTTCTCCTAAGCAACCGATCATTGGATAAGGACGATCTTTCAAGCAGCCAATCAACTGAAAAAGAGATTCCGAACAGCCAAACAAAGGACCAAGAAGATCGCCAAAGAAATCCATCGTTGGACAAAGTAAAGTAATCACCACAATGGCAAACGTGTCCACGTCACATAATGAAGCCCTGGAACGTTAGAGCTGTCAATGACAAAGAAGTGACTAGGAAACGAGCTAGCGGAGAAACTGACGTAAAATAAAACTTACCAGCATTTGACTTTTGGAATGGCACACAACACGTATATAATTTTGGAATTCGGAACTAGAACGTTTGGTGTATTGAGTCAGTCGTTCTCTTTTCATTATTATTAGGAGATGATCCAAGCACTACTTCTAACAAGAAGAAACTTCCCTACTTTCCCGTCTTTTTATCTCTCTTAATTCGAGGGATTTTAATTCAATGGCTAACTATTCTAATGAGGCTGTTTACGTACGCACTTTGAAATATAAGACTTAAGTTTGTTTTTGGTGTAGCTCTCTTATTTTTGTCTGTCGTAACTAAATAAAAGCGGCAAACAATAAAATTGACAGAATTAAAATAATATCGCTGCCTCGACTTGTTGACATCCATCGTCAATCATCAGTTCGAGAGCTCTTGCTCAGCTTTTTATGAAGCCGTTTCGGTCAGAAAATTGTTTCATGATCTCTAGCATATCGACTCTTGTCTCTTGCTAGAAACTGCAACCGGAGCCACCCTTGCCACACTCTAACTAGTCATTGTACATATTGTAGCGGGTGCACTCTAGACTCGTTTCTTTAAGATGGTCCCTAGAACAAAATTCGCGATGCAATTTTGTCTTTGTTTTTCCGGCAATGCCCAAGATGTGTAGTCTATGCCCCCTGAGTGTTGATGAGATTGGCGGCAGGTCTTCATAGAGTTTCCTGTTCTTAACGTTAGAACTTGAAGAGACTATATGTCCACTAGTTTAATAACACTTTGGAAAGTCCGAAAGTAACATTTACAATAATGAAAACGTAACAGTACTCAGGCCACTTAAGGCATGGTTACAGCCTAATTTGCCTAAAATCTACTCAACTGATCATATCTTTGAGGACATTTGCTGAAAAGCTCCCAGACTTGGCACCCATTTAGAACTTGATAGCCTTACATCAATGTTTAGCCTTAAGTGCCTAACGTTTGCGTCATGTGAACGGTGAAGGATGATTAACGGTTAAAATCTTTAGAGTAAAAAGGGGAATATAAAATGAAACAAAATTTAATCTTTTTGGGTGTCCTTCTTTTACATTCTAAGAGCTTAAAATGAATTCGCCTTGTGAGGTGGTCTCTTTTATTTATATTAGAAATTATTAAAGCATCAATTAAGTCACGTGACCTATTTTCAGGATTCCTACTTAGTATGGACACATTTAAAAAGCGAATTTATGATGACCCCTTAGCATGTAAAAGAATGACACCCTAAAAGATTTGATTCTGTTTCATTTTATATTCCCCATTTCACTCATTTTCACCATTTTAACCGTTATTAAGCCTTTACTGGTCACGTGATCCACCTGATTGACACTTGAAGTCAAAACTGAGTTAGGGTCATTAGGTTTTCCACTTGCCAAGTTCGAGAGTTTTTCGGCAAATTCCCGCAGAGTTATGACATTTGGGTAGGTTTTATGCAAATTAGCCCAAACCATGCCTTAAAGGTAATGGTCAAGTTTTGTTCAAACACTATACTAGTGGAATGAATCTAATAGTAAGTGTTTTTCGCTAAGGAAGGCCAGGATGGAAATGGGTTACAACTGCGGACCAACTGCGGTTGTCTTGCAAAATCGTCAAATACTTATTATAGATCGCTCTCCTTTCAAAAAATCACTTGATGTTTTTGTCTTGGTTTCCTTGGCGCAATTTTTTCGTGAGCAAAGGTACTTAATCATTAGCACATTTTGGTAACACAATAGGAAAACACGTTTGGCATCGTCCTTTTCAGGCCTGAAAATTATGCTTTTACTTTGCAGCATTAGTAGAATCCTCCAGTTTTTCATATTCAGCACCCCTCCTGTTACTTCCTTGCATAAGCTAAACAGGTATGTGCCGCCCCAAAAGGGTACGGTTTTTGAGCCGTTTTCCGGTCTGAAAATGGGTATGGATTTTAACCATTTTGGACTGAAGGTATAAAAATGGGACGGTATGACTGGGTTCTGAAATGGGTATGGATTTTAGAGAAGAGAACTGAAAACCGGTATTTGATAACTACATAGGGTTCGGAGAAAAAAAATCCGAGCTGTAATCCCCCGGGACTGTTACCACTTTAACTCCTAGCGGTCCGACCTCGAACAACTTGAGGGTTTCTAGCTTTTGCGCTTTTTTCAGATTTCCCATGTGTAGACACGCGACTGGAAGCCACCGAGTATTATTTTTACATAGACTTTGAGCATTCCCTTCTTCAGCTTAGGGAGAGTCGAGAGAGAAGAACTCGAGAACGCTTACGAAAGTCGCCTGCAGCGTGGAAATGTGGCGCAGACGGTGGTAAGTTGACTTTTGTACTCGTTTCCAAGTTCATCTAACTCTCCCTGCGCGGGATGAAGGACGGCTCTTAGTCTAACTTTCATGTGGTCTTGTGTGTTTATCAATAGCTTGTATAATGAAATTTGGGATTTTTATTTAATCTTCATTTCAGGCAGCTTTGGAAGAAATAAGCGTACATGAATACTCACAGTTGTCGTTTAAATTTTCTTCCTACGTTTAGCTGCCTGTGGCAGATGTAGATGGGAGAGTCTCGGGTGTCCCACACGCCCGGCCTCTAGCCCCTCCTCTTTTATCTAAGAAACTCCATAGCTTCTTGGGCCCCAAGTTAAAGAAAGGTCTGGATCTACAAAAGTTGATGAATGAAAAAATTCCCTCATTAAAAGATTCGCTCCCTAAGGTGTAGGGACTTAGTTACATGGCCTTGCTTAGCAGGAGTCCCCAACGCATCGTGTTCCCCGCCACCTGAAAGATCATGGGTTCGACTCCCGTTGGGAGGTCCCAGAATTTTCTGAGTAAAACACGACTTGAACATTTCTTCTTTTAACTCATTTTGGCCAGTCGTCACTCAAGTTATGGTGTGTACGCATAACTCTTGACTCTTAACAATTGTTTCACGAGCGCATGCTGAATTTGAGGTGACAAATAACCATCAAGGCATGCAGCGCCGAGTTGATTATAATTTCATAGGCAACTCATCCTCATATCCAACAGGCGTGAGTGTAATAATTGTTTTCTTAAACTCTCAGCTTCGTTGATCACTGCTGGTGTTTTTATGATTTTTCTTGTAGACAGCAAAGGTAGGGTACTTAGGTAGGTAAAGTCGCTCCTGAGCCAATAAGGCCCACACAGCCTATCACGATTTCTGTCAGCATGAAGCAACTAAGAATACTGTTACACCCCCCTGGATAGGATGCTAGTCCATCACGGGGTTATCCCCAGCAGTACGTCGCTGGTACCCATTTTATACACCTGGGTGGAGGGAGACAATTTGGGGCAAAGTATCTTGTCTAAGGAAACAAAACGATGGCAGGGACTGGGCCTCGAACTACTGACCTTCAGTTCTGAGTAAACTGCAAAGCAGGCCCTATTTTTGCGACAGTTGTTCCAACTTGTGAGTACCCACATTCTAAGCTTTTGCAGTCTGTAAATAGACTGTAAGCTATTTCTAGGATTTAAATTTTGATCCCTTTATTTTCTATGGTCCTAGTTCATGGCAAAAGCCACGAGAAATAACGAATTCTAACTGACACAAGAAGGAACTGCGTTGCAAATGCTTGTCAGTCGTTAGCCCCATACACACCTACAAGTTTTTTCAGTCGTTTTTATATGTAAATTGGGTGGCCTTTAATTCACAGATCATTCAAAACGTCGGACAACGGACTGAAATCTGTCAATTCGAAGGCAGGGCTTCTTTCCAGAGAACCGAACGCAAGAATCAAGTCAGATAATTGTCAACTGTTCGCCTAACAGCAGGGGACCGGGTAATTATATATAGGAAAGTGGTGAAAGAGAGAAGAAGGAGGGAGGAAACAATTTTTATTTGTCTTGTAAACAAGGTAAAACTATCAAACTGGTAGTTAAAGGGGTCCATCAGAGTTCAGTTTAACGAATTTAGACCCAGCTCCATTGATTTTAAGGATATAGAATTAATCAACCACCACTAGTAGAATTTTTTAATTATAGTTCTTCCCTCCAGCCTACTTCCCTCCACTCTATCCCCTGCAGCCCCCCTCCCCCCAAAAATTCCTTTGAAATAATATCTGAAGTATATGACACTTATGACAGTTTTCATTAAAGGGTTATTTTTCAGTGTATGTTTGGTTTTATAGGCAGTTAAAAATGTTTCCAAAATTTTTCCAAGTGTCACTTCCGCTGCCATAAACTTAATGTATTGTGCCCTGCAGAAAATGAACAGGAGTGGACGCAGAGCCGGACACTTAAGGCCGATTTAGACGGTACGACTTTTGGTTACAACTGTTGTATGCGACTTGCTCACGTAATGTCTGCAACACGAATCGTGTCGTCTAAATTAGACGTACAACATCTTACGAAAGTTGTACACAACACGAAAAATGTCGTAGGATTTTGAAACAGGCCTTAAAACTCCACGACATGTCGTAGCCACAATCAAAATGTTAGAATGACGAGTTTTTTACGATCTTTGCTTGACACGAGCAGCGTGTGCCACAAAAGTCGCATACGAGAGTCGCAGGAAAAAATATATCGTCTTAAATCGACCTTTTGTCTACACAGTAACCTGGTCTACACGACTTGCATCCTACGTTGTGCTCATACAACGTAACACTACTATAGTCGCTAACGACGTGGTCGGCCCTCAGTACCAACACTGGCTAGACTGCGCCACACGGCCAAATAATAACAGCAGTAATTAAAATGGGGTTCCATAAAGCTGTGGGGTACGTGGAGGTCATTTGAGGCGGAGTCCCTTACCATTCTGGATAACAGTATCAGGCAAAATCAGGAGATGGGGTCCCCGCAAGATGAATTTTTCTTTCTTTCCATCCAAACATTATGACCAGTCCCTACGTTGTAGCCTTTTCGATCAGGGTACATGTACGTGTGAACAGTGAGAAGGAGTCCATAGTCCGCAGTCCACAATCCACAGGTCACAATCCTCACAATCCGCAGCTCATTTCCAATCCGTACCAGTTGTGGCGCCTAAGCGGTATTGAGTGGTAGTCCTGTGGTTTCCTGGTGCCGAGGAGCGCCGAGTTCAGCGGCTCTTAACCCTGGGGCGAGTGATGAACAGCAATGATGGAGGCTGGATGCTGTTGATTTGTCGTCTTCAAGTAACGCGTATTAACCAACTCCACAATGGTTCAGATAAAAGTATCTAAGTGCCCCTCAGACAGATTGTCTTTATCAAACTGTCTCGTCGTCAACGAAAATGATTTCAGCCCCGAGAGAGTAAAGTAAGTGATCGAATTGAGCGATAGCGAACTTCGTGACGTGTAACAAGATAAGGTTAAAG
>Ga0126336_10001767_pt1 | contig 11725 bp, 4 predicted proteins | sample SidCmetagenome_FD_92530 | JGI IMG/M metagenome (GOLD analysis project Ga0126336, IMG submission 92530) | Coral microbial communities from El Islote,Puerto Morelos, Mexico - Siderastrea C C metagenome | ecosystem: Host-associated > Invertebrates > Cnidaria > Coral | place: El Islote,Puerto... | reverse complement strand
TTTTCCCTAATTTCGCATACAAGTTGTGTAGGTTGAGTAGTTCAAATAGTTCAAGTTTCGTCATAAAGTGTCTGACTAGTTTTCGAGATATTCGACATTATTTAAAATGAGGGATTGTCCATTGCCGTTGCTATGGTAACAGCTGTTGCTAGGAAACCAGTGAAAAATAAACTTTGATCATTTGTTGAAAAGGTGGTTTAGTATCAAGGAAATCGAAGTTTATCTTCTATGCGAAATTTTGGCTTCAAAAGATACACTCCAGGGCCAAAAAAACTGTTGCGAGCCTCCTGAAAAAGCTCGCCACTTTCTCAAACAAAGCAGAACCAAATGGCCAATCGTGGCTTGCTCGTATGTTACATTTTCCAGCACTTAACGCATTGGCAGGTTGATTGACTTGGTTTTGGTTTTGGACAGTCGGTTTAAAACCGCTCTATCATGCATACACCTGACGGAATTGTTCCTGCAGTTTTATTTTGTTTCTGTTTCCTGTCATGAAACTGCTACTTTGGCGTCAGACTAACATAAATTTAAACATCACATCGATCAACCTTTTAAAAAAAGACGAAAGGTTATCTTTCGCTCCACGCGTGGAGCAAAGTATAGGTGAAGTTAAAGTATTCTTGGTTTTCCAACTCACGCTGAAATAATTTACAACAACAAGGTCTCTCGCTATGTTTTTGTTCCATACTTGTCCCCCACCCCCCAAGTCAATAAACTCTCAGCCCATGAAAGTATAAGTTTATATCGAAGTTATATATAGCATTCATAAATTTCTCTGTGTATTAAAGATAACTGTGCAGGTACACCAAATAAACTCTCTTGGAGAAAATTTAATAGCGAGGCACTCGGTCAATGATTTGTCAGTCTCAATTCAACCACGTGCCGATTTTCCGGCCACAATTAAATATATTATAAGTTCAGATTTTAAGTATTTATGAAAGGACCACCAAGTGATTTTCGTTGACTTGTGCCTGCTTTTTAAGGAAATAAAGAGCCCCTGCAAAGCACATTTTTAAAACAGACGAAATCAAATCGTTTTTTAATCGAGTAGTTCTAAACAGTTTCAAGGGAAGACATATTTTGAAGTACGGAGTTCGCGAACAGCTGCTAAATAATGCGACGGTAATTAAACAAAGGGTTTAACTGAGTCGACTCGCAAATGTTATGAGTTTGTGCTTTCAAAGATCGCTCTCAAAACTTGTTATAATTGGTCAAAGTGGCGTGTCTGATCAAAATAAAATAAAAGGTTTTAATAGTATGTAATTTTAGTCTGGCGCAATTACCTGATCAAGCTTTGTCTCCTTATGTCAAGCCGTGTGCTGACTAGAGGTAAGTTCTCTCTTTTATCAAACTGTGTAAATCTTTATTTCTTAGTTATTTTGCTTTTAGGAATAATGGTGTAACAGTTCCTATTGCACTTTGTTTGAAATCAGCTTAAGGATTGTTCCAAAATCGAAAATGAAATGGAAGAATAATTCCATGATAGCTCTTTGCCGATTGTGAAGATGAAAGCTTTTTTAAAGACGTTCATCCTACTTTTTTTCACTGTTCGCAAATGAAACTCTCTCCAGTTGCCATCGATATCATAAAGACATTAAACTTACTTTGACGGCCGACTACTATAAAGCTGACGTTTTTCTTTTACTTTTCTAAGTATTTTTGCCAAAAAGTGTTAGATAATATATTAAAACAACAGTTCTATGAGGGGTCACCAAGTAATCGATTCTGGTGAAATAATAAGTCGAACTTGAATTTAACTGTCTCATCTCCTTAAAATTTTAAAATGACTCGAGCTCACTCACAATGCGTTCTTTGACAGTTCATTCATAAGAAACTGAATAAATTATGAATTTTAATTTCTTTGTTAGATATGCTTGATAGCAAAATCCCTTTATTAATGGCAGAGGGAAAAATATTCTCCACAAGAAGTTTGTGCTCTTAGTAAAATAGTGACGATAGTCACTCAGCAAAAGTTCTTTTTAAATCCAAATACGCTTTAATGAATATCAACAACGTTTCTTCCCCGCTTAAAACTCTCAAGTTTCATATAAAAAGAAGATTTCACATAAATTTTGACATTTTTGAATGAAACACCTGTTTGAATGAAACACATTTCGGTTGAGATCAAACATTTAGGCCCCAAAAAGGAAAGAAAAACATCTACGAATCTGAAATTGGAGAAGTCATATTTAAATTAAACAAACGTTACGTCAGGAAAAAACTATTTCTGCTTTCTGTGAAACCGCAACTGCTTTTGAGGGAAATCTGCGACCACAAACCAGCGAGCAAACGTGATATTTGTTTTTTCTTTCCCTTCCCTGTATGTCACAGGTAAGTGGCGCTTTTCTAATACACTTTTTAACGATATTTGACACAGATACGTGACATTTTGTCCTTTTTTTCTGAAAGCAGTTTTTCGCAAGCCATCTGCTTAAACTGGAGTTGCTCTTCTAGAGGAGAAATCGCAAAGAATGGCGTCAACTGTGTACGAGGTACAATATTCAGTTTTGTTGAGTTGTTTGAAACTTCCCCGCACTGCGTTCAGGCAGAAATCACTTGAAATTAGCCTTGGGATTAGCGTTCGCAATAACCGGCTAATGTATAAGTGGTTATCATGTCAGACGTAACTGCTAATTGAACGAAACGTTGCCTGAATAGAACCCAAAATATGTGTTGTTCAATACGGATTCAACGGAATCAGGAAAAAAATATTTCACTGTTTTTTAAACAATCAAAATTGTTAAATGTTTTGATTTTAATCCAAATGGTTGTTACTGAGACCTAACTTTTCACTTTTTACCAAGTTAAATAATGAATGAAGAAAAAAAGTTTTTTTAAAAAACGGAATATCTATCTCTAGGCATTTTCAGGCTAGATTTTATATGTGTTTGGAAACGTCTTATTTAAAGGTCATAAATTAATGATCCATATAATTCAGTGCTAAAAATAAAATTTCAAATGGTCACCTCATAAAACCTGATTCGCTTTAACTGCCGCATTTGTTTTCTTCTGGACTTACTTAGGGTCTTACCTATTATTATCATATGGCTAGAGCTACTAAATATATAACGCACGCTGTGATTGGCCAATCGATACTCAGGGCGGGATTTTCCCGTAATGCCTACGGGCATTATGGCCTATGTTAATGCCTGCAGGTAAAGCGGAAATATAGAAAATGTGAAAGTACATTTAATTCAAATTATTCGAATGATTTGAAGCTTAAAATGAAAAGAGACAGTTTCTTTGAAGATTTCTACTTTTCTTGTGCGATATAATTTTTTTGTGTGAAATAAAACTATTGAGTTTTGAATGCTTTCCGGTAAACTGTTCCATTCATCCCAATCGACTCGCTTTTCAAGTAATAAGTGTTAGACACAGCCATATAATAAACTTCTTATTAACTCTCACTAGCTCAGGGCCGTACTGAGAGAATACTGTCCTCAGTCTTTCTTGTACGGACCTCGCTTCGCTCGAAAAAGTCAAAAGAGGTCGATGATGTGGACAATCGAAGTTAAACGCTAGTTTCTTAATGAAAAATACGGCATTGATTTTTCTGGGACATTTATCGAATGCAGCATCAGCGAGCTAAATTATAATGCACAGGACTTTTTCTTTCTTCTTTCTTGACGTAAAGCATATACCAGTTCTGTGCAAAGCTAAAAAGATCTCCGATTGGTTCAATCAGCGCTTCACAGAACTCTGATTTACCCGCGTACATTTCCACTTTGTACACATTAATGGAGAAAGAGTAATTGCATAAGCAGGAGAATAGAAAGGTTTGCAGTATCCCTCAACTTCGAACCAAAATAGGCTTGCTTTATCATTATTCTAGACCCCAGGACTCAACATCCCACGTTATTTCGGCATGTAGATCGAGGAATCATGCTGAACACTCCCACTCTCTTATTAAGTTAATCATTGCATCGTTTTTTTTTTCAGAATGTTGAAGATTGGCAACTAGATGATGAATCAAGAGGTGTTGAAAACCTAAATGATCCGATTGATGACATTTTCCCAAAGCAACATTCATTGACGGAAACAAATGCCAAGATTGAAGTAGTGAAAGAAAATGGACATCATTTGAATGGAGCTCGAGTGAACGGAAACGGAATGCATGAAGACCCTAACGGTCATAAAAGTTTAAACGAGGATGAAGATTCAAATGATGAACCTAATGACGTCGGAAATGAGAACAACGGAAAGGAAACGGGCTGTGAAGCTGGTACAACATACTGTGAAACAATCGAAGATGAGCCCGCTACCCCTGTGCCTTACTACGGCAGAACTCTTGTTGCTCCAGAATACATGAACTTCCAACTTCCGGGCGATACGTTTCAGAGAGATGAAAGAGATACCGAGGATAGCAATGACATCGATGCTGCTGTTGGTGACCGGTCTCGCGATATGGATAATACAGAAAAAAGTCAAGTTCAACAACAGAAAACACTCTGTCAATTTGATGAGATAGGTCATGAGCAAGAGGATATTACATTAGCCGAAGACGGGTCTCATGAAAATGGAAATCATAATAGGGATGGAAAGAACAGAGAAGGGGACGAGAGGGCAGAAGATGAAGACCAGAAGGACAAGCGAGAGGAGGAAAAAGAGCTGCTAATAGGTTCAACACAGCTGGCTCAAGCAGAAGAAGAACATGACGAAGAAATTGAAGACGATGGAAGAGATCAACAGACGAAAGGAGAAGACGAAAGTGATGAAACTGGTGCAGAAGAGGAAGAGGAGAAAGGAGATGATGAAGTGGACGAAGAACATGGTGGAGTACACGAAAATGATGCAGATGGAGAAGATGAGGACAAGGCAGAAGTTGATGGAGTTGACCAAGATTATGAAGAGGGCGTGGCAAACAGAGATGAGAATTGTGAAGACAGAGCAGATGAAAAGGAAAAATTTGAAGTTGTTGCAGTAGAGGACAATGAAGAAGAAGAAGTAGGAGAAAATAATGAAGAGAAAGGAGCAAATGAAGGGGAGGAAGAAAATGATGGAGCAGAGAAAAATAGTGAGGAAGCAAACGAACAGGAGAAAGAAGATCATGTAGAAGAAGATAACAATGAAGAAAGAGCACACAAAGAGGATTTTATCGAGCAAAATAAAGAGGATGAAATTCACGAGAATAATGGAGTAGCGGAAGACGAAGAACTCGACGAGGAAGAGATTTTGAAAGCTGATTTAACACTAGCAACGCAAAATGAAAGCTTTACCCAGTTATCCAAGGGAGACGTTGAAGACGACAACCAAGATGAAGAAATTGATCAAGAGGATATGGCTATCAGAACGAAATTAACTCTTGAGCACTGGGATTCCTTAAAAGTAAACGTGGCGTCACCAACTCGAGATATAACTGAGGTGGCTTCTGCTGAATCTCTGAATGAACTGGAAGCTGACCAGACTGAGGAAGACGAGGAGGAGGAGGATGAGGAGGATGAGGAGAAGGAGGAGGAGGAGGAGGAGAAGGAGGAGAAAGAGGAGGAGGAGGAGGAGGAGGAGGAGGAAGCGCCTGGTGCACAGCAAGAGTCTTTAAAGACAAATGTCGACCAACATGAAGAGGCAACAGTCACGGTAGGAATGTCATGATGTACTTACCGCATTTCCTGTATTAAAATGGGGTGGGGGAGGGGTGGAGGGTGGGGGAGGGGTGGAGGGTGGGGGAGAAGCGGGTTTGGAATGGCAAATCCGTCAAAGTAAAATTAAGTATTCTGGCATATACAAGTCTGTTTAGATGAATGCAAAATATGACACGGAGAAGGAAGTTTCAATAGAGGTGGGGGCTTCTTTAGCCTTGCCAGATGCTTTTAATGGAGGGTTATTAGAAGGGAGCTAAACACTTAATAGTACACGAGATATAACATTCGAGCTGAGGCTAAGGAATACATAAGCCATGCATTTGGTATAGATTTGGTGTAGTTTGATCAATTCAGTAAAAGACAAGCTTTCAAGAATTTTAAAAGCATACTTAAAGTCTTGAAATCAGGCTCATGATTGATGGAAGGAATGGACAGTATGATACCCCCTCCGGTTAAAAGGTGACTGTTTTACGTCAGAGAAGTAATTACAATCCGTCAGTAGTTTAGAAGATCTGATCTCCTGCGGATTCTTCTAAGAAGTTACATTGTAAATTAAATGACATTTTACGAGAAATGTCTTTGCGGCTTAATGGTACCCTTTTCCCAAGGATAAAAGAAATGAAAGTATCTTGACTTCATAGGCTGACATCAGGGTTTCTTTTAAAATTTATGTCCAAGTTTACGCTTGTGTTTAAACGAAACGTTCTTTATTTTAAAGCAGAATGTTCAGTTTTTACACCCATGAAAAAGTTGTTTATCATGCTACATCGAATGTCTTTTGATGAGCTGTCTGTGGACAAGGTAATTGATAATACTCAAGATACAGGTCTAACGACCTCATCAGACCAATTCTCTCACAAGCAGTAAGCTCAGACACGCATATTACTGTATAATAGTGATAAGCAAAACCAGTGTTTAAGAAATAGTGCTTTTGTAGACCAGTGGGCCATTTGAGGTATATGACAGCCAGCACAACGAAAGTGGAGACGAAAAGGAAATGGAAAGACATGACGAAAGCTGCCAGAGTGACGATTCCACGGAATATAAAGGCGAACCTCAACGAGACGACATCAGGGATGATGATTACAGTGATGATGATTATGCAGATTTTGATCCAATCCTCGAAGGAGAAGACGATGGCAGTGTGAAGGAAGCAGAAGATGAGAACTTTACTGGTAAGCGAGGGAAAGGTGAATCCTATCTAAATGAATTAAAACGGTTTTACTGGTTCAAGTTTAAATCTACTATTTGTTCTAACACTTTGTAGTGATTTGTTGTTTAGCGTGCTCGGAAAAAATGCCAAAATAAGTAACAAATTAAACGTCGAGGATGAAAATAGACCATGTATATGACATGTAATTTCTTTTTGTTATTTTGGATTACCGTTTTCAAGTTCATAAGACGTTGCAAGCACGTGACAACGAATCAGACCTAACCGGAAGAGTCAAAGAGCTTGGAAGAATCTTTGAAGGAGGAGGTCCGGTGTTTCCTAAAACTTTGAAGAGCGATACGGATAAAGGTACTTATCTGTTTGTTAATCAGCAGGAGAAACTGTCTTGTTCTGCCTTTTTGGCAAACGAATTGGCGAATGAGTTCGTGGTGGTCGTCAGACTATATCAACAATCTTGGAAAAAGGTCCTTAGGACGCTGCTTGATACCAGCATAGAATACTTTCCCTCATGTAAAATGACCAATACGTGGTTTTCGACAAGTTTTCTCCCCCAATTTTTACATGTGAGGAACATTCTTAATACACAAGCTCAGCATCATTGTAACCAGTAGAAATGGGGTGGTGTTGGGGATGGAGGGGGCACTTGTTTTCCTGGAGCAGGTAAGACTTTTATCCATCATTGCATGATTATTAATTTTCTTATCGAAGGAAGATGTCAATCAGAAATATCAGAAATAGCAGGGGCAATCAGAAGCGGCTGTCACATCACCTCAAAGCTCTCACGTATTGACACAGTTACCTAGAACATATCAGAAGAAGTTGGTTTGTACATAAACACTATGCAGGCTGACTATAATTGCTACATCATAAGCCCTGTACTGAGCATTCAATAGTAAGTTAGGATTTGCCTAATAAACTGTCTGGACTTCGATTATGTGATTAAGGCTAAAATGAACGGTCCGCAGCCTGGTGCTGAATAAACAATGACGCATTCGTTAATAAGCTTGGTTAGATTGCCAGTGTCCATATTTTTAACCTTATCAAGTTTGTATTTATTTATTCATTCACTGATTTACGTTTTGCTCTCCCTTATTTGAAGCTGATGGTACCCCTGTGAGCGTACGCAGGTTTAAGGCAATTTTTGAACAAGATCGAAATTCCGCTGAGATGGCTCGTGAACCAGGTACAGGCTATATTCTTGATACATTTATGGTATTGTATGAACTGAGAAGCACTTAGTTGATGGAGCAACCTTTTCAGATTGCAAGCTGGGCAAATAATTTATATTATAAATTTATAATGAAACGCCATAACTGGAAAGTAAGTCACTTTTAATAACAGGATTCGGTTACACTGATCAAATTTGACACACCTTGAAACAGTCCTAAATCCTTTCCATTTTTTACAAGTAAAGCGGAATCACGTTTACTTCCTGCAACGATTGCATCAACTTTTTTAGCGTTACAATGTATCACCCTTCTGCAATTTTCCTCTTAAGGCAACGCCGGGCATATCTTCTCTATTCCTTTACGATTGACTTCGCGATGCAAAATGTACGAAACTTTGCAATGGAGCAGATTGAGCTGTTGGAGGGAATTTGGAGAATTATAGTACAGCGGATCGTAACGCCTCCTTAATTGAAAACCATTTTACTTTTTAGGACGTAGAGATGAATTTACCGACCCTCCACGAGGAATTGTCAAAAATCTGCGTGGCCTTTTTGAGAATCCCCAGGGTTTCGAACCCAGGAAGGGATAAGGTGATTTGTGTATTCATTTGTCGATTGATTGATTGATTGATTGCTTGATTGATAGATATGTTTGTCTGTTTGTCTGTTTACTTATTTCCTCTTTTTTAAATTGTTTCTTCATTTACCATAAGCACCATTTTAGCATGGCATGGCCCAGTCAAGTTAAAAGCTGGAACAAACTTGCTTAATACGATTAATATATTGTACTGTTACTGTACTGTTACTGTACTATTATTGCTGTTATACCGTTTCCATTTACCATTTTACCGTACGTACCCCTCTGGTCAGTGGCTGAGTTTTAAAATAGCTGTAAACCTCAAATATTTTTAATCTTTTAAACCTCTTACGTGGTACCAAAGATTTAATTCAATCTTCAGTTTAATCCCATTCTTTTTTCTTAATCTATGTATTTTTATTGTTTTGCAGCTGAATTCCTTGCCCTGTGATTTTGACACTAGCAACAACGCCCGGGCTAGGCAATCGATAAAACCGATAATCGATAACATTCGATAAGAATCGATAAACATGAAATTAGTTGATTGTATCCGTAATCGATAAAAATCGATAAACGGATTTGTTGTGAGAAAGCTATATTTATCGATTTTTCAATCACTTTTATCGATTTTATCGAAAATTATCGATTTATTGGTAACATTTGTTGTGTCGAAATATGTGAGCTGTAATAGTAACGACAACTTCTACAACCAGTTTTGTCAATTTTATTGCTATACGATAACGCTTCTAAATCTTTTCTAGACTCATGAAACAACACTAAGTACTGCTGCAGACTAACGTTGCGATGGAAAAATGACACTGGCTTTGATAAACACATGTGTAATGTCTCTATATCAAACAAAACAACCGAAGCATTTGAATTCTTAACGGGAACAATAAAAAATATGGAATTTAAGCATAGAGGTCCGTTGCTCACAAACGTCCTTAAGCTCCTTAATATGTTACAATGCAACTGCAGGTTGAGCTCAGTTACGCATTACGCACGTGCGCCCAAGTTGGCATTTACCTTGTTTAGGGTTTCCACTGTGCTGTCCATCAGGGAAACTTTAGCTGCTGTAAAAATTATACTACACAAAAATTCTAGAACCTTCTTATAAATGATAAATATTAAGTATACGATAACTTCGATAATAAAGGCGACAGCAGTGTGTTGCGACCATATTATACTTTCAAGAATTGAAAAAAAATGTTCGCCTATAACTGAAAACATTCGAAGGAGTGGATATATAACACAAAGAATGAAAAGAAGCAAAAGGGGCAATCATTTTTCTGCGATTAAACGTCTTTTAAAAACAAAATCAATGCCAGAAATTAAAGACATGTACGATCGCCGTCCATTGATAAAGTCGATAAAATCGATAACATCGATAACAGTAATTAACAGAAGAGTAACGAGTATCGATTTTTATCGATTGATCGATACAATCGATAACGATCAAGTGATTGACATCGATAGTTATTGATTTATCGATGGGTTTTCCGATATCGATTTTTATCGATTGCCTAGTGGAAATTCACGTGGTTAGCCTATGTGAGCAAGATTTTGCAGGATAAATGAAGAACTGATGGACTGCATGAACGCAATTTTAGTGACAATGTGTCGATCCTCTTTTAGGACCTTAAGACTTAGTACTTAAGTGAGGTATTGGCAATCTTAAAAATACTGAGAAAGGTATTCGTCACTGGTTCGAGGTGCAGGTTGAAAGTTAAATTGAAACTAAAACAGTTCTGAATAATTAAGTTTTTGTAATACAGTCGAATCTCTCTATAACGGCTTCCCTTAACTGGACAGAATTCTCTGTTACAGAATGGTGGCTGCTATGGGGAGGTTCGGCTTTCGAAGTATATACGTTCGCACTAACAGTAGTAAATAGCGAACGCATGATAACATTGTCGTTTTAGAACATGAGAGAAGCGTAATTCTTCCGCCTTATTTATCTTTTAGCGACTGTGAAAAACTGACCAATTGAAGGAGCATGTGCCATTTTTTCCCTAGCACTTTGCAAATTGTCCGATCAGATAAAGTATTCTAAAAAATGTCACGGTACCACTTTACAACAGCGGGAAGATGTTTGACAGAAAAAAGTGAGCTTGCTCCTCTGCGCTAGGAACGATCGATATAGGTGGTTCGCAGTGAGGTAATCGATTTTTTTTGCTTAGTTTAGAAGTAATTTTAAGGTTTAAAATAATACCAGGAGTTGTTAAGGTAAGAGACAAGTGAAACAGCTTGGCACGATTTGGACGCCACGGAGTTGCTCATGACGATGCTACTCGCGAAAGAAGAGTTTTATAATTTAGACAGCCTAGGTGCACCCGGTGACTGGGCAAAGTTCTTTTCCACTGGCACTTAGCTGGTTTTCTTGTTACTTTTACTTCACATTAAAGTGTTGTTTTGAATAAATATGAGTTGATAGGGTGAACATGCTCACTTGAAACGAGGTAAATTTCGAAGCACTGTATTTCCAAAGGAAAGCTATGTGGAGAGTAAGATGTGGTTTTTCATTGCCGATCTTTGTTGAATAAGCTGTTCATACTTTACATTTCTGATGTCCCGAGATGCAAACCACCTTTTTTAATTCCAAGAGAATATTTAATTTTCTAGTAGAAAAAATAATCTCTTTCATAGCCCATCCCACAGACAACATTTTTCTTTTGCATTGCGGCTTCAATCCAACGTGGAACGGAGAAAGAGGGTGTTATCCCTTTCCTGTTCTTAAACCGGTTATCTATAAAGTGGGCTATTACAGTCACAGTGAAATTGGGTATCTATAGGTATACACTCAACATTTCAGAACTCCTCGACGTTTCTGCTTGATACATGTTAAAAATTCCAAAAAAAACACCTCCGCTGCTTAGCAACGACTTACTAGGACCGTACACGCGACAAATTCAATTTCTATTTTTTCTTAACAACGGAACTAGCTGAAAAGAAGTTTATTACTTCAATCAATAACCAGTCTCCTTCGGCCGATTACACGAGCTGGGCTGGCTCGGTATATAAGTATAACGAGGTGAGTTTCTTAAGGAATTTGGGCATGCGCTTCATCGAGTGAGGACGTGTCGTTCCGCGCTCCGCTCCTTCCTATGTAAAACATAGGCCCGCAATGCGTGCAGAACCGACGAAGTGTTGGTTCGTCTCGAAAAGAAAGCAAGCGAGGCGTGCGTGACTGCAGGTTCAATAACATTCAAGCATCTGTAACAGCAAGTTGC
>Ga0126336_10001766_pt1 | contig 11725 bp, 7 predicted proteins | sample SidCmetagenome_FD_92530 | JGI IMG/M metagenome (GOLD analysis project Ga0126336, IMG submission 92530) | Coral microbial communities from El Islote,Puerto Morelos, Mexico - Siderastrea C C metagenome | ecosystem: Host-associated > Invertebrates > Cnidaria > Coral | place: El Islote,Puerto... | reverse complement strand
AGATAGTATTCCAGTGCCAAAGGTAGAAGTATTTTTTCCATGATAAATCCAAACTTATTTTCTGTTCTGCCTCTACAGTCTCTGCAAAACAGAGGTGGTCCAACGACCTTTCCCGTATCGAAGATTAGATTATCATATTTTTCATGTGCTTTCTTAATGCTTTTTGAAAGGGAATTCCATCGTTGTTGTAGAAAGCTGCTACCGCTTGTGAAAGGAGTTGATTTTGTCTCATCGCAATACCAGTTTCTTAGCCGGCTCTCAATAAGCTCCAAACTTTTCTTCTTTCGGTAGTCAATCGTTAAGGGTGACGTGGAAATGGGTTGTTGACTCCAGTAGTAAGTCTGTTGCCAAGTGTTGCTCGCGTCGTACAGTTCCAAGCCAAACGGACTGATTGGGGGAACTACTTTATCACGTGACTGTTTACCAACGTTTGACTTAAACTCGAGCAAGTCTATGTAGATGATATCTGCATCACTTAAGATGAAGTTAACTTTGTCAATAACGGTCGGTGCCCTCAAACTGTTGCTTGTTGACTTGCATTCTGAGAATTTTACCCAAATTCCTCTCCATGCTGTAAAATCAAGATTGACTTGGAATTTTCCGACAGTAGTTGTGGAATGTAGAAATTCCACTTCTAAGGTTTTTCCGGGTGATGATGTTGCTTTGTAGAGCCAAACTTTAACTCCTCTCCGTCTAAGCCAACTATTGGGAATGGTAAAAACTGAAGTTGAAACAGACGTTAGTTGCAGCTTTGAGGGATTGATGGCTTCCCACTTCAAAGAATATGTTCCATGCTTAACAGTCGCCCTGTCGATGGATCGTGTCACGTTACCTGATGACGATGGAATGGGCTGAAAGCAGGTCTCCTGGTTTGCAACCTCGAAATCAAATAATTGATTGTGATCACAAGGCGGTGGGACTAAAAAGAAAAACGAAAACGGTTGGTAAACAGTTTGCTGGCTGTTTTTATTACCACCGCAATATCAAAAGAAAATATCCTGTGTTGCAAGACAGTATCGTAGCGAGGGTACTTCCTTCCTTTCTTCTTTCAACAGTTCTAGTTCAGGTATACTATTCTTGTCTAATTAGGTTTGTATATTTAAAAAATAAGCCTAACCTTGATTGTTTACTTAAAAAATTGTAGTTAACAGAGGCATGTCCTAGGAATGGCTGTTTATTCCCTGTTCCATATCGATTTCGAATTTGGAAATGTTGGTTTTTGTGGAGGGAAAACAGAAGAAGCCTCAGAAAAAAAGAAAAGAAACTCGCAACAAGGGCGAGAAAATTAAAACCAAAATATCAACCCGCATACGTGGCGTTGCTTGAGCAATCTGAATTGCTCACATCACTGCACCATTCCTGCTGAACGAGCAAGAAGATTGGGGCTACTGTGACATTCGCGCAGCGAGATACAGAACAATTGAGTTACGTACCTGACGAGGCACAAGATAAAGGAACGATGAACAGGATATGCCACGATAGTTGAAGAGCAAGGAAAGGTAGCATGTTTCTCATGTGTTTTGCTGCAGTGAAATGGAAAAAAGAATGGAGTGAATGGAGTAACTTTTTGTACTTAGATTGTTAAAGGGGCATAGTCACGAGGATTTCGCAGTTTCTGGTCAAAACTGTGCTAAAATTATCGGTAGCTAACTTTATCCATGCCCAATTGTGTTTGAACATTTAGAGGAACACATTAACTTAATTTCATTAAGAGAAAACAAATCACGACCATTTAGTATGGATTTAATGTCAACACGCTGACAGAATTTGAAATGTTTAGCCTAATTTTTTCAAATTGCAATCCATTTCAATCCGTACCATCCGTAGCAACAGACGACAGAAAATAGTTTCAGTGAAGTAATATAGTCTTTGGTAACAAAACAAGACCATTATGTGTGGGCGTTCATTGATATGAGGACATATTTTTGACTTTTAAAGTGAACTAAAACAGCGTGACTATGCCCCTTTAAGAAAACTCAAATCCTTATCCGTATTCAGTTTGACTAGATCGTATGCCTTCAGCTGCGTATACACAGCACCGAAACACGTTTAGATCAGACATGTTTGAATGCATCATAAATCCTCTCAACACGTCTATAGTTCCATTCTTGACAGGGTGTCCATTTCAATCTCTCTTCATGCCTGGTTCTATATAATTTATGCTGTTTTATAGTGAACAGGCATAAAATCTAAATAATTACATTTTTAAAATCGAACAATAAAGTTAGAACTCGCTTTTCCATTCGTTCAAGCCCTTCTGGAGGTGAAAGGCGTTTGGCAAGGAAAGAGCAACAGCCTTATATTCGGTACAAAATATTAGCTCAAGGATTCATATCCCTCGTTGGGTTATTTATTTATTTTTTTTATTTTGAATGCAATATCCCACGGCGTTCTGTCTCATCGCCAGTATATGATACTGCCGTTGTATCTCTTCATTAACCTATATTTGAACTAACAATTATGTCTCATAGGAGCTCTTATTTAGGATCTTTCCCTTTTTCTTTCTTTCTCTCCGCTTTAGGCTGCAAAGTTTAACATATGTGGTCTAACCCATCTCACGAGGTAGCTATAGTTTCAATCATGCTCAGAATAAACATGTTTCGATCATGATCCGCACACTAGATGCACCACCTGATTTGAACACTTTTCATAGTGAAACATGTTTTATTCGTGATCAGTCTAGACATTTTTCGCCCTAACGTTAACAGAGCATTAATTTGCAAGTTCAACAAACTGTCCTCTAATTCGTCTAGAGGTTTTCTGCTGTAGGGTGTGCACGGGTGGAAACGGAGACTTTTACAAACTTCGACACTGTTTTCGACCGTTTTAGTGTTTACAAAAAGTAAAAGTGCATAAAAACATTTTTTCGTTGTTTTCAAAAGAAAATGCTCTAGAGCGGTTAGGTGAAAACGAAAAAAAAAAGGCTGTGTGGGCGAAAATACCTTGGTACGTTTTTGGGGAAATGAAGGCGAAGTCTGTTAGGAAAATAGTGTGGCCAGGACTTTAACTGACATGGGCAAACACTTGGGCTGACAACGGACAGGATTTCATGTCTAACTTCGTATCTCAAAGCAACATATCCATTATAGCAACAATCAACGATCAGTGCTCGTTTTTCGTTTCACATTTTCAAATTCCAGCCATTTCAAACTCCCTCAATAACTGCCAATAGCCACCTGCAAGCAAGGGTAGACGAAAACTTGATAGATCGGTTAGCGCCAAATTGGCACGGAATTTTGTGTTGGAATCTGTTCAAGCATCAAGTATTTTTAAACTAAACGTATCCCTACCTCTTGGCCAATCGCAAAATAACAGAGTTAATGAAATAAAACAAGAGTCAATTGAATGATCAAGCTGAGCACAACAAACGGCGTGACGACGAAAGATGTCCGGACGGTGTGACGAAAAGATGTCCATTATTACACTGACATGATACTTCCCCTATTTATAAAAAGACCAGGTCACAAAAATAAAGGCAAACAAGAGATTTTTTGGGTAAAGATTATTATGTTTCAAGGGACGTTTAACAATTCCCTTCAAAAATGGAAAAGTAATGATCTTGGCAGTTAGATAAAATACCAGTTTTCTTTTAAGTGTTCCTTTACTAAAATTCGTAAATGGGCCAATTGGTAATTGAATATGACCCGTTAGGATAATACAACTAACGCTTGAAAAGGTTATAATTTTGGCAGATAAATCAAGAGGGTGGATTAAGAGATGGTCTAGGAAGTTTGACTGACTAGCGATTCTGTTAGCCAATAAAAATGGGATTTAAAATCGGATCAAGCCTTCTTTGATCGATATTAAACGTTACATGAAAGAAATACCAGGAAATTGCTTGGATATAACCGTGAAAATATTGAAATGAAAAAAAAATTAAAGACCATATTAATTTCTATCTTCGAGACAAAAATATAATTGTGACTTGTCTATAATTCTCTATAAAGTTAGTAGATTAAATTAGAGTATGTAAGAAAAAATCTCTAGAAACAGTATTAGCCTGTCCTTATAAAACAGTTATAATATAATCCTTTCTACTTACTCAATCCATCTGGTCGACACCGGACTCGCGTGTAATTGGGAAAAGGCACCGTTTTTGGCGTTGATTGTAATGATCTCACAAAAGTAAATGATTTCTAGTTTCGCCTTACTTTATTATTAATGACCGAAAAGAATTTATCGCAGACAAAGGAGGTTCACACTACGCCAATTTCAGTTACAGGTGCACTTAACCATGAACTGACATCATGCGGAGATGTAATGTTTTATTTTCTATTTTTCTCGTCCTTAAGAAGAGTTGCCCGTAAATGGAGAATATAAGTGTAGCCTTGCTTAGAATGGTATTCTGTTAAAGTGCAGTAGCCTCAAAATAAGCATAGCATATTATCGTTCGTATGAAAGCTGATCTCTGCTTCCTGTTGTGTTCTCAGAGAGGAAAAGAGTAGCTCTTTCCATGCATGTCATCCAGGTGTATAAAGTGGGTACCAACATACTAGCGAGAAGTGACCAGTGCGTTTGACTAGCATCCCATCCGGGGCGAAGCTAACAAGTTATAGTATGTAATTAATTGGCCAATAGGTTTGCACTGACAAACTTTGGTTTTGTTATGACAAGACGATGTTTAATAATGGGGACACGGGCCTTTCTTAAGTATCCGGTATAGAACAAATTACGGTACTAAATTTTAACTCAGTTGTCCCGCAGTGTCATACTATTGCACATTAGCTGATGCAACTAATCAGGTCATTATTCCTTTCCAGCCAAGAGCACGCAAGGTCGAAATTGGACAAAATACTAAGCTTTGATTTAAATTGTGTTGTAAGACAAAAATGCCGTCAGAAGGTTCTTTTGAAAGTTTACAATTAACAACCGAACATGGTAGGGCAAAATGTGTGCGAAAAAGGCTTCCACGACCACACTGTGGTTCCATCAGTCTTTGGTATTTGGGTTTAGTATAATTGCTCAGGTGATTATAGAGAAGTGCGCACACTGATTGGTCGAGGATTATGCCATATTTTGCTATAATCACTCCGCGCGAGGTGATTTTTTATGTTTCTGGAGAAAATGCATTTGCTCTGATAATCACCTGAGCAATTATTCTAAAACAATTATTCCCCTCAGGCTCAGCGAATATTGTGGAATAATTCCCTCGACTTCGTCTCGGGGATTATTCCACAATATTCACTTCGCCTTCGGCGAATAATTGCATTGTTAAATATTGGGTAACATTTGAAACTAATCCTGGTGCACCTGCTACATTCTCTTCCAACTGACCAAGACTGGAAAAAAAAAAGATTTCAAGCTCAGCGTTGTTATTCTCTTTAGCAGAGGGTCTCGTGTATGGAAGTTATCGAATTTTTCCTGAGATCGTAGAGACTGTTCGTTATGTTGTAGCTGTAAAGAGGAAGATTTTAATACCGTTTTCTCAGTCAATTTAAGTGAAGTACAGTGACCTAAACAAATGGACTAAATTGCCTAGGTTGATTTTTAGCGGGGGTTAGTTTTTTTTTTCGGGATCAAAATTCGAGGTTCAACGGAAAGTCTGCCAAAACTGGGAGAATTGGTTTATTTTTTTGTGGGCTATAATTGTAATTGCGCCATGTTTCATGCCTTCTTCAGGAGGCCAGTTGCCGGCAAGAATAAATTTTTGTTTAAATTTACCTGACTTGCTACTTTCCAACACTTAATACCGTGTGCATAGAACACATCAGCGATCCACAAGATTTAATCGGGCGTTAATTCTAACTATTCCTAGCACCATTTCAAGCACAATCGTCATAAGAAAGAATCCTTTTAATGTAAATAGTTTATTTTGTTTAGAGAAGTGTTCTTAGAATTAGGTGTCCTTCTTTGCTTATTGACCTACCTGCTGCCTGAGTTGAAGAGGCAATGAACAGCAGGTAGGTCAGCTGCTGTAGAGCAAGGTATATTAACCAATTTTGCTGCCCTTTCCTGCCAAAAGAAAGGCATATGTGAAAACAGGACTAAATTTGTGAAACAAGTTTGATAATTAGAATTTTGGAAAGTTGCATTTTTATTGAAGGGTCTTAAATGGAGTAGGGTGTTGTCGGTTCAGAATACAAGCACATGATATACACGCTAACGCCTAATTTCTCAAACAGTAATGACTTGACAGTTCAACCAATTTAGACCCAAAAATTACTCTTATTTATCAGCTGACGGTTAAAATTCAGCAAGATGTCGTTTGACTGTTCACCCGGTTTTGACGTTTGACGGTAATAAAACCTTCTCCTGATTTATTTTTTGACCGTTAAAATTTTCGCCACTTGATGCGACGAGTCTACTCTAAAATTATGAACAGTCGCTAATAATAGGGGAAAACTGTTATTTTGCAAAAGTCAAGAAAAAGCATTTCTTTCAACTTTCGAACACTAGGCTGGCTCTTTCGTTCAGAGGAGCTGTTTAAAGATTCTATGCATATGAAGGGACTAAAATTTTACCGTTGATGAAGTGGAACATGTACAGTTGGATACACTCTATCTGAAGATTAGGTTCTTTAATATTTAATCTACTAAATGAATTTCGTTAGTCACTATCCGCTCTTCGTTCTCAACCAGAGCTTAGTGTTCAAGGCGCAGTTAGCGTAACCCAAGCTACAATAGGTTAGGCTGACTTTTATAATCGTTATTGCAGCCTTTTGTCGAGGACTCCTGTAAATTTATTTCCAATTTTTGGTTTTAGCTGGTTTCATTTTGTCAATTAAAGCAAAGCGGTGGAGACGTTTTTAAACAAAAGAGACGGAGCCTTGCTTAATTTTCAGTCCCCGTTAGGCTTGAACTGGACTCGAATAAAAGAAAGGGAAACCTCAAGCGGTTAACTTTCAATCCTGGGTTAGCGTTAAATGACATGACAATTAAGTAAATTGGTCTTATTTTAAAGTCATTTCTTGACAAATTTTAACCTTACGCTATGACCTTACCCTATGTATCCGAAGTTAGCCTTGTCGGAAAATACACGGTAAAAAGTGGTGGACTTTAATCCTAGGTAGATATGACTCACCACTGAAAAATGCCAGAAAGGTTATTTTAGTTAAAAGGGTTAATTTCTTTTCTGTAGTTTTACAGATGCAAGTCACCATAAAAGGTTATTTCGTGGTGGGATGTCACCGTATTCGTTGACCTGCTTGCTCTAAAATTCAAGATCACTTCTTTGTCAAAACAGACGCTGCTATTGTAATAGTCCATTTTACAGTTGTGTGCTTGGTGACCAGGCCTTTGAGTGGAAGCGAGGCTGGAGTTGACCTTGTTTTGATACAAACCCTCCTGCTTTTCATATGTAAATACAAATTAGTTAGCATGAGAACAACATGTTTTACATGTGAAAAGCAGGAGGGTCTTTATCAAAGCAAGGTCAACTTCAGCCTCAATTCCACTGAAAGGTTAGGCCACCAAGCACACAACTGTAAAATTGACTACTCTTAAAATATTAAACTGAGGAGTCTAAGACGCAAAATATCAAGACGTCAATTTCACATTTTTAGAATTTCAAATTCTAAAATTAGACACTTTCACTGAAAGCTGTTTAACAGTACTGCTCTTTAGTGTTGCTTGATGTTTCCATAGTTTGCAAAATTATATTTTGTCTTGTCCCCAGATCCCACGATCCTTTTGGTCTGCGCCAGGGCACGTAGATACGTGCTGTAACTATCATATAGTGGTTTCACTTAATCCAATATAGGCATAAACACAGGAAACGATATAAATAGCTATACATAGCCATACATGGCTACACACAGCTATAAATAGCTATACATGGCTATACACAGCCATACTTGGCTATACCCAGCTATACATATCTATACACAGCTATACACAGCTATACATGACAATACACAGCTATACATGACTATAGATGGCTATACACAGCTATACATAGCCAAACATAGCTATACCCAGCTATACATGGCTATACATGGCTATACACAGCTATACATGACTATGCATGGCTATACACAGCTATACATGGCCATACATAGCTATACAGAGCTATACATGGCTATACACAGCTATACATGACTATACATGGCTATACGCGACTATACTTGGCTATACACAGTTATATATAGCCATACAAAGCTATGCACAGCTGTAGATGGCTTTACATGGCTATACAGAGCTATACATGACTATACATAGGCATACAGAGGTGAACATAGCCATACAGAGCTACACACAGCCATACATGGCTATACAGAGCTATACATGACTATACATGGCTCTGCACAGCTATACATAGCCACACATAGGTATACACAGCTATACATAGCTATACACAGCTATATATGGCTATACACAGCTATACGCGACTATACATGACTATACATGACTATACACAGCTATTCATGGCCATACATAGCTATACCCAGCTGTACATGGCTATACACAACTATACATGACTATACATGGCTATACGCGACTATACATGGCTATACACAGCTAAAAATAGCCATACATAGCTATACATCAGGTATACATGGCTTTACATGGCTGACTATACATGACTATAGACAGTTATACATAGCCATACACTGAAATACATGGCTATACACAGCCATACATGGCTACACACAGCTAAACATGGCTTAACATGGCTGACTATACATGACTGTACACAGCTATACATAGCTGTACACAGCTATACATGGCTATACACAGCTATACATGACTATACATGACTATACACAGCTATACATGGCCATACATGGCTACACACAGCTATACATGGCTATACACGGCTATACATAAATATACATGGTTATACACAGCTATACATAGCCATACATAGCTATACACAGCTATACATGGCTATACATGCCTATACACAGCTATACATGACTATACATGACTAAACATGACTATACACAGCTATACATAGCCATACAAAGCTAAATACAGCTATACATAGCTATATATGGCTATACACAGCGATTCATAAATATATATGACTATACATGACTATAAATGGCTATTCATGGCCATACATAGCTATACACAGCTATACATGGCTATACACAACTATACATGACTAAACATGGCTATACGTGACTATATATGGCTATACACAGCTATACATAGCCATACATAGCTATACACGCTATACTTGGCCTTACATGGCTGACTATACATGACTATACACAGCTATATATGCCTATCCACAGCTATACGCGACTATACATGGCTATACATGACTATACACAGCTATAAATGGCCATACATAGCTATACACAGCTATACATGGCTATACACAGCTATACATAAATATACATGCCTATACACAGCTATACATAGCCATACATAGCTATACACAGCTATACATGGCTTAACATGGCTGACTATAAATGACTATACACAGCTATACATAGCTGTACACAGCTATACATGGCTATACACAGCTCTACGCGACTATACATGACTATACATGACTATACACAGCTATTCATGGCCATACATAGCTGTACACAGCTATACATGGCTATACACAACTATACATGACTAAACATGGCTATACGCGACTATACATGGCTATACATGACTATACACAGCTGTATATGACTATACATGACATTCACAGCTGTATATGACTATACATGACTATACACAGCCATACATGGCTATACACAGCTATACATAAATATACATGGCTATACGCAGCTACACATAGCCATACATAGCTATACACAACTATACATGGCTATACAAGGCTATACACAGCTATACATGACTATACATGACTAAACATGACTATACACAGCTATACATAGCCATACATAGCTATACACAGCTATACATAGCTATACATGGCTATACACAGCGATACATTGATATATATGACTATACATGACTATAACTGGCTATTCATGGCCATACATAGCTATACACAGCTATACACAGCTATAGACAACTATACATGACTACACATGGCTATATGCGACTATACATGGCTATACACTGCTATACATAGCCATACATAGCTATACACAGCTATTCTTGGCCTCACATGGCTGACTATACATGACTATACACAGCTATACATAGCTATACACAGCTATTTATGGCTATACACAGCTATACGCGACTATACATGACTATACATGACTATACACAGCTATACATGACTATACATGACTATACACAGCTATACATGGCCATACATAGCTATACACAGCTATACATGGCTAAACACAGCGATACATAATTATACATGGCTTTACACAGCTATAAATAGCCATACATAGCTATACACAGCTATACATGGCTATACATGGCTATACACAGCTATACATGACTAAACGTGGCTATACACAGCTATACATAGCCATACATAGCTATACACAGCTATACATAGCTATACATGGCTATACGCAGTGATACATGGATATATATGACTATACATGACTATAAATGGCTATTCTCGGCCATACATAGCTATACACATGCTATACATGGCTATACACAACTATTCATGACTATACATGGCTATACGCGACTATACATGGCTATACACAGCTATACATAGCCATACATAGCTATGCACAGCTATACATAGCTATACATGGCTATACACAGCGATACATGGATATATATGACTATACATGACTATAAATGGCTATACACAGCTATACATTGCCATACATGGCTATACACAGCTATTAATGGCTATACACAGCTATACATATCTATACACGGCTATAGACAGAGATACATGGGTATACATGACTATACATGGCTACACACAGCTATACATTGCCATACGTGGCTATACACAGCTATACATGGCTATACACGGCTATTCTGCGCTATACACGACTATACACATTCATACATGGCTATTCATGACTATCTATACACAGCTATACAAAGCCATACATAGCTATACACAGTTATACATTACCATACGGGACTACACATAGCCATACATGGCTATACACAGCTATAAATGGAGATACTTAGCTATACTTAGCTATACAGAGCTATACATGGCTATACACAGCTATACATAGCCATACATTGAAATACATGGCTATACACAGCCATACATGGCTATACACAGCTATACATGGATATACGCTGCTATACATTGCCATACATGGCTATACACAGCTATGTATGGCTATACACAGCTATACATCACTATACACTACTATACACAGCCATACATGGCTATACATGACTGTGCACAGCTACACAAAGGCATACATAGCTATACACAGCTATACATTACTATACGGGACTACAGCTATAAATGGATATACACAGCTATACTTAGCTTTACAGCGATACTTAGCTATACATGACTATACACAGGTATACATGGCTATACACAGCTCTACACAGCCATACACAGAAAAACATGGCTACACACAGCCATACATGGCTGTAGACAGCTATACATGGCTATAAGACAGCTATACATGGCTATACACAGCTATGCATGGATATACACAGATATACATGGCTATGTAAGGGCATGCATAGATATAAACAACTGTACATGGCTATACGCAGCTATACATGGCTACACACAGCCATACATAGCTATACTCAGCTATACATGGCTATACACAGCTATAAATAGCCATACATAGCTATTTAACAATTATCCTGCGAAATCGCGCGGAATATCACCTGATACTTAGCCGACGAGGCCGTAGGCCGAGTTGGCTAAATCAGGGGATATTCCGCAAGATTGAGCAGGATAATTGTTT
>Ga0126336_10001765_pt1 | contig 11727 bp, 10 predicted proteins | sample SidCmetagenome_FD_92530 | JGI IMG/M metagenome (GOLD analysis project Ga0126336, IMG submission 92530) | Coral microbial communities from El Islote,Puerto Morelos, Mexico - Siderastrea C C metagenome | ecosystem: Host-associated > Invertebrates > Cnidaria > Coral | place: El Islote,Puerto... | reverse complement strand
GATTGCCAAACAACACGACATTGATTACAGCCGTGCTAAGAATTTGCAAGACAAATGGAAAGCCGATACCAAGATGATCCAAGCCATTGATCGGTTACCCGGCAAGAAAACCAAGACGGAACGGGTGGTGAAAAAAATCATGCAAGCCAAGAAACGTTTGAAATTGTAATGTTTTAATGAGACCCCACTTATGCTTACAGCGCTTGTTATTGTGTTGAGACATTAAAAAAAAAGAAAAAGAGAATGTCTGATAGTGTCTTTAAGTTACAAACGCATCCAGATCAAAGGGTTCCAGGACATCCTCGATCGCCTGAGCCCACTCGTCGGGGGACATGCCCTCTAACAAGTCCCACAAATTCAAACTGTCTTCCAAAGGGTCCTCCATCAAGTCACCGATGTCCTCCATCAAATCGTCTAACCATTGGTCCCATACAGGTGGATCCCGGGGTTGACTCTCCCCCGAATCCAGATCCGTCAGGGTGTAAGAGTCGTCCAGGAGTTGACAAAACGAGGGCTGAGGTCTATCATCGGCCTCGAGGGATTGACAAAATGTGTCCAAGTAGTTGACCACTGGGGTGTCCACACAAGGCGATTTCAAATAATCGGTCAGCGTGACCGTCAGTTCAAGAGGGCCTAAAGCCTCTACTTTCTCCGCCGTTCTCTTTTTCTCCTTGTCTCTTTTTCTTTTGTTCGCCATATATTCTCTTTTATACGTCCGGTATTTGTCTTTGTTGCATTTTTGTCTTTCTTTCGCCTTGTATTGTTCTGGATGGGTCTCCCAATATCGTCTTCGATACTCTCGGTACTGTTCCCGATGGGTTTCCCGGTAGCGCTTTTTGCTCTCAGCCACTCGAGCTCGATGCCTTTCCCTGTAGCGCTTTTGGGTCTTCGCTATTAGGGCTCGACGGGTCTCCCGATATCGTCTTTGATACTCTCGCTGCTGTTCCTGATGGGCTTTTCGGTATCGTTTCTTGGCCTCCAGAATTTTTTCCCGGTTCTTTTCCCGGTACCTGACTGTTTGGATGATGGCCCGTGCCCGTTGTCGCTCTACTTTGGCCCGGAGCTCAGTGGGTTCGTCGCTGTCGTGGGGGTCATCGTCGGCGTTTTCTTTGTAGCTCGTTGGGGGGCGGTGGCGGCTGCTGCGGCGGCGCTCTTTTTCTTCGGGCATCGGGGGATGGTGGTGGCACTGGCAGGGGCGCGAGGGGCCTCTTGAATTGGTATCTCCATTAAGGGCAACAAAAGTCAAGACCCTCTACAAACCACGCACAGGTGTGCTGCGGGTAGTGACCCGGAGACCACTGTTCTTCCACCTGCGCCTCTCGTTCTTCCTGGGCTGCTTGTTTCTGCCGATCTCTGGTTTCTAACTGTTCTGCAAACTGCACTACACCTCGGTCCGGCACACAGTCTGCCTTCACTTTCTTTAAAATGGTCTCCACTTCTAAATCGAGTTCAAAGCTTTCAAACACTTCTAACAGTTTTTCCTGCTCGGGATTCATGATGAGATGACCCAGCCCCACGCTCGATCTGTTTTATAGTTTCTCGTCTTCGTTCTCCGCGAGGTCTGATGGGAGGGAGGGAGGGGGATCCCCCACCCCCTGTCCCTACCCCTCCCAGGGCATCTCGTGCCCTGGTTGCTCATTGGTCCATGCCCTTCTCTCACGTGACCTTTTTTCTCTATAAAAGACGAGGACGGACCCAGGTGGATTCATCTTGTTGACAACCATGGCCTCTCGTCAAGATCATGAGGCCGAAGCGGTTCCTAGCGGCCTTACCGTGGAAGACACATTAGGTTTGTTGGATCTGGACACCTCTGAAGGCCTTGTAGAAGAACCCTCCTTAACCTGTCAGGAGGCCTTGGGAGAGAGCGATGAGGATGACCTCTGTAATGAGGCCCTGGATCGATTTGAACGCCAACGTGCCTTTCAAACCCAACTCATTCAACAAATTGGAGGTGCATTGGATTCCTCGGTGGGCACCTTTGACTTTGAACTCGAACGCTTTGTGGATCGACAGAGTCCTCGCATGGGTGTCCGCGAACGTCATTTCACGACCCGTTTACGTCAAAGGGGGAACTTCATTGAGCCATCGGGTATTGTCCATGCCCTTCAAGAGGGATTACGAAGGGCGGTAAATCGCGTGTTACTCACCACACCGAACCTGCACTATCAAGACCGACCCTATTTTACTCTCAGTTCCAATCGTCTCACCAATAATTTTCAAGGATGGGGATTACGGGCGGGAGAATGGCAAGAAGGAGGCGTTCGATTGGATGCTCTGTTCCAACGTTTGGTGCAAGCTCTCAACAGCAACGAACAATTTGAAATGGACGATTCGTTTCAATTGTCCATCACCCAAGTCCATCATGCCCCTCAGGGACGTGGTCGAAAACGCAGTAGCAAGCCGGGCCATGCCACCCTTCAAACATTAACAAGAACTTCCAAATCGGTCATCCGAATTCAAAATAACGATGAGCTCTGTTGTGCCCGGGCCCTCGTCACCGCCAAAGCCCGACTGGACCAACATCCAAAATGTAGATCCACCCGACAAGGCACCAAACTCCAAAAAGAACTGGCTCTGTTGCTTCATCACGAAGCCAACGTCCCTCCAGGCCCCTGCAGCTACCACGCCTTGACGGCCTTCAGTGTCGCGCCTTCCCTCGTCGGCTACCAGATCCTGTTGGTGGACGCGGACCGTTCCTTCCACATCACCATCTTTGGTCCTGTCCAAGACAAACAATTGATCCTGCTCCACGAGAAAGGCCATTACGATGTCATCACCCGTTTGCCGGGATTTTTTGGGTCCAGTTACGTGTGTGCTACCTGTTGGAAACCCTATAACGATGCAGGACGTCATCGATGCACCAAACAAAAAGGCCATTGTCGGGCCTGTTGACCAAAAGAGTTCCCCGATTTCCTTCATGCTTACCCTCGAGGTCTCAAAGCCACGCGACGTTGCCAACACTGCCATCGCGGCTTTTTTGGAGACACTTGTTACGAAGCCCATGGCACCAAAGACCATACGGGAAAACCGGCAACCACCCCTCAGTCCACCGTTTGCTTTCGTCGACGTCGCTGTCATAAATGTTTCAAGCAGGACGTGGGACACCAAGCCATTCAACGTCATTGGTGCGGGTACCTGAACTGTCCTTCCTGCCGTGAGTACGTGGACGGGCAAACCCACCGTTGTTTCATTCAGAAAGCGCCCACCCCCCAAGAACTCCGTGAGCAGAAAAAGAAACGCAAACGCCAAGGGGGTGGAGGTCCTCGCGCCAAACGGGGGGCCGCCGTGGGGCTTCAAGCCAACGAGATGGAGGAGGAAGACGACGACGACGTCGCCAGACCGCCCCTCCACGTGTTTTTTGACATTGAGGCCATGCAGCCCTGGGAACAGCACATACCCAATCTGGTCCTGGCCGAAACCGAAGACGACGATCGCCCCGTTCGTTTCCCAGGCGAGCATTGCATCCGAGATTTTCTTGAATGGTTGGATACCCTCACGCTGAACGACACGTGTCAAGTCAACGTCCTAGCCCATAATTTCCAAGGGTACGACGGGTACTTTGTCGTCCACCAATACCACGGTGACAACCGCCTCGTCGAACAACTCCGTAACGGATGCAAACTCTTGGAAGTCAAACACGATCGCCTCCTTTTCATCGATCCTCTCAGTTTCTTCCAGATGCCTCTGTCAGCCTTTCCCAAAACCTTTGGATTGACGGAACTGAGAAAAGGGTACTTCCCCCACAAGTTCAACAGGCCCGACCACCAAAGGTACGTGGGATCCGTCCCGGCCCTCGACTACTACATGCCCGAAACCATGTCCCCCAAAGGACGTCAAGAATTTGAAAGGTGGCATAAAGAGCAACGCGACCAAAACGTGGTGTCTGATGTCAAAAAAGAATTGGTAGCCTATTGCGAATCGGACGTGCGTCTCTTGAAAGAAGGCTGTTTGACATTCAAACGTTTGTTTGAAGCCCAAGCGGGGTTCAACCCCTTTGAACACATCACCATCGCCTCGGCCTGCAACCGGGATCTGCGTATGAACCGTATGATTCCCAACAGTATTGCCAGTGAACCCGTCAACGGATGGCGGAATCGCGTGAACCAATCGAAGGTCGCCCTCGAATGGTTAACCTGGTGCGATCACCAACAGCGCCAGCACGCCTTGGAGCAACTCAGCCCCGAAGATTTGGAAGATCACGATCTCATGGCTGGCGCTTATCCTGACCATCCGCATCCCAGTCATCGTCCTTACATTCAACACGTCCGCAATGCCGGCGAGTATCGCATCCCCACCGTGGGGTTCGTGGATGGGTACTGTCAAGACACCAATACCATCTACGAATTTCATGGCTGTTTCTGCCACGGGTGTCCCCGCCATTATCCCAACCGTTACGAAGAACATGTCTGTCACTGCGGTCGGACCATGCGGAATGTGTACGAGGAAACCCAACAAAAAATCAAACAGCTTCAAGCCCTAGGGTACAACGTGGTGGAAATGTGGGAATGCGACTGGAGACGCCTCAAAGAAACGTCTCCCGACATCCAAACGTACGTGGATTCCTTGCAATTCATCGACCCTCTCAACCCGCGTGACGCCTTCTGTGGGAGTCGAACCAATGCCGTCAAACTGTACCATCGCGTGACCCCGAGTCAAAAGATCCATTACATCGACTACACCTCCTTGTACCCTTGGGTGAACAAGACCTGTGTGTACCCTAAGGGGCATCCTCGCTTCATCTCGCAACCGGGTCACACCGACATCAGCCTCTACTTTGGAGTCATCCAATGCCGAGTCCTCCCCCCGCATGCATTGTACCATCCCGTACTGCCTTACCGCCATGAGGGTAAACTCACCTTTCCACTCTGTGCGACTTGTGTCACAGAAGAAATGGCCAAACGTCCTTTGGAGCAATCGGCCCAGTGCGCCCACGCCGACGACCAACGCGCTCTGACCGGCACGTGGTGTAGTCCCGAATTGCAAAAAGCGGTCGAGTTGGGCTACGAGATCCAGTACATCTATGAGGTGTGCCAGTTTGACCACACCTGTGAAGGGCTCTTCCGAGAGTACGTCAACACCTGGTTGAAAATCAAGCAAGAAGCCAGCAGGTGGCCTTCGTGGGTCGGGGACGACGAAACCAAACGCTAACAGTACATCCACGAGTACTATGAGCAGGAGGGCATCCAGTTGGAGTACGACAAGATCGAACACAATGCAGGTTTGCGCACCTTGGCCAAAATGATGTTGAATTCTATGTGGGGCAAGTTTGGCCAACGTCTCAACAAGACCCAAGCCCGACAATTTGACGACCCCCAAGCCTTTCACCATTTCCTGGATACCGATTCCTTGGACGTGCGTCACGTGTCCGTCATCAACGACGCCATGGTGAAAGTCCACTACCAGTATCAAGAGGAAGAAATTCCCGTGTCTCCCAACCTGAACATTTTTGTCGCCTGTTTCACCACGTGTTGGGCTCGTCTCCGCCTCTACGAAGCTTTAGAACTGTTGGGGGAACGCGTCCTGTACTATGACACCGACTCGGTCATTTACCTGGAAGAGGAGGGACACCCTAACCCGGTCTTGGACGATTACCTCGGCGAGTTTACGAGTGAATTGGACCCTGACGATACCATTGAAGAATTCGTGTCGGGCGGTCCCAAGAATTATGGCTACAAAACCAAGAATGGTCACGTTGAATGCAAAGTGAGGGGCTTCCGCCTCAGCAGTGAAGGCAAAACCCAAGTGAATTATAATTATGACGTCATGCGACCAAACGTCCTCGATGAAATCCAAAAGCCTCAAAGGGAACCGCGTCAAACGCAAGTCGTCAAAACGCATCAGATCGTGCGGGATGCCAAAACCTACGAACTGTACACCTTTCCCGATTACAAACGTTACCAACTGGTGTACGACAAGAGAGTCATCGATCCAAACACCTTTCAAACCTACCCTTACGGTTACCAAGCCGCCTAGTGACTTGAATGAATAAGGGAATGAATAACAGAAATGGGACACTGATGACCACTCACTGCATCTTCTTGTTCTTGTTCGGGTCTGACATATCATGAATAAATGGAACGAATAACAGAAATGGGACACTCCTCCGGATCCACTTTCATGGAGGGCCTTGTCAAGGCTTAGTAAAGCCAGCATCTCCTCGTCGGAAAGACCTCTTTGGTCCTCTGGAACCCTATGGATTAAATAATGACTTGAATTCGGATAACACTCCATTTTCTGGACCGTTAACGTTTGCAGTGTTGCATGGCCGGGTTCAGTCCAGCGAGGTCTGTCACCATCTCGTCGTAATGAATCTTCTTATCGTGGTGATGACTTGGATTCGGATGATAGATGTTTTCTGATGCCACGCCTTTGGTCCGGCGAGGTCTGCCACCATCTCGTCATAATGAATCTTCTTATCGTAAAACCTTATGGAAATGAAATGAAATGAAATGAAATGGAACACTCATCAAAATGAAATGGAACAGCCATCAAAAGGAAATGGAACAGTCATCAAAAGGAAATGGAACACTCATCAAAAGGAAATGGAACTCATAACAAATAAAATGGTAATTAAAAAAAGGTTTACCGCTATCCGTAGGTGTTGCTTGACTTGCTTGCTTGCTTGCTTGTTTGCTTGGAGTGAAAACATGGCATGGGAAACGGGGAGTGGAGGCGGTTTTTTTATAGAGACCCTTGCTTGTCGGACACTGTACACCATTCCATCCCATCACGCGATTTACGGCGCGGTGTAAGCCGTCTTCAAGGGCTGCTCAATAAAGTTGCTGGTTTGTCGCCTTCTTCGTTCTGACACCCGTGGGCTTCGTCGTGGAGTTCCCAAGCGAGGCGTCTCTGGAATTTGCGTCCTTGTCGTATGGGGTTGCATTTCGGGTGTCCCTCCTCCTCTGTCTTCTGGACCCATGGAATACACTTGTCGTCAGGTTGAGTTTCCAGGTTGTACTTTTTGGCGTCTCGGAAGCCTTTTCTTCGTTCATCTTGGAACGTCCTTCTTTTGCCATCTGGTCCCAGACCTCCACGCGGTTCCCGGTTTGGACTTTGGACTCTGCCAAAAAGCAATGGGACCACCCTCTGCTGCCCTCTCTGTCTGGAGGACCCAGGCCTCCCACTGTCAACCGTTTGGACTTTGAACCCATGGGACCCTTAGGTTTCGCGTTCCCGCTTGTAAAAACCAAAGGAAAAGTCTGGATTAAAAAATGTGATTTTTTCCAACATGGCGTCTCTTTTCTGATCTGAGCCCGCGGTTTCCCTGCCTGGGGTCAGCATTTCCCATCCCAAACCACGTGACTTCCGGTCCCCTGAGCCCGCGATCCCTTTTCCCACCAGGTCCGCAGTTTCCCATCCCAAACCACGTGACTTGCGGTTCATCATGACGTCACTTCCGGTTGAAGCCCCATGACTTCCGTCCTCCCTGACGTCACTTCCGGTTCCAGGTCACGTGACACTAGGGTCATCTGACCCCTCTCGACCAATCAGATGACTCGATGGGCGACACCAAAACGAGGCCAGTCTTGCCATGTGAGCCGACATTACTACTGACGTCACAACCAAACTTTTTCAAAATTACCAAAGATTACCAAATTTCCTTAGCAATGGAGCTCCGCTGGCGGGCTTTGCCCGCAGGCTCCGCTATTAATGACCGATTCCTTTGTCTTTATGCCATTAAAATCAACTTCTCGCATCAAATAAACACTCATGTCTCGCCCTTCTCAAGAACTATGATGTATCGATGGTGCAATCCACTAATTGCATCAACATACTAGTGCCAATCTCTTCTCCTCCTAAGCCACCGTTCCTTACCGCACTAATAAGCTGCAAACACAGCAGTCGTTTCTCTCCTCTGCGAAATACAGGTTACCCAATGAGAAAACTTACAATCCACTTCGGAAACCATGCATCCCCCCATAAAACGCCAAGGGAAACTGCCTCTCACGCAGCAGAATATTACACCGCTGCTATACAAAACGCAACCTCAAAGCAAATCACATTCACAGAAGCGTGATATGCTCCTCACATTCACAAATCCTTCCACGGCACATTTTTACATCCCTCAAAATGCCCATCCCCATAACAAAACTCCTGTGCTAAAAACATTTTCACCATAACCACTAACTAGATCAGACAACACACTCAGCCAATTGCGCATTGAGTCCTATTTAGCTACTCCACTCAGTTGCGCATACGTTATACAAGACAAATACAGAAACCCCAAACTTAACAACCCTTCGCCGTTCATATCTTAAATGCTGTAACTTAAAAGACAAGAACGTACGAAGGTAACATTCAGCAGGTTAATATTCGCATGCGTCTTATATAAGACAGTAACTTAAAAGACAAGAACGTACGAAGGTAACATTCAGCAGGTTAATATTCGCATGCGTCTTATATAAGACAGTACCCCTCTTGAGGACCCGTACCACAAGCTTTACAGCACTTTGTTCGTATGTTAAGCCAACTGACGCCAAAAAAAATGAAAAAAACCGTGTTCATTTTATAAACCGGCGGTCGCCATAGGCGACGGCCGGTTAAAAAAAATTACTCTGGGTTTATTAAATAGATATCCTCTCCCCCCAGTACCCGGCAAAAATAGTCCTGACCATGAATCAAACAGCAGTTTTGTCCACTGTCCACGTCAGTGATGTGAAGCTGATGGTTGATGAAGTTTGAATACGCTCATTATTTTACTGTTAATAGGCTTAAGCTTATTATACTAGTCGGCGTACTCCATGAATTGGAGCATAAAATCTCTCGTCGACTCACACAGCTTTCGGCCTCTGCGTTGTTTTGCTCGCTTCATTCGAGGCTAAGGATAAGTACATGACAAGTTATAACTGCCTTTCCATTGATTTGATGTCCTCCGTTTTTCAATTACTCTTCCTTCCTCTTTGAACGCAAAATATAAAACTAAAATCGGATGCATTCTCTTTATGTTTTCTACGTTTTCAGTCGCCAACAGCGTTTTGCCGACCGCTTTGCCTTTTCAAAATGTTTTTCGGAAGTTGATCGCCGACCGATCACTTCCCCAGGTTCCCCTCATCCCTCATAATGGAGACTGTCTAATGCATTACGGGATAAAAATGACGTACATTTTTTTGTTTAGCGGGGTGGGGAGAAGATTTTTTTAATTCAACAGGGCGGGGAGGGGAAGAACTATTAACAAAATTTCTCCGTCTTGTAGTAAAATTTTTGCAAAGCCACCTCAAGAAAAAAGCTTTGTGGATATTCATCGAGGGTCTGGATGGGGTTTACTGACAACCGACCGAACGGCCTAAACTTCAACTGACAACTGACAAATGGCCCAAAATTTTACTGATATTTGCGCCAAGGGTTAACTGACAACTGACAACATGCTTGAAAGGCCCTTACGCTAATATTCTTTAAAACCTTTTGAAAATATTCTTTTATTCTTTTCGGTTATTATTTTTGCCGTGTTCTTCAGCTAAATCGCCAGACCAAGCAACAGGGCAGGAGATATATAAAAAGCAGACTTAAATTTCAACGTGTATGCCGTTGCTAAGACATACATACATACATACATACATACATACATACATACATACATACATACATACATACATACATACATATGGGGTGGACATAAAACGTTTTATCTCATCATTAAAATTTTTTATAAGATCTGATGGCTCTGACATTGTGTGGAAGGCTATTCCACAACTGTGCCCCACTGAAGCAGAAACTGCGTTTTAAAAAATCAGCACGGCCGGGGCTTGGGCAGAGCAAATTTGTTTTCCTTGTCTCTTAGTCCGTAGTCTGTGCGGAATGGTTTAAACAAGTCTTGTAGATACTCCGGAGTTTGTTTATTTACAGTTTTAAACATTAATTTAGCTTTAAATGTCATCCTTCTGATAGAAAGGTCATCCTTTCCTAGTCTAGTGCGAAGGGCAGTAGCACTGGAGTGATTTGAAAAAAGCTTTCGACGCGATTGATCATAGGATCCTCTTAAGTAAGTTCCCTAGTTATGGAGTTGATCAAAAGGCCTTAAAGTGGTTTGATTCTTATCTCAGTGACCGCCATCAAAAGTGTTTAGTCAATGGTGAGCTATCTGGTGCGCTTGCTGTTACCTGTGGAGTCCCCTAGGGAAGTCTAATTGGCCCACTTCTTTTCTTGATATACGTTAACGACCTGCCGAACTGCCAGAGTAAAGCCGTACCACGAATGTACGCTGACGACACAAACATCAGCATTGCCGCTAGTAGCTCATTGGAGCTTCAATCTGTACTAAATGGCGAACTAATTAACCTTTATGGATGGCTAAGGGTAAATAGATTAAGCCTAAACATTGCCAAAACCGAGCTAATGTTAATGGGCTCCCGTCAAAGACTTGTTAACACCATTACCCATTCATTTAATGAACAGATAGAAGGGCAAGAAGTCAACAAATCAACAGAGTGTGTGACACAAAATTCTAGGAATCTACATTTCCTCTGGTATAGGTGCACTTAAAAGGCTGAGGCCGTTTATAAGCGAAGACACGGCTATTCGACTATATCGAGCTCTTATCGAACCACACTTCGACTATTGCTGCCCAGTTTGGGACGGTCTTAGTAATGAATTAGCCGATAAATTACAAAAACTACAAAATCGCGCCAGAAGGGTTATCACGGCTATTAGTATATTAAAATTAATCATTTACCATTTGACTCTAACAGATCTGTTATTACGTGACTCTCAACTAACCTCAATTTAGACCACTTTACTGTTAGCCACGTGCTCAACAGAGGCGGCGGAGCGTTTTGAAAGGTGGGTGGGGGGGGGGGAGGCAAATCGTACACCAAGCCAAGCGCATATCCCTACTCAAATTTCCCAAAAGTCCTTTACGCAGTTCGTTGGCAAAAACAAACCTCTTTGCAATCTTAACAGTGTCCAGTGTGTCCGTAATCGATTTGTGACAATGCATAAGTAGGCAGTTCATGAAGCGATCCTGCTACATGGTACTTTTTAGGTAGTTCTTGAGTCGTCGGAGGAAATGTACGCTCTGAAGTCGCCGATGCCACAGGGAATGTCAAATATTAACAGTTTGTGGACCTCTCCTAATAGCGTTTTGGCGACAGAAGTTTTGTTGAAAGCTTCGTACATGGTTATTATATTTGTAACCTGACGTACTTCGGGCAGCGCAGTTCTCACTGCATCATATACAAGGTGAACCCTGCCGCTCTCTATGTCAGTTCCAAAGCAAGACCTTTGCAGTTCTTCCAAATGCTTGCTGAAGTCGTCGCTGTTTGCTGCGCCCACAAGAAGTTTCCCCAAGTTAGCGACTGGCCTTAACCTGACTTGGTTGCATCGACTTTCTAATTGCGTTTTAACTTTGCTGCAGCCTTCATAGTATTGTACTCCATAGTAATCCTGAGGACATTCAAACCGATGAGGAGGAGCTCCCTCATCAACCCCCGCTTTCAACTGAAATTCCCGCTTCCCGTTCCTGTTTTCAGCTCCCATCCCGAATATCGCCACAAAAATTAGCCAAATCCCGCATCCCGCCAAACCTATTGTGGACCCTCATATTATTCTACTACCAATCAATAATACTCTAGAGTGTTTTCAAGTGAGTGTCAAAAGTAACTTGGGTTTGGTTTTGCAATACTACACAACTCCCTCCATTTTCTCATCCAGTCAAAGTATTTAAAAGTAATATCAATTGTGACTTGTCACATGTGTTTTCCAGCTCTTGACACCAGTTACATGTTTTGGCTT
>Ga0126336_10001764_pt1 | contig 11727 bp, 7 predicted proteins | sample SidCmetagenome_FD_92530 | JGI IMG/M metagenome (GOLD analysis project Ga0126336, IMG submission 92530) | Coral microbial communities from El Islote,Puerto Morelos, Mexico - Siderastrea C C metagenome | ecosystem: Host-associated > Invertebrates > Cnidaria > Coral | place: El Islote,Puerto... | reverse complement strand
TATTCTTCAAAAAGCCGTGCGTGAAAGTTTAACTTCTCACTTCTGTATATGAAAAATTATATTTTTACTAGCCCTACTTGGTCGATTTCGGCCCTTTCTTCTCTTATTCTGGGCTTTTCAAAGGGCACTTGACTTCAAATTTGCCGCTTCACTGGTTATGAATAATTAATGATGTCCAGCCATTCTGCGCGATGTGTCCGAAGAAGCACCGAGAAACCAACTTTTGTGTTTTTTTTCCCCCTTTTTTTCAGCAATCAGCCCGAGCTCAGAAGACCTGTGGTTCATCAAAGACGGCTTCTTGCAAGCGGGAATTAAACTTCTACAGTTTTGAGCCACTAGATTCACAAACAACTTGAATCCTTAACGGTTTTTAAATATGATTTTTCTATAAGGTATCATAAATCAATCTTGTGGGATCTGTAAAAATACATATCGCTAATCGTGGTTGCTAAAATGAAACCTTTGAATTCTCCTACAATCTTTGCATTTTCAGGTTTTGCAATACAGTAATAAATAGCATGCGTTTTACAAAATTGTGTTACCTGTATATTTGCGTCACTAGCTTGTCGAAAGGTCAGTGATACTTCAGCTAAACGCCCGGGATTAAAGGTTTCTTTTGAAAAACAAATCCATACCATTTTGTTTCAAAAAAAGGTTTATTGTTTATCGGTAAATTTCAATGCAAGTGTCTATGGACCGCTTGCCTTGTGCATGACCACATGTTGTGTTTATGCGTTCACGATCATGACAAAATACAAATTCGTATTTACTTCCCTGTGTTATCCAGGAAAGTCTTCAAAAAGCCTCAGGAAATCCAAAGGCCAAAATGTATGTATACTCTGTCCTAGAAGAATTATTTCGTTGTTTTGAGTCCTAGAATTTCCGATCCTTTTGCAATCGAGACTTCTATCTACAGCTTTCCCACCTGTTTTCAGCTTTGAAATGGGGTGCGTGTTTTGATCCGTATAATGTCCAATCTGGAAAATTGTTTTGTACAATGATCGGTCTGGTCACCATTTTTTGATCGACTGACAAACTCTAGAACCTCCAAATATAAGCGTAGTGCCTGGATTGCATGCAATAACGTAGCCCAGTCCCCAAGAAAACCAAGATCAAAACAGAAGCCATCTTCCTCCCAACGTCGTTAGAATATCATGACCTTGAATATCCTATAATGACAAAACTCTTGCAGATGGCGCTTATGCCCCCAAGGCCCGTGCCCGTCTAATTTTGTACAAAATAGACCAGTACATAAACAATTGTTGAGTTGATTCAATTGTTATATAGCGCAGTGATACATCATGTCACTGAAACTGAGCAGAAACTCTAAGGATTTTGAATTGATTGCTCATATTGCATTGCTAGCACATCAGCAATAAGAGTGAAGTCGTTTCATAGAACGTTAATTACTAAGAACGTAATTTTGTAATTTTGTTTTTGAAAAGATTAAGGGTACAGTTTGACCAAAACATCTTTTCTTGTTGTAGCCTTCCAATGAGTGATTATTGCGTCACACATGCCCAAAAGTTGTTATTCAAAATTTGCTTTGAAAAAGAATACCTTTCGTTGATTGCTAATATAAACTGAAAGAAAGAAAACGTAAAATAGAGTACAAAATTCTTGAAAACAAAGCGACAAACTGAATTCTTTTTCTATTATGAAACCGGGTGTTTTCAAGCGCGACTTTTTGTACAGTTGGTTTTCTTGGAGCAGACCATTGTCAGTGTTTCTCAGTGAATAATTAGTTCTTATTCCCTATCCAGAGACAAGCTTGTTTGTAGAACTGATTTCGCCATATTGCGCTTGTATTGTGTGGAGATGAGGAGGACGAACCCATGTATTATTGAATACATGGGTTCCTCCATGGAATATAAAGAAAAGAAAAGAAAAGAATTATCTAAATCTGGTCACACGTTTACCGATTCAATATTCGCTGGTAACATTGTTTTCTGACAACAGCGGGTAACATTATCCAAGTGTGGAGTGTTTTGTAACTGCTATTGTAACGTGGAATATTTGTGTGGTATTTCACCGCCAAAAAGACTGAGGAGGTAAAAATTGTGCTAAGACGAATGGCTCATTTGTTATTTGGTTGTAGCAAGCCAGGGGTACGTTACATGGATATGGGGCGGTACTGATTTACCTGCTGAGATAACTTACATAGCTCTGTGTAAGTCGTCAGAAGAGGCCTCCCTCAATAGAGCTTTTGTAGTGACATTTGAAATTTCACCGCGGTTGTGAATTTTGCCGCTACTTTGAGCGCATAGTGGTTACCTTGAAATGAATATAACAGAGCACATTTTGCAGGATTGTACGTGCAGTTTTCTAAACAACAACCTTCTATATGAGGAGGTTGATAAATTCCTTACTGAACATTTTGTTTAGATTATATCGAGGACAAAAAACCCCCTAGTTTGGTCACTGATTTTGGTGGATGGCCCGGGGAGGGCAAACTCATGAGTTTGGTACGGGGAGGCTCCGCCCCAAGGTTTAAATTCTTTCCTTTTAGTATACTAATTTTTATCGAAATTTACCCCTTTCATATTTCCAGAACAAAAATTTCACCTTTTAATGCCTCAAAAATAAGCCCTATTAGTTCATCACGGGATTTAGTCTCTCGAAGGCTCGAAGCTTTCGTCTATGTTTTGCGTTATTTCTGACCAAATTTTGCAAACGTTTTTAGTACTTAGTCTAAGCTGCTATCTCTTTCAGCTTAAGGTGTATTTCGGCGAGCCTTCAACATCCTTAAACAGTAGATTTTCCCACCCTTTCGTACGCTGCAAGGGCAAAAAGCCACCCCTTTGGGGCGGAGCCTTCTCATATAGTCCACTTTAGGGAGTACCCCCTGGGTGTCAATGGTCAGTACGTATGAATGAACTGACTCGCCAGGAGGTAGCATCATAAATTAAACGAAATTAGTTTTTCATCCTTACTCATCTTAGTAGGGACTTATAAAAAATCGTAATGAATGACTATCTGTACTAATTAAGGGAAGAAAATTTTTGTAAAATCGCAATTTTGTGTCGGGAGACTCGCGTTAGTGCTGTATTTGGCCACGCGGGCGGTGAATCATAAATCCATAAATAAAATCCCAACCATGTTAGATTATAACTAATATAATTTTAAAAGGGCCAAAGGAAGACATTGGAAACTGCAATATTAAATTTTTGGTAAAGGTGCGCTTTTGTTTCCAAACTTCGTAATAAATAAATCACGATAAGTTGAAAGACACTAAATATCCTGAGAGAGAGCGTCAAAGTGCTTGCTTTTAAAAGCACATAAAAGTATTTTTTAAAATGAAAGAAAAGTAACGTTCTCGTCCCTGTAATTTTCTTTTTTTTCATTCCCTGATTCGGTTATTCAGCGGAAATGTCTCTAAGGTGTTGTTCGCTATGTAATTGGACTTAAATTAGAAAATTGACCGAGTCATTTCGATTCGTAGTATTGGATACCTTTCTTTAGTCTTGTTTTTAGCGTAGCATTAAAAAAAAACAACTTTCCCAAATGCGACTATCTTTTTAACTGTCCACGACAATTCTTACGCCTTCTTCGCCGAAGCCTCCAATCAGATTTGGCAATTATCATTTGAATATATGACGTTCTTCGGTTTAGATTGTAAAGACAAATTTTTCCATACCATTGAGAAAATACTTAAAAAAATTTTTAATTGACTAATCTCTTGGCTTTAGTTTATGTCTTAATCGATACTCCGAGCGATTTATACTGAGTGACCTTTTCCTTGTGGTAACAATGTTCTTTATCTTTCTCAATGTTCTTTACATTATTTATGTATTTCTCTTATTCATAACAATTAAATTTAATTAGAAAACATTCAAATATAATTTTTCAATTGCGTTTGAGTAGTGACTATGTTGGTGGTTTCTTTTGTTGTTTTTTATGCGGTGTCATCTCACTGAATCTCGTACTGTGAACGGTGTCATCATCTGGCCAGTTTGCTGGCCCCTCAGTGTGCCTTCTACTGAAAAAGATAAAGTTCTTTGACTCATGCAAGTTCCAGATATGGGATTAAAAAGGCTAGTTTTGAATATAATTGAAGTGTTTAGCTGCACTATGTGGTACACAATAACACACATTCTTACAAGTAAAATTACCTCTCCTTGGCTACCGTCTTCCTGTCTGTGTTTTCCTCTCAATTTAACTGGTGCAGTTTAACTTTTTTGTTCAATTGTTCACTCGATCGTTTTTTTTTTATGCATACATGAACGACCCCAAAGAACACGAACTGATTTGCCACGTTTGTAAGGCTATATTAGGAAGTTTATCGAGCATCACAAACAAGGCCAGGCGCTGTGAAATAAGAATAAAATTTATAATTTGTTTGGCAATTAGCTATTCTTAATGTCCACTCAAGGTCATAATAGAAGGAATCTCAAATTCATTTTGGAGATTAAACATTCAAAGCGGAATTAATAACCACGTGGAGAAAGCCATTATTTCAATGTGTAATACTGAATCGTATATCTGCGTAAACTAGCACGTTCATCGTACAGATAACAAAAAGTAAGACAAAACAGTTCAAAGATTTTATCAAATTTTGACTGTTTTCGTATGGCTTCAGAGTTTAGCAACTTATGTCATGCGTAGTCGTTTCGGCTGAAAAGTGGATGAGTCTCAACTTCGACTTTTTACCTTTCATGAATGTTGCACTTTGAGTCTGTTTTGTTGCCCCTGCATAGCGATGTATTGTCTTATTGCAATCTTATTCAGTGTGATCGTGAGCGAACTCCGAAGCGAAAAGCGTTGAAATTCATTAGTTACGACTTATGAAACCAACCCCAGCAAGGGACGCCATGCCATATTTGCTGTAAACATAGCATCTCTCCATCGGTAAGACTCCAGTTATCCCTCCTTACGCTGAAAGCTAACTTGAGGTTCATTGTACAATATCGGACTGAACCTCATGTGAAAGTTAGACCCGGTTACGATGGGATACGAGGGGTTAAACTTTTTATTGTTTTTCTTTTTTTTAACCGACGCAAAATCAATTAAAGGAGAGAAAAGAAAGAACCAGGAACAAATTTCAATAAGTGCCGACGAGTTTCTTAATTTTTTGCTGTGACATGTTCAAGACTGTATACTATCTCCCATACTACACGGCTTGATTTCCCGTGCTAAAATTAGTTTGCCCTGTTGGGAAAATTAGGGCGCTAATGGATCAGCGTTAAACCGAATTTTGACGGCAAGTAGATGGATAAACATCAAATGATGACAAAGATTGATAGTAAAATGGCAAACATTACAAACAATTTGGCTTTTAGCACATTAACAACCCATATTTTTAAACACGACCATTGTTGTCGAAGAGCTGTACTGCAAAGTTAACGAGGCCTTAATCTAAATCATCCAGGGAGTTGCATCCATTCTTGCTTTTCATTGAAGCCTTTTTTTTATCAAAATAAATGCCAAACAATAGTACAGCTTACCGCGTTTTCTTCATAACTGGATTAAATAAGTTGCTAACGTGTTTGCAAGAACTTTCAAGTTGTCAGGCAACAGTTGTCGATAAATACGACTACTCAATAACTCTCTACTCAGACGCTTAAAAGGGCACTGGTCGGAAAGAATTAACTTGCTCAAATTAGTAATTTGTGTAGGGTGAAGTTGAACGTGTTTTCTGTGGTACAAACGCAATGCAGCCAAGCAGTACTTACCAGTCATCATTCCGTTCTTATTGTTCTTGTCCGTTTCCTAACTGCGTGGATGACAGAGATAGTGAGCACATTTGTCGAGCACCACTTCCATACCAAAAATCAAGCGAATCCCATTTGAGATTGCAAGCCAGTTCGCTGCTACAGATGCAAGGAGACCCTAGGCTGTACTCAAAAGCAACGGAGCATTCGCCATTTTTCCCCACTGCTGCATTTGGCGTTTTCGCAAGGCCTTCAGGATTTTACGTCCCGTCAAGTCACTGTTTAAATGGCCAGCAGTTGTTTTTCCCATTCAGTGAAACATCGCAAACCAGACATGGTAAGTACAACTTTAAATAAATCATTTGCAAACTTTATTTTCACTTATTTTAAAGTCGTCTGCGTTTCGTTAAATCAGGGCCCCGCATTTTTAAGCACATACTGTATGTTATGCATGTTGAGCAATGGTTTCTCAATGATATTATGTAAAAACCGAATGCTTGGGAGTTTTTCTTCCGTGGTGTTATTTATTAAGTCTTGGTTCGTGAGCGGTAATTAAAGGAATATTATTGCGTGCAACAACAAATTAAAAATACTTTAAGATTTCCCTTTCTATGTTTGACCTGTGTTTTATGGTTTATTGTTTTCTGTACACTCTATTCAAGTACAATCAAATTAATTGTTCCTTCATTGATTCGTATTTGGTCAAAAGAGATCATGAAAGACTGTCTCAGAAGGAAACAACAGAACTCAGTACTTAAAAGACAAGCCACAAAGCAAGGAATATGCTAGACTCTGTATGTTAAAGTGATTGATTTAAAAAAAAATGTCTTCAGTGTAAAACGGCGATATGCTGTAGTTGTTGCGGCTAACAGTAGAACTTTCACTCAATCTTCGAGTAGTCAATATTCATATTCCCTGTTTTCCTGTTTTTAATTTGTTTTCTTGTCGTTAACTGAAATTCTCTTTCAACTGAATTGTTATCAACACATTGTCAGTTCCGGTTGTGCCTAAGGACATGCAGTGTATCGCCAATTCACACGGCCTAATAACATCGACCGCCCCAGGCAACCGATCTATAATCAAACGACAAATGACAAGTCCTTATTTTTAATGTCAGTCAATAATTAAATAATGCCAAACAACACATGACGCACCACTCTGTCCAATATTATTAACGTGTTCAAAAATAGCAAGAAGAAAACGCCATAATTAAAAATGATCTGAAGCGAAATGAAAAGACATATAAAAGCTGTACATTATTATGCATTCTAACCTTTCTAATTTTTAAGAACAGGGATATACAGCGATAGTCCCTTCATCTGGTTGATACAAACACAAATTATCAATTTAAATAATCGAGATTTACAGCCAGTTGAAAATCCTCCATATTTCCATTCATATAGCCAAAATATCAATTGCGGTTAAAGCGTTTATATCACTGTATCTTTTAACGATGTTTTTTTTTTTTCAGGCGGTCTTACCGTAGGATTAAGGGATAAACCAGAAACAAAGAAACGTCGCAAACGAACCATATTCACCTCGGAGCAACTTAAGCGGCTGGAGTCAGCTTTTGATCGGCAACAGTACCTTGTAGGCACAGAGCGAGAACGCCTGGCCAGAGAGTTAAACCTGTCGGAAACCCAGGTGAAGATTTGGTTCCAGAACAGAAGAATCAAGTGGAGAAAGGAGCATTTATACACTGGTCACGATGATCATCTGCAAGACACAGATTCTATTGGCGGGGAACAAGTTTGCAAACAGTGAACATTTGTGCGCATTTGAACAGAACAACACGCGAACAATTAACCAAGGCTATATATTTACTGAGACCATATAAAACATGCACAATTATTCAGCTCGCTTTCATTTCAAAACATTAAAGTGCGCCTAAATTAATATTCTATATTTAAAAATGCTTTTTCGTATGAAACAACAACCACTAGAAATTAACTGAACATGTGAGGTTTTTTAAATTTTCTTTTACACTGATAGAAAATTTAGAACGTTTAGGTACTTCATACATAGTTGAAATTTCCGAGTAATCATTTGTACATATGTGAATAGTCTAAAATAAAAGGGATTTGGAGTGATTGTATAATAATTTGAATGATCTTTCAGTGATTTTTCCTGGGTATTGTTAAATACTTGTTTGGGAAAGTTGAAGATATCTAGTACATAGTCTTTTGTTAAAATTTTGTTTTTATTCAACCACAACTTGAGATTTGACCGTTGAATCCTTTTCGCTGCTCCGAGGCACCCAACAGTATGTTCCAGCGGAATATCTGTTTGGAAAAGCCTAAATCGCCGAGATATTTAGATTTCATTGCGATAAAATAGGCTGACGTTTCCATCAGCGAAACATATACCTTCGCAGCACGCGAATATCAACTGGAGATTTCTTTTGTTTTCGAAGGGGCAAACATTTCGTAGCAACAGCGTGCTCAGAAAACGAACAGCAGCTCAATCGAAAATCCGGCAGATGGATTCCGTCCCCCCCCTCCCCCAAATTTTCTGCGGCTGACATTTTGAGCTAAAGAATCAAAACAGACAAACCTATGTTAGCTTACATGTTAGCCCTTCAAAACGCTCGGAAACAATCTATGAAAACAGAAAATTATTTCAAGTATTTTTCTCAAAATGTTTTGTTGAGTGTCCCTTTCTCTTCTCCCATTAGAGTGATGCTGTCTGGTGTAGGGGCTTTGGACCGTGAAAGCGGCTAGCTTCCGTTATTTTACCACATTGTGTCACTTAGAACATTAAAATAATAGTTTATCTTTTTTTCCAAAAAAAAAATGAAATCATTGTACAACTTCAGATGGAAGCGAATCGAGTAATTTCTCAGTTTTACGCCCACTTCAAAACGGCGGCCGATCAACGTCTGCACAGTTGGTTGGATTCAGACCAGTTCTATCATGTTGCTTTAAATTTACACCACCGAAATGTGTTGAGCTTCTCTAACTAACGTTTTAACATGTATACCGTGGACTCTTAACCTTATACGAACCTCATTGGTCGTTATCACAAATACTAACAGTTTTCACTAAGATTGCCCCGGCCCGCTGCTGATTGAGCACGCTGTTAATCTGACGTAGTAACTGCTAAGCTGTCTTTAGTGTGGCATATTTTATGACTGATTGCGTTGTATATTTCGTTAATGGTGACGTGGTTTAGGGCTACAGTTTAACCTAGGCAAAACCTAGGACGTTTTACCTCCGTTTCTTAACGTTTGCAGGCTGTTATTCGTTTTGTTTTCAACTTCGTTAAATTACAGTGGGCGATTTATAACACAGTGGATGGGACAAATTCGGCGGCGCATAAAGCGTAAAATCTTCTGAAAAAAAAAAATTAGTGTTTAAAGAAGTCTCTTTACTTGCCTAGGTTAAACCAAAAGCCAGAAAATACAAGTTGTGAAAGAATCAACTTGTGCAAGAACCTCTTTGTAGCCCGTGTTTGCTCACTTTTTGTCTGTAGACAATCTTCGCTTAAAAATTATCCCCCTGCGTATTATTCTCATTTACGAAAATTAGCAGACATGATTGTGCTCTATTAAAATGAAAAACATTTCGCTGCTCATTTTCGGCTGTCCGCGTCAAACTTTGTGGCAGGTATTTTAAATAATCAAAACTGATACGCTAACTGAAAAAATGTACTGAAGTAGCACCCAGCCTAGAAAGTTTTTGCACGTGACATCCCGTTATTGTGGACACCTTCGGGACCGAGATTTGGTGTCCGTAAGAACGAGAGACCATAATAGCGGGATGCGACAAAAAATTCTTAGAAAATGCATTTACGGTAGGGGAATTACATGTATTTACATCTACATTGATTGCAGTATCGATCCCAGAGCCGCTTTTGCATGACTGTCAAGAGCCTGATAACTGAGAGTAGAGATTTCATACACTTTTTTGTATAGTAGTATATTGGAGAAACTATCCTTTACCGACCAAATGGTTTTCTTCATTAAGCACTTACATTTGTTGAGGACTCATTTTCGAGGAACCTGATCATTCAGAATACATTTGGATTACTTGTCCTCAAAAATATCGTTCAAGCTGGCTCTGTGTAGACACCCCCCCTCCTCCATCAGCATGCAGTTCCTATTAGGGAAGATAATGGGGGCATTGCTGGCCGTAAGCCATGAGGTGTATCGAGAACTGCAACATTCTTTTTATTCGGGAGGGCTAGCTACAAAGTGAAGGCAGAAATTTGTGGACAAAGAATCAACCGCGGAGAAGTTGTATAGAAATTACAGGACGTTACTCATAGAATTTACGGCGGAAGAAAATATTTGAAGACCAGACGAATCTACTCATAGGAGCGACACTGCCCTTGCGAGGAAGAGGAGGAGGAATTGATGGCCACCTGATAAGATCTGATAAGTCCATCTTAAAAGACAAAGGCGATATCAAAAACGGTTTTCATAGTTAGTAGTTGTTCATCAAAGATGCCTCTCGATGTCCGCTACAACGGGAGTTAAACAATAAAATTGTGTCTCGGGACCGAGCAAAGTGTCCGTAATTCCGCAATAGCGGGAGTTTGTTTCAGTGAAACGTCTGTAATTTTTGCCGGGGATTTAGCTGCTGTTTGTATTAGCGGGGTGTCCGTCATAGCGCCGGGCGTGTCTGCAAGGGGAGCGCTGACTGTAATGCGATCCCAAGATCCCATCGCCCTGTAGAGGCTCATGCTTAGTGTATTCATTGGAAGTAATTGATTTTCTAACTCTTCTTTGAATTCATCGACCCGACAGTTTCTCTCCACTTCTCCTTTCGGTCTTACTTGATTTCATCATCAGTTCCCGTCACATATGTGAGGCTCATTTTGGCAAAACCACAGCCTAGTACCCAGGCGGTCTCTTCTCGCTCACTCGACTTTCGCACCAAGTCAAGTCGTGAGCAGGAGGAGACCGCCTGGGTACTAGGCTGACAAAACCAGATTTATTCTGTAACTACTTACACGTGCAGACTACAGGCAAAACCTTGCGGGGGGTAATTGATCAAATGTTTTCCTTGACATAAAATGTGACTATACCCGAAGCCAAACAGTAAAACAGAGCTCACTTTTAAATGCTAGACGTTTTACGAACCTGACAAAGCTTAAGGTTGTTTTTAAGATAATGAAAAACGCAAATATCTACTATCTAAATGTCCCTCATCTGGAAATGGGCGTGAAAAGAAAAATATCCCGGATCGGGGCTGCTTCACCTTACAAAGCCATTTCCTTCGTAGGAAACCATATGCATGATCGAACGTGATACAGTTCCAAGGGATAATTCGAGATTTATAATTCTCCTACCCGCTCTCCACTATTGACGGACTATTCTTTTTCTCTAAAACTTAGACGGAAGACTCGTTAGCCCGCGAAAACAGACGACGTTGCGGGAGCACTGGTGGTGGTGAGTGTAAAACGCTGTTTGTTTTCTCAGGCTGAGTTGAACCCAAAAACAACATAAAACTGTCTAGCGGAACAAGTCGCAGCACAGGCTTACCATCCTCTGTTTGTGTGGTGGGCTGTGCATTTATAGTGGCTGTGTCGGTTTATCAAAACAGCAAAACTGAAGCCGAAATTAAGGAGTTGAAAAACTGAGGAAAATTAAATAAAAACTCATAAAATTGATGCCATGGTGTTTAGGTTTGTGTTTCTGTGTTTATTTTGGCGATAGCGACGTTTTCAAAATAACAGTCGGACTCGCTCAAAAGTAGAGAAATCTGGCAAATACGACTTTTTTGGCGAAATGTTCGACTGGGTAGTGTAATTTGCGGGTCGCGTAGTTGCATAGGCTCGATCTCCAGCCGTTTAGTGCGCCCGCGTTCCTTGGGAGGAGGATGAAACCTGACTCCCTCATCGCCTGCTAGCAATCTCGTACCCAGAGTTAGCCTGTTCCAGGCGTTCAGATAGTGGAGCGCGAGCGAAAAATAAAGCGAACGAAAGAGCGGGAAAAAACGAGGGGAGACTGGGGAAGGCGACGAGGGAACGCCTGTGAAATTTTCTCAAAGGAAGCCGTTCCGGTATACCAGAATCTGGTATACCCTCTGATTGGCCAAATTTGACACCTCCTGTCAACACCAGAGGGTTGTTG
>Ga0126336_10001763_pt1 | contig 11731 bp, 9 predicted proteins | sample SidCmetagenome_FD_92530 | JGI IMG/M metagenome (GOLD analysis project Ga0126336, IMG submission 92530) | Coral microbial communities from El Islote,Puerto Morelos, Mexico - Siderastrea C C metagenome | ecosystem: Host-associated > Invertebrates > Cnidaria > Coral | place: El Islote,Puerto... | reverse complement strand
TGCTTTGATGCCAACAGGTGACTGTTTTCAATAATACTTGGACATAGTACAAATGTTAACAAGCCTTGTGGCCTATTCAGATGGAAATAGCTAGCAATCGAGGCTTGTGTTTACGCCAGGCCAAAATAATCATGATGTGTTGAGTTTTATTTGTTGTTCATCTTTCAACAGTTCAATTACAAAAATCGAAAGTATTTTGAGCAAATTCTGTCCATAAAGGTGAAAAATATTAGTTTTGCATTCAGAGATGAGTGACATGGGGTTTATTTAGTGCTTCAAGTTGCATTCTAGTGTATTTTTATTCACTGTAATCTCAATGTTTGTGCCTTTTGACAGGTCAGAATTGTGAAGTGCTGGAACACTTTTTTCATTCGCTAGATGTTTGGCACAAATCTGTCAAGTTAACAGCCAAGTTGACTGCTGTAAGTATATTATTTTAGATTTGCTCTATGAAATAGCAAAGGTGTGAGTGAATTCAGCGTTGGTGCTGCACCTCCAATAGGTAAGGCATTAACCCCACTTAAAAAAAGAAGGTTTTATTGTATGGCTTTTTTCCAGGTTGCTTTACTATATTTTGAACACATTTCGCTTTGCCTTTTATTATAAATAAAAAGGCTGCCAAAATACTCCCATGAACCATGTGCAGAGTATGTTGACAGGGGATAAAATGCTATTTTCAGTGTTTGATTGCCTGTTTGGTTTTCTTTTCATATGAAACCATTGTTCAAGCAAAACAGACACGTTTTATTGGAACGAAATCTTCAAGACATTTTATGTTGCATTTTGATAGACTTGGCTAGGGATTAATATCCATTTTTAAGACAAAATGGGTACAACACAAATATATGTAGCTGCAAATTGTGCCTCAAAAATTAGGCTCTATCAGTATCCTAATTCAGACACCAAAGTAATTTTTTTCTTCAATAGGCCTCTAAAATAAAGGGGTGTGAAGCACTGGCACAGTGGATTGAGCCGATAAGAAACCACTTCTGGCACTGCACTGGAACGTGTGATGGGGATGTGACTAAACTAAAGGTAGAGATATCACAAACAATAGGTTGCTATGCATGTAAGTCATGATTTAAATTGTTAATATTACTGCAGGAAATGTGGATTGGCGTAATCCACCATGTCTGTGGGGAGCATGAATGGGAGAATGGCGACTGCTCCCAAGGACAGTTGACTGAGGTAGAGGAGGGAAAGGAGATACTAGCCACAGACTCGAAAGCAGCAGAGGAGTTACGCAAAATAGTATTTGATGCTGAATGGTTGAAGTCTTTTGAACACTATGTGAGATTTAGGTATGTCCTTACTATCTGGATGCAGAACCCACAGCATAGATAATCTATTTACACACTAAGTTAACCCTCCTGCACTAATGTCAACATACAAATTTCCCAAGTTACTGTTATGATTAAATTGCTTCGAATAACTGTTGTTAAAGAATGAATTGGAATCATCAGAGCCTGACATACCATACCATAAACTTTATTTACGCATTCAGATTTGCAGAGTAGCAATTGCTCTTTCAGGTTTTATTGAATATTATCTTGATATTAGAATATCTCTTAATTTAATCCTTCACCTTTTATAAACTTTCTTCTTGGAATTAATGAATTTTGATTTTGGGCAATCCTGGTAATGGAAAGGTTGATAAATGGTTGTCTTGTTTGTTTTAACTTTTCCAGGCACACAAGCAAACTGGAGAACTTCAACTCCATGCTCCTGAAATATGCTTCCAAACGAATTGCATTCTTGTAAGTATCAACCATTTTACATGTACTAAGATTTTCCCTTTTCTTTATGTGATTGTTGCCCCCCCCCCCCCGGGAGTGAGCTAGAAGACTGCATTTTTCTTCAAGTTAATTACCAGTTAGACGTGTTTAAACGTAATCAAAACAAAGTGTCCTTTCTACCCAAAGTCTGACTGACAGTCTAAACCTCTAATAAGAAATCCACAAAAGCACTCGACCGTTTTTGTCAACAAACATTCCTGCTCATGTGTGTATATATTTGGTCTATGACATAGTCATCTGATCACTGCTCCTTTAAGTGGCTGTTCACAAACAGATCCTCAGCATAGGGCCATGGTCTCCATAGTCTTGAGGCTATCTTGACCTAGCACAAAAAAAAGTCATGCACTGCTTTATTTATTTACCTATAAATTAGATAATTAATTACTTTATTTATTTTTAGGTATGAAGTGTTCACTGGAAGGTGTTTATTGGCTGTGCTGGATCACAACTTTCATCTTTTCCGGAAGAAAATCGATGGGAAATTCAAGAAATTATACTCCAAGTGGTCTGGGAACTGGAGAGCGGAAACGGTGAAAGAGGACAAGAGCTATAGCTACTGGCCACCACTAATTGCAGAAATACTGTGTAAAAGAGCTGAGGATCTGGAAACTGCAACAAGACATGTTACTGTGTCTCCAACAAATCCACAGCACCTAGCCCCAACCATAGCTATGAGGGAGTCGCCAACTACTGAAGATTTGGTTGCTGCAAGATTGTCAAGGTTCAAACAGCAGACATCACAGAAATCTGAGTAAACCCACGCACTGACAATTCTGATGTTCCATAACTCAGAGGATGATTTTATTGTTGCTTTACAAACTTTTGAATATTATTACAACTAGTTTAAAACTGGTTGACACACTCGCAAAAACAGGTCTATTTGCTACAATATACAGACCAAAATACAATGTTTCCACCCCTGGCACCCCTCTCCTCCATTCACAGTTGCCACCCTAAGTTTTACATATGTTCTTGGAACAAGTGAGGGAGGGAGGAGGGATACATGTGGCTAGGTCCACCATGTTTGGCCTAAACAGACAAATTGCAACTAGTTATAATATCTGAGCTGGAGAACCAATAATGTGAACAAGTGATGTCATAGAGCAAAACAAGATGCCCAGCTTCCTCACTTGCTGTATCTCTCAGAGCTTCTTTATTCATTATTCTCCGCACTGTTTGCGGTCACGCCATGATGAAAATCTCTAAGGAGAGTGTTTAGTTTCATCACTGTAATTTCTTCCTGCATCAAGCTAGATATTCTTATCCGTAATCTCAAGCGGTTATCTGCTTGCAAGCTAGCTGCTTTTAAATCATATTCAGTTGTTACGATTTTCGTAAAAATATTTATTAATAATTAATAAATATATGTGTATAAATAGAATGAAACTTTTATCTAAAACCCGTCTTTTTCTTGAAGTTATCACCATGAGCTCATTATAAATAATGCATCATAGTTGCCCTTTGTTCAACAACTCTCATTCATAAACTTAGGCAAGAGAAAGGGGAGACTGAGACAAGAAGTGACACAAGTTCTTTTTCTACAGCAAACGTTCTCCATATCTAGAGGCATAGGTCTACAAACCAAACAATCACACCATTCAGGAACATCATCATTTCTATCAGGATTAGGATCAGGTTCAGCAGAGTCAATGATATCTGCTCGGATGTTCTTTGCATAATCCAGACTGCCTCTGCCTTGGCTGAGAAGTCTGAGAAGGATTTGGTCTTTTTCATCCGTGGCCAAGGTTTTTATAAAGTCCGGATGACAATTGTAGAGAGTACACGATAAGTGAGAAAAACTTCTTCTGGGTACATACAACCATTTCTTACATCGAACCCTCGGTGAACCTTGAACTTTGTATGACATCGATCCACTATCAATTGAAAGACCATGGCGAGCTTTCATTTCGAAAACGTCAGAGATAACCAATATTTGAAATGAATTCGATTTAGCTGCCGAGTTTACAGTATATTTATAATGAATGTGTGTGATTGATTCATTGGGAAATGTGGCAAAACACCAAGACAATGATTACGTGGTCATATATTTCACAACTGAACTTACTTGTATTTCCCTTTCTGCGGTAGCGGCTTGCTCTTGATGGCCAGAAAAAGCACTAGGGTTTCTATTCACCACAACCTCGACTGTCTTGCTCTTGCACGCCAACTTTTTTGTTCCACACGTGCAGCTGCTCCAGCGTTTCATCAATGCATTTTTACATGGACAGCCAGGGGTTTTAGCCGTCTTTTTACGGCTACACGAATTCTTAAAGGAACAGGTCTGTGACAGGACAAAATATTTGCTATTGTAAACGATGATTTAAAAAACAAAAACGATTTCTGGTCTTATACGTTCACCCAGTTCACGTGGAAAATGTAGGATTGAGCTTACCACTTGAGTCACATTTGCAGAAGGGACAGCTTGAGATGTTGCTGCCGATTCCTCATTTCTTTGGCCGTTTGGTGCCACAGGCGAACCGTATACATTTACAGGTGCTGATGGCCCTTTAACATTGACATTCACACTTGTTTCGTGGTGCATTTTCTTCCATTCTGGCGCAGTCGATGTCGATCTCGACATTTCTTCACGTGTCATGCCGTTTGTAAGCCCCGCAACCGGCATCAAAACAATAACAGAGGTGCACAAGGTATTATGGTTGAGAGGGATCCTTTAAGGAAAGTTGGTGACAAGCCCATAAGTTGGAAATATAATATAACCGCTTACAAATAATGCTCTGGTGTCTACTTGTTTATATAAATTCAAATGTTATAAAATCTTGACATGATTTCGGCAGAGTCATAGATTATTTATGAAGTCGCAAAGTCACCTACATGTAACTTCCTGGTTTAAGTATATCAGTGCTGCAACTGTTGCAACATTCACACTTCTGCCATCTGTAATGGGTTTAAAGGATTTCATTACAGTATTTTTCTCTATCAGCACAGATGTGAAGCCAATCGTGATTTGCAACAGTTTGTAACAAGCATCCTCTCCTTGCTTCGTGAACTAGACAGTTGTTGTCATTCTCCGCTTAGTCGTGAGACTGCTGACTTCCTCCTGGCCAGGTTACCTGATGCTATTCGGCACACAAATCAAGTTATGGTTTTGTTCAGAGTTCCCCACAATTTTCTATGACTGAAGCAGATCAGCTTCACGATCTTCTGGCAGAACTGCAGGCCATTACATACAGGTCCAGTTGGATGGCCATTGTCTGACATTTCTAGAGAACAGTTAATGCTGTTGTGTTGATATTATTTTTCTTGGACTGCAATCACAAATATTATTGGTGTGTCAAGATGGACAATCCATAGACGCATAAGCACTCTGTAGATACCAGATTCATTTCTGTCACACTCTTCAATTACTGATGCAGACTTACAGAATCTTGTGCAGCAGGAATAAGTGTGCATGCCCGCTGTGGAGAACGCTATATGCAAGGGGCCCTAAGACAGCGTGGGATATTGGTGCAACAATGAAGAATGTGTGATGCACTGGTTGCCCAGGATCCCATTAGTAGAGCTAGTCGCTGAGCACAGCAAATTCCCTGAAGACCTTATAGAAAGCCACAACCTAATTTCTTGTGGCACACAGACAGTAACTTAAAGTAACGTCACTGGCGGTTGGTTGTTCGTAGTGCAATTGATGGATACTCGTGACTCATTGTCTACCTGTGGTGCAACAACAACAGAGCTTCAACTGTCCTTGCCTTATTTCATGAGGGAATAAATGTGTGGGGATTGCCTTTCCAAGTACGTGCTGATGACGGTGGAGAGAACACTGCAGTTGGTGGTTTGATGATACATTACCAAGGGGCCGACCATGACAGCTTCCTTACCGGGCCAAGTGTTCACAATAATTGTACTGAGAGATTGTGGCGGGAAGAAGTCCACTGCATTTTATTTATTTTTCGTAACATTTTTTTGCACTTGGAACAAGTTGACAAACTTAACTGTACCAATGAGGTTGATCTTTTCTCACTTCGTTATGTTAACAGTCCACGAATCAATGATGCTCTTGAACTTTCAACAGAACACAACATGAGTCCCCATCAGTTATGGATTTCAGGAATTCTTCGGCACCATTCATCCAATTATGCTGGTGTCAGGGAATAATGAATAATACGATGGCTGAGGAACTTGTTATGTATGGTGATGATCCTACTGCTCCAGCCCGCACATGTTTTGATGGCTCTTCAGACATTCTACCCCATGGAGCAAGATGAAAATCAAGGAATAAACAATTACATACAAGTCAGACAGTTTTTGTTACTGTATCACCAATCCACAATGTAAAATAATTATTTTCTTTAAAAAGTGCCAGGAAAGCCTTTCTTCATTTGTTTCTCAGAAAGTAGCTTTCAAATCCTTACATGGCTATGAATTGTTTACTGGATGTGGATTTCATGAAATGTGCCTTTTTATGCCATGCTGCAGAGTTCCAGAAAATATTCATACACCACCCCATGGAGGGTCATTGTATATACTGCGGTAGATGAGGCGGGGGAGGGAGGGGGTGTCTCAAAGGGCAAAACCTTTAATGGAGAGCTGTAGAGGGGCCAGGGACTCCCCAAAACTCCCTCTTTGTGTGAGGTATGGATATTTGTGAAACAACACATTGTTTACTAAATGTATTTTTTCCCATTCTGATCATTGTCTTGATGTTGATGCATCAACACCATTGTAAGTAGCTTGATACATATTTAGACTATACCATATATTGCCTCATTTCTTTTGCCGCTAAAAGTTGTCTTTATGCATGTGACTAAACTTTCTCAAAGTCCTTTACATTTTTTTTCCGGTTGGTTGGGCCATTTTACAGGACTTTTTCATACCTGTTTGGAGCCAAATTCACAGGTCGAAAATTCCACCGGTGACGTCATGACAATTGACCAATAGGAAAGTGAGAGTTTTGCATGACGTAACCTCTAGGAAGACGCCATTTCATTGCTATAGTTTGCCATTTTCTCAGAATGTCGAGAGCTATGGAAAATGTGGAAGACGGTTAGATTTTGGTCTTTGGAAATTAGGATACAGCCAGTTAAGAGAAGGTCAGAGAAAAGTCGTCGAGGCATATCTCAGTGGAGGGGACATATTTTATCGTTTCCCAATGGGATCAGGCAAATCACTTTGCTCTTTGCTTTGAGATTGCTCCGTTTGTGTTTGAGGGAATAACAGTGGGAGCAGAGAACGCCAAAAAACAAACAAGTATATCCTCCCTTTGCCTTGTGGTGGCCCCTTTCACATTTTTTATGAAAAACCAAGTCGCAGGTTTGAGAAGGTTGCGATATACTAGCAGCAATTATCGGCCCCAACAGTACTGCTGCAGAACTGAAAGACATCCGGCTCGGCCGATTTAACCTTGTGTTTGGAAGTCCTGAGGGTCTATTGACCTCTTACAGAACTGTTATTCAAGATCTGAAGGGTTCAATCAAAGCTGTGTTTATCGACAAAAGTCACTGTATTGCAAAATGGTAAGAGAGCGTGGGGTCAAGATGGAACCATCAGGCAGCATATGTCAATCATTTTTTCGCATGAGAATTTATAATATGCTTCAAATCCATTCAGGTGAAACAAGTCGACCTCTCGTGACTTCCTCGCTCGTTCGGTCACTGCGCAACCTCGTTTAAGCTTGCTTTAGACACCACTCAATCGACGATCGAGGGACTTATGAGAGGTCGACTTGGAGCAAGTCTAGCATGTGACATGGGCAAAATAAAAGGCATCATGGTTGCGTTTTTGTAACTTTTCTTGAAGGTCAACTAAGTTTCATAATAGCAATAATAATAACAATAATAACAATAATTACAATATCAATCACATAGATGCATCAGCAAGAGGTTGATTCGTATACCATTCTTAGAACTTGTCAATACTTGGTAGCTTCAACCATTTGCTGTTTTTTATCAAGTAATTAACGAAATGTAAAGGGACATAAGTAGCCACTATGTTCAGTGATTTGTGTTTCGTTGGGAAAAGTTACGTTCGATTTGAGGGATTTAGTATCACATTTGCAACAGAAATACCGGTAGGCATGCTTCCTGTATTTGCGGTTTCTACTCGAATGTGAGCAGTTTCCCTAGCACCACAAACGACAAGACATTTATTTGAATTCAATCTCGCTTTTCTTGACTAGAAAGTGTAAACGAGAATGTAATGAGTGCGTTAAGTAAAAAAGTGTTGCTAAATCTCTACTGATTACAACGTAATCAGCATTTCAGGATATATTTGCATTCACATCATTGTAAGCTGTGTTGTAGTAATCAAGACACTAAAATTTGTTCAAGTTGACTATACTGCAAAATCAATTTGGTGTGAATAGCTTTGAAACTAAGAATGTCCTTGTTGAAATGCATCTGTGGTTTTGAGCATTTATGTACAGAATACAAGTTCATGTTTCCAAACAAAAAAGTTATCAGCGTGGATGACACCAGAAAACTGTTTTTTTTCTTAAGGTTATTTTTACAAACGATAATTAAATGGTTATTTGGAATTAAGACCCAACTGACTTTGTTTCATTTCCTGATTGTTTTAATTTTCATTTTTTACTTGACTTTTTGACTGAGAGATGGAAACCTAAGAGATGAAGAGATTAACAATTTCACAAGCTTGCTTGAAAAAGGGCTCATTGTTTTCTATTTGGGTGATCGGGTTCAACACAAATTATTTACTGTAATTCCCATGGATCGACAATACTACATGTGACTCAAAGGGTAACGAATAACTGTCTGAACAGTAGAAAGGTGATTTTGATTGATGAACATCAATTAGGTTATGTATTCAGCCTACGTCTGGCCAGAAAAATCACTTTTCAGTATAAATTTGCTGGAAACTTGAAAATACTTTCTGACGCCTTTACCACATTTTCAGTATTTTAACATCATGAGTTCGCCACAAAGTCCTGCAGAGAGCATTATTGATTCTATTCAGGACAAGGTAGGTTTTAGATCTTTTATAAAGAAAGTCCAATAGTAGTCACATCAGCCATTTAAGACAAACAGCAATATCAATTGGAAGTGCCAAGAGCCCTAGTGTCAAAAGTACTGGGAAGCTTCAAGTAAGCTGCTTATTAATAAGCTACTGGCTTCTAGATTGGAAATTGTATAAAGAAGTAATTTTTGTTACTGTTGGAGGTTCGGTGGGCAGATGGTGACAAAAGTGAAAGTTGGGAACCGAGACAAATATTCCACCAATATTGCGTGAAAAATTTGAGAAGGGGGAGAAAGAGAAGATGGTTACAGTGTGAGATGTGTCAAAAATTGTACGGTATCCCAAATGTGACAGCAAACCAAGTGATAGGTAATCCTGATGTGCCAAATTCAAAATGCAGGAGGATCAGTGATGACAGCAGAACAAACAGGTAATATTTAAGGTTAATTTTCCTTCAGGACATTTTTCAACCTTTTATTAACAGTGGAAGCTTTGATTTAACACTCAACAGGGAGTTTTTCAATTGGAATGGTTTTGTGAATCAGAGATACAGGGGAAGGATTACGTAATCACACTTGATTTCTCCTAATCACCTTCCATTGTGTACCAGGTTGTTACCACAAGGTGTTTCTGTCAATTTATCTATAAAATAAAGGGTTAAGGTGGTAAAATTGGCTAAAGGTCCAAAAAAAATTTTTTTCGTTATTTCGCTTATTGTGTAGTTTATGTATTGTTATGTTGTTATTTACAAAATAGCGGCTCAGAGATCGCTAGTTTACGAGAAAGAGAGGTTTGAAATTCATTGTCATGCGGCCATTTTGAGCCACCATCTTGGAATTTTGTGTGTAGACTCCCTTCCGGTCTCGCACACTGCTGGAAGTCTTTGAATCTACAGATGGCTAAAGGTATTAGAGTAAATGAAAACATAACAATAACAATACTAACAGACTTTTTGGTGATATTCAATTTATATTCCACGCATCAGAAAAAAGCAAGCTCAGTTTATCATAAATACTTGGGCATATATGATATTTATACACAATAAGGCGAAAAGCGTACCGCGCATTCGTGCAGCAAGGTAAAGTTGACAAAGCCAAAGAGCAATATTACAATTGCCGGCTACAACTACCCCATACTAGAAGTATTAACCAGGTACACAAACTCCTCTTTCATCAAAGTATCTCCATAATTATTAAAACCGGTGAGATCTTCAATCTTTGGTTCAAAATCATTCATCCTCACGCGGTCCACAGCTGAATGTTTCCATGATAAACTTCTGATATTGAATTCCCCGATATTTACCCCGGTGACATTGACATATATCTACCCTGTGAACAGATTTATATCAGATACAAATAAATACACACAACCGTTTTGAAACGAGTACCTCTCTAAGGTGAACAGCTACAGCTGGTTTTGAGCATTTGTGGCTTACACAAAGAGTATGTGCTTCAAAAGCTAAGAAACTACAGAGGTATTCACATTTTTATATTTGAAAAAGTTAATCTTGAGTTACCTTTGGATATGATTAGTGAAAACACAAAAGGATGCTGGATTTTATGAGCAACTGCCATTTCTAATGTTTTTTCTGTTTGTTCTTATTATTTTGATATCCAGGAACCTTATTTGGAATGAGACCGTGTGGTGTTGTTCTGTCCGCCTATGAGCTCTTCATCAGTGAATCAAAGTCACAAGTCTATGGAATTCTTCATGATGTCATGTCAAAATGGGAATTTAATGAAACAGGCAATCAGCATTAATGAACAAACTGTATTGTAGGTGGTGTTTGTTATGGACACAATCTTAAGGGGAAAGGTTTGTAAGTTCTGACAGGCCCTACAGTTCTTCCCTAAGATTATCAATTTTAAGAATATTATTATTTCAATATGACAATGCAGTCACAGTGTCACAAGGTATGTTATACAGATGTAAATATCATCGTGACTTATTGTTAATAACTTACATTTTTTCATTGAGAATTGTTTGATGATGCCGGCCATCTCAAGAAGTATTGCACAAATCCAGTATGGAAAGGCGCAACAGCGGTGCCTGAAAAGCTGGCAAATATGGACATGGCAATTGACAAACTCCACTTTTGAAATAGCGTTGATAAATGGTGCAAAGACAATTGCAATCCTTATGGCCACTAGGACCTAGATGAAGTAGATATAAACAGAATGGATGTATGACTAATTGCATACCTTTTGCTTGCCTCATCCTTAGCACAGTCATAAAATGGAAAACTCTTTCTCGACGCAGAAAATTCTGGGTATTCTATTTCCAATTAGTTGTATTTCTTTCATTTGGGATGAAAGTTCGACAAGGCCTTCCCTCATCTTGTCTCATGGTAGCCATGGTCCTGATGTTGGTATTTCATTTTGATATTTGTTATGGTGTTTGATGTAGGTATAACTCCCCTAGCATGACATTAAGGCAAAGAGTTTTAAAGAAATCCTGAATTATGAAACGTATGAACATTTATAAATATATTTACATATAGGCCCTGACGAAGTCTGTTACTAATAAAGACGAAATATCGGCAAGTCTTATTTCCAGTATTTTGTGGGTTTATATATATGTATATACACCTAATTGCAATAACGTTGTCATACAAAATTGGAAAAAAGAATAAAGAAAAAAGCCAAATAGGAATTAATTAGCCCTCCAAATTACATTCTTAGATCTTCATAATTCTCAAAACAATTATGGACGACGGTGTGATACTTCAATTTGATATCAAATGAGTTGGAACAAGTTAAATTGGCCACCTGAAAGACCTTTTTGTGCCTTAACCCTTCGTCAGAGCAATTCCCTGAATGTAGTTAGTGTGACGAGTAGAAAATGACCCCCCACATAAATTAAATTTATTTGTTATTTCCGGTTCTGGCGAGCCAGGTTTTCCATATTTGGTGACCATGCGGTTATCACGTGACATTGAAATCTTTGTAAAGCGAAGAGAAATCGTAGTTGAAATAAACCACAAACGAGTCAAGAGATTTCCAAGTTCT
>Ga0126336_10001762_pt1 | contig 11732 bp, 8 predicted proteins | sample SidCmetagenome_FD_92530 | JGI IMG/M metagenome (GOLD analysis project Ga0126336, IMG submission 92530) | Coral microbial communities from El Islote,Puerto Morelos, Mexico - Siderastrea C C metagenome | ecosystem: Host-associated > Invertebrates > Cnidaria > Coral | place: El Islote,Puerto... | reverse complement strand
TCATGTGGACTTGGCCAAATCAATCTTTATTCAAAACAAATTTAATGTCCCGTGAATGATCTTTAAGTAACTGCAAACTACCCTCCAGGTGGAAGTTGTTGTAGGAACAAAAAGATCATGTGGTTTTGGCCGAATTAAACTTTACCCAAAACAAATTTAATGTCCAATGCGTGATCTTTAAGTAACGGCGAACTACCCTCCAGGTGGAAGTTGTTGCGGGACCTCATAAAGATCATGTGGTCCATTGTTTTAAATTTTATCCTTGTAAATTTTATTCTTTTATAATCGCAGTTAGGTAGATAGGTTGTTAGCTTATAGACGTCTAATGAGCTGATGGAAATACTGTGTGTAGATAAAGTTATATTTTCTTATCTTATCTTAATCTTTATTCAACACAAACGTAATGTATAATGCATGATCTTTAAATAATGGCAAACTACCTTCCAGGTGGAAGTTGTCGTGGGAACTTAAAAAGATCATATGGTCTTGGCCAAATCAAACTTTATTCAAAACAAATTTAACGTCCAGTGGATGACTTTCAAGTAACGGCAAACTGCCCTCCAGGTGGAAATTGTTGCGGGAACTTAAAAAAAAAGATCACGTGGTATTGGCCAAATCAATCTTTATTCAAAACCAATGTAACGTCCACTGCATGACCTTCAAGTAACGGCAAACTACCCTCCAGGTGGAAGTTGTTGCCGGAACTTAAAACACTTTTCTGACTGTCCCGGCTGTCTGATCATTTAAACCCACAGTTTAATGGTTCCTACGATTTTACCGTATCGCTGAATACATAAACGATTCCTTGAAAAAAAATATATAAGATGAAAATATTGCTTGAGTTCGTAGCTTGCCGTGGAAATTTTGAAATTAGGGCTGGTTAAAATTTCAATGCATCCCAATATTTAGGCGGAACTCCTAATTCAAGCAAGAAATATAATCAGGAAAATTTATGTATTAGACTATTCTGGCTCACATGGCCACGAAGAATTTTTACACAGGTTTGAATGATGAATGCTCATTACGATCAATAAACCTCTTGAATTGAAATTCACTCACTCAAATGTCATCTACTTTGCCTGTTCTCGGTTTTCACTGTCGCGCCATAAAATATTACAATCGAAACCAGTGGCTGAAACTGAGAAGCTAAGAATTTGTAATGTTATAAAAGATATACAAACATACAGCTTCGCCACGTCTCAAGTCTGTACGGTATTCCGTTGTTGAGTTATTTGCCGAAACGTTCGACTGAAATTTATAGAGCTCTGTATGGAAATGCCATGTTGGTGTCCCACAGAGGGGCAAATCAATGAAAACATATCGAATTCGCTTCTGACTTCTGCTCTTCAAGCGATTACTTTTCCCTCGTGGACTGCTATACATTCACATTAATTTCCCTCCCAAAACTTTAAACTATCCAAACTGCTAAAATTCACAAGGGGAGGCCTTTCCCTTTTAAGAGAAAGCTTTGTCACGGACGCTGTGTTGGTGTCGCGTAGGCTGAAAAGCCGGTAACTCAAGATCTGATGCTGTATTTTCAGAACGAAAGACGCTACCGGGCTAGAAACTTGTGAAAATATATACTTTCAAGTCATCTTTAAACTGTTAGGGATATAAAATCAGAAAACCTCGCAATTTATGATTTTAGAATTTGATGACGTCACGTGAAAACCGGCAACACCCCCAGTTACTTTTGTCGAGAGTAGGAGACACATGACCAATCTACCTTCAACGCGGTTTGCGTTTCATGTTTGTATTTCGAAAGCTTTTGAATTTTCAGCTCCATCGTATTCTTTTCCGGGCACTGCCTCACATGGCTGCTGAGTGCCAAATCGAAATTTTAAACGGATTTTTGCTGATGCATGCTCACTACTACTTCCAAACTGAAATATATCAGCTCATACAAATAAGCTTATTTTCTTGTCCAGAACCATGACCTACAAGTGTTTCCATTTTTAGAAAAACCTTGGATGCTTAATTGACGCCTTTTATTTAAAAATTGGCAGCAGGTATCATCAAAACTTCATATTCTACGCAAATCATAAGGAATGTAATTTTTTCTTCCAGAATACAATAAACATTCATTGGCACTTTGCATGTATTGTCAGGCGTTATGTGTTCAACGCAGGGGTCGAAGACTAAAATTTAAGCTTTTAAAACAAAACAGAATGTACCTCAAAATGTTGAAATTCTGGGATTAAATGTTCGCCCTTCTACTTGAGTTACCTAGTACAAAGTTCTACCTCAGTTATCCCAGCTAAGCCTGCCTCCATGATGAGATAAAAACTTGAGAAAACCACAACGCTGCAGATGTGAGGCTGGTGTGTTCTCGAAACGAAACGCGAATTCTGTAAGGGCAAGTTAAGGAATTATAACGATCCTTGAAGTGCAAAATTCTACAATGAATGAAAATCAAAATGAAATCCCTTTGCGCTTAGTTTTATCTAGTGATACAGAGCCGTGAGTGTTGGCGAACAGTATCGGAAACTCAAATACCGTATCCCGTTTTCGCAGGGTTTTCGAAATCTGCCTTAGTGTTGTCTTCCCAGTCAATATTACTATCATTTCCAATTCTTAAGTGATCAACTTAAACTACATGCAGTCTTTTGACCATACCTTTCTTGCGTTTAGCCCATGTTTGGAGACACTTCTTCACGCACAGGCAGCTCAGGAGAAAAGAAAGTTGCAGCCGGTGCCTAATAAGTGAGCTGTAAAAGTTGACGAGATGTTCGTTAGTGCAATGTCCCTCCCATCGATCATGACAGGACAGTGACGAAAGACAGATAAAGCGGCCAAGGTCATGTTACCGGTGTTACAAGGTGAATTTCGCAAGGTAGTAAACCTCGAAAAAGAGAGTTAACAACCGTGGGAAAATTCTAATCTGGGCATAAAAATCAGGGGTCACCTTGGTGGACACATTCGGGCGTAAGGCATGCTCGAGTTTGGATTCGAGTTGGAGTTCGAGTTACGTTTCGAGTTAATAATTTAAATAATTCAATTTGAACGCAAGTTAATAATTTAACGCTGTACAATAAGACTACCAGTAGCGGCCAAATAGATATCAACCTCGTTCCCAAGCAACGAAGGTTAACTCAGATATAGGCAATTAAAAGATAGTAATACCCCAGCCCCTTCGCTAAAAAAAGACTGTCGATAGAAAAGCAGATGTATAAGCAGGGTGAAGTTGACCGTGACGTGAAAAAAGTGAAAATTGCCATGGAAAGTAAGTGAAAAGGCGTTTTTTATTATCACTTTTCTAGTGCCTTTTCAACACATAATGAGCCCAAGTTAACAAACAGGCAGGCGAATGATGGCCCAATTCGGGGCAATGTTGGGATTTTTCATTTTTTCAGGTTTAGTCCGGCAGAATCGCACAAAATTTCATAAGAATTGTGCACTTTGTGATAAAAGCACCAAAATTGGCACAATGACAGTTTATGGCATAGTAAACAATATTCATTTATTTATCCAAAAAACCGATTAGAGCAGGTTCAATTTCTACCACCGGGATTCCAGCATGGAAACGAGGCTCACACAAAATATTCCTAATATCATCAATTAATAACATCTATATTTATGTATGCCAAACAGCGAAACACCTAAAAATTAAAAGAGAAATGCACCCAAACAAGTATGACGAGTTAAGAAGGGTCACGTGACTTATCAGCATGGAAACGAGGCTGACAAAGCATATTCTTGATATTGCCTATTTTTATGAATGTAAAACAGCCAAACACCTACAAAATGAAAGAGCAATGCAAACCAAACATATATGATAGGTTAAGAAGGATCACGTGATCTCTCAGCATGGAAACGAGGCTGAATGAAGTAATCCTCTTATCATGAATTATGCCCGAAAGCTGCTAATAAACGTATGAATTAGGCTACATCGTTTCCTCTTTGATGTGTCGTGTGAAGAAAAAGATCGCTGTCGAGCGTAGTTGTGCCAAGAGGCGCGTTGCAAAAACCAGATTTTGTCGTCTGCGGGATTGAACTTTTTACATTCGCTATCTTTTGGTCTCTGAAAGAGAGCATCGGGAGTCGGGTTGAGATGTTCCAAATAGTTCTTGATTTTTTTTAACTGGACACCTTTCAGAGCCAGGGGTGGAAAATATCTTCGCGTCCGATTCGTCTTCGGCATCTGCGAGGCCGCCCTGGTGGTTTTTTGTAGCCGGCAAGGAACCAGGCTGACTTCTGTTCAGTTTGTAGTATTCAACACCATGTGGAGTTTTTCGTAGGGAAAGCATTGCCGATGTCAACTGTAGTTGGTTTTCTCGTCCCCGTCGTCCAAAAAAGAGGCCGAGGTAGAACCAAGCCGTCCTCTGTATATTGTGCAAGTTTCAGGCTGTCCACTGGTCCGAGTTCGCCGCTTTCGAATAGTTTCTTCAGCTGCTCTTTGGAGATTGCTTTCTTGTGGACGATTCCACCTATTTTGCCAGTTTTTCTAAAACGTTATTTGCGGGGTCAGCGATGATGGAAAACAGTTTGTTGTGCGGCGACGAGCAAAGGAAACGATCAGTGGCGGCTCTTATGGATTTCATTGATGAAGTTTTGTAATAAGTACCATCTTTCTTCCTCGCAGACGTGCAAAAACACTTGAAACAAGCATTCAGTTCTTCTTTTGACATTTCTTCAATCGGTTTTGAAAACTTGGTGCCACCAAGACTATCGAGCCATTCTGAAACGTTAAGGTAAACGTTGTTGTTGTTGTTGTTGTTGTAACGTTAACTTCATTAATTCGTGACGGTAGTATTTGAAATTTTGCAACTTTGAAGAGAAACTTCACGGATATGTACCATTAAATAATCTCATCCCGAACCTTGTGACTTTTTTTGTTGTTACTGGGACGGCATTGTCCATAATTTGCTGTATTTCTTCTGTAGATAGCTCACCGAATCTGCTTTTTTCGTCCATATTATTGTTTATGAAATTTGGCTTCCCGCCGAAAATTTTAGCGAAGCCACATTTGCCGAACACATTTTCCATATAAGGTCAAACGCAGGTATAATGGCTCATAACCGAGATCCAGTGAACCAATGAGAAAGCTAGAATGCATTCTCCAAGGTTGAGAATTTAATAAAAGACAATATACAGTTAGTGTTTTCTCAGTTTGGACATTATTCCCTTCCCTCAGTAATGTTCTGGTTTACTTAGAATAGGAAAAATTGCATTCTCTTAGGGAGTCGGTATTCTGGATATTCTGTTATTCCTAAACCGGAATAGGAATAGCAAGGATAGTCCCAAAATAATGTGCCTGAGTCTGTTCCTTCATCTCTACACACACATCTTAAGTCCTATCATTCAAGGTGCAAGCCTTGACGTATTCGTAAATCAATTTTCTTAAAATTAGTACAAGCAAATCTGTTATCATTACAGAATTAGGCCAACTGAGAAAGCTGAGCTGAGTATCATGAACTAAAAAGTGAACAAAGTCAGTCTGTCAGTATATCCTAAGTGCTGAATGCCTTGAGCTGAATGAACAGGAGTCGACTAAAGTTCAAACTCTTTAAGAGCAGAAGAGAGACAATCAGAGTTCACGAGAGTTAGAGGCCAAACGATAGTGAGTGTCAACGTCCGTCGATTGTAATTAAAATCTGAGCAGGTTCAAAGTCTTCAAGATAGAGTTCCCTAAAACACACGGAGTTTCAACTAATCAAGCCAAATGAGAGCTAGGCGATTTGACGTTTTGTAGAGTATTACGTTTCTATTCCGTTTCTCTTTGATCCATATGAAAATAGATCTAACTGGGGAAAACCAAGTACTGGTTAACCCTCAAACTAATCACTGACTAATGAACATCCCAACTTTTCATTTATTTTTTAAATGGCACCAAAAAGTGGAGGGGGGGGCTAAAGCCTCCTCAACCCACCCCTCGCGCGGTGACTGCTAAAACAATCGGTTTGGACAAAACATCAACTTTGAAAAGAACAAATCATTTCTTTTGAGTCTATTTCTCCTTAATCTAACATAAAAAAAGCTATTCCTGAAAGTATATTTCTACTCTCTGCAATCTGTTATTTAGACAAAATCACATCATTTAAGAAGTGAACGGAAAGGACGCCAGTTGACAAAAATTGTGCTTTGAGGGCACTGTGGTGCGATTAAGCATGCTTTCTCTTAATAACGCACAGGTTTTGCGATCTGCAGTCAACTTGGGTCAGTTTCAGGTAGCTAGAGTATCACATAATAGCCCCGGTGGGGCGGGGGGGGGGGGAGGACTCCCATGTGCAAGAGGCGGGGATGCTCGTCGTCTCGCTTAGATGTTTAAATCACGGGTTTTGGACTCACTTGGGATGCTCAGGACGAAACGCCAATATTTTTCGCTGTCAAGGTACCATTTAGAATTGCATGTGAAGAAACAAAACAAAAGATAAAACGCCATGATAACGTTTTGGTATCTTTTAGGGGCTTCCCCGCTCCTTTTGCCTGGGAGTCCTCCCCGGGAATGCCGTCCTTCAAGAAATAAGTATCTCGGCTGTTCGGCCCTGCAGTTCGGTTTTTCGGGCCCCTCCCCTCCCCTCCCCTCCGCAACTGCAATTTTGTTTTTTTGTATAGTCTAACTCGAACTTAAACTCGAAGTCCAACTCGAACTTTAACTCGAACTCAAACTCGAATCCAAACTCGGTGGTTCGCGATTCCCTTGTCGGGAGTTTTCAAAATTGTGGTGTTTGCGGGCAAGCGTTTCCTTTACTCCCTTCCCCTCCCCCTTCTCTCACTTTTTTTGCGCTCGCCCCAAGTTTCGCGCCGCCAAAAAAAAAACTGTATGAAACCTGCGGAAAGCTCTAAGGAAACACTGGGCTATTTCCAAATAAGCTTGCTGGACTCAGGCTAAATCATTCGTTGTGCTAGTAATTTGCTTTGGCCTCGATAATGTCAGCTGTCAATAGGTTGACCAATCAAACAGTAGAGTACGCTTCTTTGCATGAGTGATTTCACGCGTCAGGGTATCACTACTCAGACAGTTTTTTTAACGAGCCAAAATCTCGAACGTTTGCGTATCAGGCGTAGGAGGCTATTTACGTTCTCGTCACTGAAGACAATACAAGTGGCTCAGGTCGCTAGAGTAAGAGTAGACTGAGAAGTGAATTACCAAAAAACCTGGGCAGAGGACTGAGAAGGGGAATAATATTTGATTTCGAGCTCAGTGAGAGAATCTCTGGAATCTATGGTAAAATAAAATACAGTTATGAATGGGATACACTGAGTACACGAACGGACGGAAAGTACAACTCTCTCTTCCTTTGCTTCACAAGGGGAAGCAAAGGAAATAGGAGTCGTCTGCACGCAGGCTAGCCACAAGGAACTTTCCCTCAGACTCACAAATAGCGACTGGGTACGAGTCTGACACAAAATAACAAGAATCGCCGTATTCAGCGTATTTTCAGTATTTTCGTTCAATACTAGCAATACTCTTATTTACCTAGGTTCCAGAGGTTTACTTTCTTCGCAGCTCAAGATTGTTAGAAGAGAAAGAAGGAACAAACACTTGGCCAGTAGACAAACAGAACCATCAGAACGCCGGCTATAAACAAGCTATTCAGGGTATTGACCTGATTGACAGTCAACGCCGGACCGGGAGGGGGGGATGGGCGAAGTACAATAAAAATTCATGCAATATCCTGCGTAGCAAGCTTTTCCGTAGGTTTTTCCGTCTGTTCGAGGCATTGGCATTTTTCGCTTTTTGGAGGCGCGAAATTGGGGCCGGTGCAAAGCCCTACGGAAACGCTTGCTATGCAGGCTATTCATGCAAGAGAAAATGTCGCCAAAAAGATTCATGAAGAGCAAGCATAGAAGGAAATTTGTGCATCGACCTTCAAAAGTATTTCCCTTAAATCTTAGCAATGCGCGAGAGAGAGCAGAAAATGTCTATATTAAAAAAACTGTTTTTTTTCCTGGCTTCTTTGTCACAGCTGTTGTCAGCTGTGTGTAGACACCGGACAATTCTCCTGTGGTGTCTGGTGTCTGTCTGCCGGTTACCGGAGGTCTACCTCCACCTATAGGGCACTGACAGGGCCTTAGCACCGCTGTCTAGAGTTTATTTCAGTATAAAATTTGTAAAACAAGCAAACAACAACAAGGACTGTAAGTCGCTTCAAGTCTATTCTCTTTTAATGTCATCTCGCAATAACAATTGTCATCAACACAACTCTATTTGATACCCAGAATGTTAAGAATGTTGGAGGATCTACAATCTTCGACAGAACAAAATGGAAAAACAAACCCCCCTCCCCCCCGAAATCAAGGATGAAGCCGCGCGAAGGCCAAAACGCGCCATTTATCCATCCTTGATTTGGGGGGGAGGGGTGGTCTTAATCTTCCGTTTATTTTGACGATTAGATCAGATTTTAAAATTTCGGAGGGAGCCCACAGACCCCCTAGATTAAGGGGTCTTGCTACCCCATTTTTCTTACCACTCCCTATGCCACATAGGAAGCCGTCACTTATTCCTGTGTCTTATCAAAAATCACAAGTATTTGCATGGGCATGTGAAAATAAAACTTCTACAATATGTACCAGCGGATTTTTAACATTTTGTCAAGAGCTATGTAGGAAATGATAAGTATATGAGAAAACAAAATTCATGCATAGGATTTCACCCGGAAAAAATTTATGCACAGGCATGTACAAAAAAAAATCGTGCAGTGTAATGGTCCGTCCTTTGCTAAAACCCTTCTTCAGCGCCTTCATTCACATGTTTATTCTGTTCATTGACCGCCATCCATCGTGGTTGTTCAGGTTGTTTCTTAGTTATCCGTCCATATGTTACTCATTACGGCTCAGTCGAGGGCATATTTGTGGCCTCCAGCGTCCGCACATCACACTGACATTAGAAAAGGAATGAAGGGGTCTCTCAGGAATGAGCCACGATGAGTAAGCTGACGATACGGCAAATCAGGCTTGATTCTCAGCGAGAGAGGATAAAGGGGTAAGGGAGCTACTCCCCCATATAGGCCCTATCCCTATCCCTCTTAGTTATTTTTAGCAACAAATGGTGGGAAATTCAAATTTCAAATGACTTATTGATCTTTCAGGCAATTACCCTGAATTTTCGCAGCAATATAGAACTCGTCGTTCAGTGAAATTTCATTGTTTTTAATTTCTCCAATTTTGCATTTTTGCCGTTAAACTGTGACGTCACAAAGTTAGCGCCAAATTTTGCTTTCAGTATTATGAGATACCTTATGGCGGTTTCTGAATGATCTTGTTACACACAGGTCTCAGAACTGAAAAAATAGTGAAATATGTTTATCCACTCAAAAGATATAACGTTTTGAAATTTGAATTTTGTTACTTAAAATAACTTTAGAGGGATTAGGATGGGAATAGGGCCTATATGGGAGCTTCACTCTCTTACCCCCTTCATCCTCTCTTGTTTTCAGACAGTCCGAGGTCGCTGACAGGGGGAAAGTTTGAGTTTGAGTTTGAGTCTGACTATAATTCTGCCATGTTTCAACACCTGCACGGCTGCAAGGCATTTAAGTTCTTGTTATCTTTGAATAATTTACCGGAGTGTATTAACAACAAAGCCGATGTAATTAATTTTAAATCATACGTTCACCAAACTATTTTAAATAACGTAACAATTATTGCGTGCAACAACAATTATAACCAGTTATGTTTCCTGGAGTCCCTACTAATTAAGAGGTACAAACCTCAGCTTACTTATGGCATCAAAGCTGCTAAAGAACTCGTATTGTTTTAGCTTTAGGCTTAATTTTAGTTTTAGCAGTTTACATTTTTGTTATACTTTGCCCCCTTTCTTGCGTTAATTTTTTGCATTCTTGTTGTAATTATTAGCTTGTAATTTTTTTTGTTCACACCTTCCTAGCCAGCTCTCTTTATCTACTATCTTAGTTACGTTTGAAAACAGTGTTGTAATAAGAACCGAAATGTTACGATTATTTCTCTGTTTGTTGTTTAATTCTTGCTTATACTTATATTTTAAGTTAGCAAGATGTTTTTCGGAGTCGTTATCTTATTATATTTTCTTCATTTGTCGGCCGGTAAAGGTTTGAGCGAAACTATTTGTCACTGTTTGTTTACTCACCTGGATCATCTTTATCTGCTTTGTTGCCATTAAAAATTGTCATTACCATTTAATTTGCAACAGTTATTTATACAGATTCTGATACCTTAAAGGGTTTTTTTTTAATTTTTCGACGTGCAGCCCCATCATCATGTTATAGGGGATTCGCCCCACTGGGCAGGGGCGACTGGTTTTGCGATACACAAGATCCCCAGAAGAATTAAGAAGCTGTCTGAACTGTGACATCCTCAGAGACGCAACAAGGCACAGCTGATGGCAGCTGACATAGCTAATCTGACTAATTTAGCTATTAAATTGGTACAGTATACGGGCCAAATCGTCCTGAATGCAATCGTTACAAGAAGGACAGGAGAGTGAGTAGAGCCCTGGGGCCCATTTCTTACCGGGCCCGAAAACTATTTTAGGTGCACAATATTCTCGATTAGCTAAACAATTTTTATTGATTTTGATAGCTGAATTTTAATGTTTATAATTTCGCTACGTTTGGGCCAATAATTTCCATTAGTTGCCCAATAAATGAGCTCGAAAAAATACTTCCCGGGCCCGGAAATTTACCCGGGAGTTTCGAGAAACGGGCCCCTGGGACACTTACTCTTACCGAACCATGCAATAAATTCGCCCTAATATTCTGTTCCGATTACTGTTGATCGCCAGACGTTCTTTCAAATGGCTTAAATTTTGTGTCGCTTCACGGACCGTTGGTTTCACTCCGCGGTTTGAAAAAAATGGTCGCGTGATCACAAGTTTGCTCACCGCAAGAACTTAATTTGTTGACTCAAGGTCAACGATGCTCAACTTTCCCTAAATGAATTTTTACTAGCCGTCGCATTTCATGTCCTCAGAAAACACTTTTCCCGACGATATTTTAATTCAGGAGACGGCATTATTTCAGGATATGTGATGATTGCGGGTTAAAATTCATTTGTCCCATGTTCAACGTTACAGATTTCGTGGTCAGCTTGCGGTCAACAAACTTGTGGTCACGTGATTACTTTTTTGAAACCGCAGAGTGAAATCAACGGTCCGTGAAGCGACGCAAAATTCAAGCCATTTGAAAGGACGTCTGGGATCAATAGCAACTGCCCTGGGTCTGCGAGGATGAAGCTGTGAATGCCGACCCGTAAAATAACAGTTCCTTGCTAAAAAATGGAAAAAGGTAAACCGAAAACTCATACTAGCTATATTAAAAGGGTACTGAATTCTGGGAAGTTTAGCCAAAGATAACACAAACTTAAAACGTGAGCCCCAACGAGAAAATTTTAGCAAAATACTTGAAAACTCATTTTCTACTTTCTTAGATTGTTTCAGAGCTTTTTAAAGGAATATTTGTGTTAGCTAATACAGGTTGATCTGTTCGGCGTTTTTAGCTGAAACTTTGGGCCACAGAAAATTTTAGGAAACGAAATCCTATCCGCCGAATTTCCGAGCTGCTAATGGCTGTCTGAAAATGCTAGCTGACCTTATTTTACACTCTAAACAACATATTTGTCCCTTCGAGAACAATAGGTTTAATTAGTCCCCTTGCTGCGAAAGTCTCAGGTGATGTTTCGCCAAACAAATCTCTTAGTGCGGTACGGTATGTAATTCCGTAGGATTTTCTTGCCGAAATTGATTTTTTTGCTGTTTTGGACTAATTTTAGGCCGAATAATAAGAATCCGATGGGGTTCAAATTTTCCGATTCCG
>Ga0126336_10001761_pt1 | contig 11732 bp, 5 predicted proteins | sample SidCmetagenome_FD_92530 | JGI IMG/M metagenome (GOLD analysis project Ga0126336, IMG submission 92530) | Coral microbial communities from El Islote,Puerto Morelos, Mexico - Siderastrea C C metagenome | ecosystem: Host-associated > Invertebrates > Cnidaria > Coral | place: El Islote,Puerto... | reverse complement strand
CGAAAGTGTGTTGTTTGAACACACTGTCCTTTTTTTCTTATGTTGATGTATTTCATGCTCAAACTTGGAAAGCATCACCACAGACTAACAAATTTGATCAAACTTATGCCTGTTTTTTGGATGAGCGTGCGCAGAATAGCTCACCCTGTGTCAGCATTATTTGTTTACTTATTTATTTATTTATTTATTTATTTATTTCTCTCTTTATTTTTTTGTCACTTTTCTCCATGACCTGGAACATGTAAAACATCCTGTTCAGAATGGTAAGTTTCTTCTCAGGATTTCAACATTGTGAGTTCTACTCTTCCACGTTTTCCCACTACTCCTCTATCCCGTTAGTTTTTATTTCACTGTAAGGAAAAAGGGAAACGGCGTGAATTTTCTGTAAGCTCGCGGCCTTACGTAAAAAAGCTATGATATATAGTGATGCTCAAATTCATGCAACTTCGTTCCCAAGGAAAAGAGAGGACCCTGGGAACGAGGGGCAAATTCGTGACTTGAATTACCGAATTCCCAAGAAAGAAATTTTATATTAAGCAAACGAAAACCAAATAAAATGGCCCTTAGCAAATTAGCTACACCACGTCCATTGTTTTCTTTTGTTAACGAAGGGTTTAATTAATACTTTTCCTGCTTTTTTGTGGAAATGCTTTGTCTTCGCCAAACCACAAAAGGCTTATAAAATAAATTATTATTACACCTATCTTTTGCTGAATCGAGAGTGCGAAACCACAAGTTAAGCCAAATTTGTCTTGTTCAACGGGTTATTCCACCTACGAATAGCACTCGGGAGAACCACGGAGGGTTCTCGTCTTCTCACTTTCTGGTGAAAGGGAGAAGACATCTTCCGGCCTCTTTTTGTAACGTGTTGCCAATCTACCTTCGGCTCTTTCGTTCAAAAATTTTATTTCCTGTTCCGTTAGTTACCGACCAACCTTAACCTGGAATCCGAAGATTCTGTTTTGCGAACTTGACTTACAGAGTATGCTTGTCAGGTCGCATATGTCACGAAAGAAAGTCCCGTGGGAACTTCACGGTGAAAGAAAACCGTTGGTCTGTTTGTGTTAAGAGGGACCTAAGGAACATCACCTTTTAAAACTTGAGGTAAAATGTTTAGCTTAAAAACGAGGCTGGAACATCAGCTTTCCTTTAATTTGTGTTAATAAAGAGAAATCACGGTAAAAACTACTCATAATAAACATTTGCATACCTTAGAATTGATATTTAGAACGTTTGTATTTTTTTCAGAATACATTCCCGCCTACGTCCTTGCTAGAGGGATAAAAGCACTTGAAGCATACCAAAGGGCTCTGAAATCTGGCAGGACCTACGACAAACGTGTCAAGGTTTTACTGGTTGGCCAGGACCGTGTGGGTAAAACGAGCCTCGGTAAATGTTTGAGAGGTGAACCATTTAACAAAGATGAACCCAGTACTGATGGAGTGCAAATGATTCCCGCTATCAAAAAACGCTGGAATAGAAGCCTGGAAAAATCCCGCTTCTCTTGAAAACATGGCTGTGTTTGATCCCAAGATTGCTGCAAAGATAGCTGAAGAGTTCTTAAACACTCCAAAACAATATGAATTAAAAACCAAAGGTACCAAAGCAAACGATTTTACTGGTAGAATATGAGGGATGTAGCTAAGGTAGCAAGAGTTCAATCACTTTCCTTGAAAGAATTGCCGTAAGTTTGTCTAATTTGACGAAGCTTGTCTTCTCTATTCCTGTTTTGTTTTGCTGTTTGTTTATTCTTTTTGTTTCGTTTCGTTTTGTTTGGTAAGAACATCGACCCTCTTAACTCTATTAAGACCGGGCTCTTTTTGGTCCTGTGGGACCGGGGGGGGGGGCGATTCCGCCCCCACCTCTTAACTCCCAGAATATTCAAGCTATGAAAACGAAACTTAAAGGACAGATGGTGCGTCCAAAATGTTTCCATTGAGGGCCGCAACATCAGCCGATGACGTCATATGACATCACAAAAACGTTTTGTTCTCAAACGGCGGCCATATTGGATCCGCCATTTTGGATTTCTTAATTTCTGCAAAACCTTCAAAAACCGCCAAAACTGATCAAGAAGTGATCAAAATCAATAAATTAACACAGAAATGATCTTAAAATTTAAACTTTACTTCAAAAGTAATGATTTTTTATTAAAAAGAGGGAAATTCACTATTCTGAAAAAAAACCGCGTGTCAAAAAATGGTTACCATGGTAACGTCAAACTTAATAGACTAGGATTTGCTATACCAAATTGTTCCCAGGTCAGTTTTAGGAAAAGTCACCAGGTTTGGTGGCATAACCTTGCTTATTAAAAAAGTTATAAACGACCAAAGTCCGTGCGGGCAGAATCCGCCGAATTAATGAATTAATTCATTTGGTGTAAATTATCTGTTCTATTGTTTTTTGCCTTCTTTTGGTTTTGTTTCTGTTCAGTGTTTTGGGTAAATAATACTTTGTGTGTCAATCTTGATCACAGGAAAGGCAGTAGAGACACCAGCATTGTTCCTTAGCTCATTATTGTTCTTGGACACTAGAGACCTAGAAGCAATGGTCATATATTTTTTACTAATATAGCGTACTTTTTTATTTTTCACGGCTTCAACAATGCACCCTACTCCATCATCAGAAGGAAAATCCGAAGAAACTGCAGGCAACCTCTCTAAAGAAGGTCGAGAGACAACAAGGCAAGAAGACATGAAAAGAAATGGTAAATTGTCACTGTTCTTGATTCTTCTTAATTTTAAGTATCGTAGCTACCTTAGCGGTGCAATCGAATTTGTTAAAAATGAACGTGTTCAATCACACTGTTGAGCACTGAATGAATGCAGATTGTCAACTTTATTGTTGTTGTTATTTGTTTGTTTTTGTAATCGGGTTCTTTTAATCTGGTAAGAACATCAAACCCCTTAATTTATTTGATGTAAAATATCTGTTCAGTTTCTTAAAAAAAAAAAAAGAACTATCAGGGGCGTACAATGTTCAAGACCGTCGACTTAGCTACAGAGAAAACAAATTACGGCAGAAAGTTTGTCTGCAAGAACTTACCCCGAGAGAAAAAATATATACAATTTGCAGCCAATACAGAGACGTAGCACCACGTTTTAGGATGGGAAGAGCGCATGATTGTCATGTTTTCCTATCTACGAGCGTAAAGGACTTAAAGATTTTTAGATGGGCGTGGTAGGTAAGGTTTTCAAACAGTTTTCAAGATTATGTTAATTGTTGTGACATGTTCACAAACACAAGCCATGACAAGCAGAACATTTATTTTCCCTAAGCTATACTCACTTTAAATACATTAAAAGCCTTATTATTATCAATTTTTGTTTATTATCCTGGTTCATCAAACACAGACTAACTTGAGCGCAAACGCATAAAACGTCACCTATTTTCTTTAGATCGTCTTCTTCTTAGTCACTAATATGGTTGGTAAACTGAGAAAACTGTTTTTAAGAGGATTGGTTTTGAAAAAAAATGTAGTGCTCCGTCAGTGAGGAAATGAAACACAATAATTTGGTTTTTTCAACTGAGTTGATAAGGTAAATTTGCCACCGTAAGCTGACGTTTCATGCGTTAGCCCTTGGGTCAGATCGAATCAGCTCTGACGAAAGCCTAAGCACTCGAAACTTTACCTTTTGAATTTACTTACAGTGGCAAATTTACCTTATCAATCCAATTGATTATCTGAAGAAAACTACGAGCTTGTTGAGATTAATATGAACTAAATAAATTACCCTGTCTCTTAGGACAAGAGAAAAATCCCTATGTAAAGAAATTTTTAGTGACGAGTCAGCCAGACATAATTAAAGCTGCAACTCGTTGTAAATTTTCAGTGTTTAGTGATATTAATCCGGTTTCAAAGTTCCTAGAAATGTTAAAATGTGTTGATTCATGCCTGCTGACTAAATGTGAGGTTGTTTTAAAAATGAAAACTATTACTATTATTACCTTTTTTTAATAGAAAAGGAAAGTGATGAAAAACAAACAGAGCCTCAAAGAGAAGAGAAAGAAGATGCTATGCCGGTGGAGGTTGTGTCACTGTTAGAAGAGCGGTTGCATGAGAATAAAATCGATGAAGATGACAAAATTTGGCCTATCATTTGGGACTTTGCTGGACAAGACATCTATCGCGCTATACACCCCATCTTCCTGTCTTCAGAGGACATCTATCTGCTAGTGTTTGACCTCACAAAAGAATTAGGCCTCATCGCAGAGTGTCGAGTAAATCAGGGTGACGGGGAGCACGCTGTACCTGCCCGTGAGAGCAAGGACAGCAACCTGGATCACATGATGAGGTGGATGGACTTGATACATTCTTTGAAGAACTGTGAAGGTATTGAGACGTCATCACCTGAGTTGTCACTTCCTCCCGTTATAGTTGTTGGTACTCATGCCGACGAACTGGAAGAAGAAGACCCAAGAAAAAAAATTGAATTGGCAGAAACAAAATGGGAACGGGTACGTGAAGCATTTCCCGGGCGCTTTATTGCGCATATCAAAAACTTTTTGCCAATGGATAACACGAAGGCTGGCGAGGCAACAGGTCAGGAGGAAATTATGACTTTGAGGAGAGAGATACTGGATTTAGCCTATGAAATGCCACATACAATGAAAGAAATCCCTTTGCAATGGCATCTTTTAGAAAAAGAAATAGGCAAGCCGATCTGGCAAGACAGAGAAGAACCTTTTCTTCCAAGGAAAGCCTTTCAAGAGGAAATTGTTTCACAATTCTGTAAGGCTGAGAACGAGGATGACTTCGATGAACTCTTGCATTTTTTGCATGCCCGTGGTTCCATAGTCTACTATGAACACCTTGATGAAAATACTGGTGACAAGAATGGTCTGGTTTTCTTGAATCCTCAGTGGCTTATTAATATTCTCTGTCAGATTATCAAAGTGGAATCATGTAAAGATGAGCCAGAGATTATTAAACAAGATCGCAAAACTCTACAATCAAAAGGAATTCTAAGCAATCGATTATTGGATCGTGCTTGCCGAAAACTGAAATTGGAGTCAATAAAACACTCCTTGCTTTCTCTGATGAAGACGTTTAACCTAATTTGTGAGTGGTCGACAACCAAACCTGAAGATTCACTTATCCTTGTCCCATGTATGCTGACAACAAGAAGCGAGGAAGGAGACACAGCCCACGAGGGGACGAGTGACTCCCTTGCGCCAGTGTACCTCACTTTTAATGAAACTAATAATTATTATGTTCCAGGTGGGCTTTTTAGTCGATTGGTTGTACTCTTTGGAGAATGGCTGTCAGATCCACGATGTAGAAATGAGTACGAGCTGCATGCCACTGAAGCCACATATGCACTTGACGAAGACCATTTCCTCCATTTAGTGTGCTACAAAACAGTCATTAAGCTGCGCATTTCAGTAGAAGACGATGCCGCTCTGTCAGACCACCCTAAGAATGTATTGAGGTAGGTGGTACAGCCACCCCCAAAAGTTTATTCTTAATTGTCTATTTTTTTGTGTGTTACAAAAGTAAAACTGATTGTTAAGAAGCAATAAAAGTTCATCTAAACTTTAATGCCTAAAAACAATTTGAAATTCAAATAACGCATTGGCAGCCTTTAACCGTATTACGTATGATTTTCACAGTTATATACATTGATGCGGTATCTTCTTTGAAACATCCCTGACCAGTCTTTACCAGCAAATTATCTACAAAATTTCTGAAAGATTAATTGATCAATATAACTGTTATCGCCCTTCTCGTTTAATATAAAACTACAGTTTTGATGTTCCCAATTAACCCAATTTTGTATTATTCTGACGACGTAAGAGGGAAGGGAAGGATCTATAAGGCTGTACTGTAATATTTGAAGCTGTCCTAATCATGCTTTAATTATCCGTTTGTTTGCAATATGTAGGCGTGTAATGGACTTCCTGAAAACACTTAGAGAAGAGTGTCACTGGCTACATTCGATGATGGCGAAGTTGTGTGCTCGGTGCACGGCTTGTGGAGGAAAAAGTGACAAAAATACCAGGCCCTGTATCAGGCACGGCAAGCCAGCATGCCGGCACCACGACTGCGCACACTACATTCCTTTGGACTCAAGACTCCTTATTTGTCGGCCTGGTTGCCCTGTGCAGCGGAAGCCCCTCAAGCCTTGGATTCAGGTCAGTTTGTTGAGTTCCATGCGGTTTGTTGAGTTGCTCTTTGGTTCTTTTAATCTCTACCGAGTTGAGGAAACGTCGTAGCTAAACAGAGCCTAACAGTGAGTACGCGGAAGTTGAAATCAACATAAACACACTGTGGTCACTATTCCTTTGTCTCTTGTTCAAAATCAACCATTCTTCTTTTTGTGTTATTGCAAATTAAGTTTTTTTTCCAAATCTTTCTTTTAGCAGAACTTGGTTTTAGTTAGTTGGTGTACTGTTTCACGAGATTGTTGATGATTGTCGGTTGGATTAAACAGTACTTAACTGCTAAGGTCCATTCAAACTTGTTTTTGTTTTGTTTTCATTTTTTTTTTTGAAGAATTCTTGTGGGGTTTCAGGTTTGCATGTCGCATGATCGTGACTTTTCTTGTTTGTGAGTAAGTGCAATTTTAACATTTACTTCTTGATGTCGCGTACCTCCATATTTTGCCCCTCGCACTAACATTGCTGACAGTATTAACATACCATTGAATCATGTTAACTCGAATGCGAACGCTTAACCATCTCAAAACAAGCATATGCTTATCCTTGATAAACTTCTTCTGAAGGTTTCCAAGCAAGTCATTGGTTCACAATGGATTTTTTTTTTAATTTTGTAGGCTTTGAAGAGCCTTCAGCCTACAAATAATCCTGGTAAGCTTCATCAAATAATTTTATTTCTACTTCGTGTGTCAGGATATGCCTTTTATTTAACTGTTGAGGCGTTGAAATGATGACGCTTTAATTCAACTCAACAAGTAATGGTAGTCACGGTGGCACATGGCATTGGAGGGAACCTGGCGAGGATTGTACAAGTAGCTATACCATAAAAGTCACTTATTAAATGTGAATATTGCTAATTGATATTTACATTACAGAAATAAAAGTGTGTCTTTCTTTAAGTTTAGTTGTCAACTAAAACAAGAAGACGACACGAACGTTAGTCAACTTGACTGTGCCTTGATGACTTCGCTCATGAAAAACTAGGCCTCGTAGTATAAATTGACATCGGGTACTGTCTAAATATTACAAAGGGTGCGAGTATATTTGAAAATTGAAGGGGAGGAGGGACTGTTGCAACCCATACGCTTTAATAGATACCTTGTGATGTCCACTACGACGTAAGATTAACATTATACTAGTGTAGGTAAAATATTTTGAAAGAAAAATGGCCAATCACAACGTTAATTGGGAACAAAACAAGGCTATTATTTCATTAATTGGCAACCTGAGTAATTACCCTTAACATTATTATTTTTTAATTATTGAAATAGGGTGCTTAAAAATGGAAACCGCTATAGGAAGGGGGCTTAAAGTTGTAGTTGTAAGAGACTATCTATGATAATTAGGCGGCTTATTCCAAGAAATCTTGTATTCTGTTTAGGCTGACCTCAGTTTCATTGGATTGTCTTGAGAAATTTAATGTAGTTTGGATTTTGATTAAATAAATAAAATAAAATAAGTAAAGATTATTTACCTCTTTCTCGCCAATATCACACTTATCAACGCTCTGACGTATAAGGGGTAGTGGATGTTCCCCAGAAGGCTTTTGTTGAATGTTTCCAAGAGGATTTTTCGTCTGCAACTGCCGTTTCACCTGCATCCCTTAAACACATTTTGACATAAGTTTGGTGAGAAGTGGTTACTATGGTTACGAGATATGACGTCATAAGTAGCAGGTGGTCGAGTCATTTTGGGTAAAATGTGTTTTTCACCTTTTTGGTGCAAAAAGCACAAAACGCAGCGAAGTGTTTAATTAAAGTAAATATGTCATATTTTACATGTCGAGCATAAACAAGTTTCAATTTCCGCCGTTTTGTGATATATAATTTTCAATTTTGTGTAAAATCCAAGATGGTGGCCAAAAATGATGACCGCCATCTTGGACGACGTTACAGGCTCCCCAGCCGCGCCATAATATATACCTCATCTTAATATATACCTCATCTTATAGAGCACAACCAAAGACTTTTTATCAAAGGCCAAATCTTTCTGAATATTGTAACGCAGCAAAAGCCCAAAGGAAGGGGTTCTATCAAGCCGCCCCCCCCCCTTTGTACCACGATATGGGTGTGCTTCTACGTCCAAAGATTGTTTGTGGCTCTTCTTGTGCCGAACTTATCCCTGCCAAGTTCAAAGCTTGAGCTATGTATATTATGAAGGTTTAACTTGGACGAAGCTTTAATTTAACTTTATTTAATTTAGACTCTTCGGAAGCAGTCTACGAATGTGACGTTTAGAATGAACCGGCGATCGAGCTGTACGTTTATGTTGTGTTCTGCACTTTTCAGAGATTACGACATTGGTTTTCGTGTCTGTACCTAGCAAAATGCTGGGGGTAGCTTGCGACTAGCATCCCACGCAGGGGGGTGTAGTATGTTTACTCTTAGACGCTTAATGCTACGGAAACCATGTTCACTGGGTATGTGAAGTCTTTGCCATGTCATTGAAACCGAAAACGATAACGAAAATAGCGGAATTTATATCTGAAAGGAATCTTAGTAGTTCTATGCGAAATAAGAAGATCGAGATAAGTTCAGCGTGCATCGTATTCAAAAAGTTGTTCTACTGATCAAATAGATAGATTTTTTCTACGACTTAAATACTTAAAATATTTCATTTGCAGAACAGATTAGTGGCCTTGTACACGTCATTTTGCATACAACTCCCATCATTCCTTTCAGGCATGTTGATTTTAGTCATGGGCTCCGGTTTAATTTTTCATCATCTACTTTTAAAAGTGTGCCACCATCAAAAAGAAAGAAAACCGCCTGCTCCCGAGCGACCTGTCCCCACGACAGTGCAGGCTGAATGTCAGGTATCCTTTTTTATGAGTCTATGAATGAGACCTTGAAGTTTTAATTCACAATTCCAATGGAATATTTTGAGTAGTTAAATTTGCTACTGTTTGGGTGTAAAAATTCGGCAGAAGAAGGTTTTTATATTTTTCGCCAAGCGACAAGTAATCAATGTGCTGTTAGATGGCATGCTGCTGTTTGTCGGTAAGATTGTGGCCGATGGCTTCATTGGTCCACAAACACACTATTATCTAACAAACCAGGATATTTCTATATCATAAGGAGACACGTATCGATGGCTTTCGGATCCGAAGCGTCTTAGAGGACTGGAATGCTAACATGATACAATCTATAAATTCAAACAAGTTAGGTTATGCCTTTCATAATAACCATTTAGACAATGTTTCAATGTCCCAATCGTGATCTTTATCATATAGTTAAATCTACAGGTTGATATTTCCTGAGCAAACAAGAGAGGTGAAATGGGAGAGAATAGGACTTTCCCAATAGCATTGCAGTCATAAGCATTTAAACATGGAGATTGGTCTCCTTTATGTATTAATGCGTATACAAATGATTGACTGCATGGACGAAAAGACAGATGAAACAAACGAATGAACAAACAAACAGCCAAACAAACGGAAGAGACAACAAAACGCACAAGCCAACAACCGAATATTATGGAAGACCGAATGAAAGAACGAGCGGATGCAATAAACGAATCAGCGAGCAGACGGCCAAGCAAATGGAAGAAGAACCGAGCGCACGAGAGCAAATGCCTGCACAAACGAACGACCGCTTTTCATACTTAAAAAAAAAAACAGCGGAAAATCGGGTCCATAGTGTTTACAGATACTTGCAGCTATTCTACATTTTATCCTTGTGGAACGAAATTTAGCTTGATATGTACAAGCTTATTCTAACCTTGAAAATTTATTTAGTGAGCTCACTAAATGAGGATTAGAAAAGCATAGATTGATAGTAGGAGAAATGCCCCGTCTTGCTCAGAAGGTCTGTCATTCTCGACAGGGTCACAGTGAACAGACCCGATCGACAGTTCAAAAAGCACAAAACAACAAAATACTCGAGGAGAGGATCACCGTAATCGCGAGGAAGAAATTATGAAATTTTCTTTTCGTTGAAACTCTCTGACCACACGTTTCAAACTATGGTACCACAGCTGGCCCTGTAACCATTAAGACAATGTCTCCATTTCCTATTCGTCTTTATTACTGACAGTAAAATCTATAAACTGATCTTTTTGGGACCGCCAATTCTACAGACCACACCATTATTAAGACGTCTCTCACTTTTGTATAATCCTCACACAACAACGTGGACAGTGTTCACAAAATGAACTTGAAATAAAGCCCTTGGTTTTGTCTCTCTAATAGCACATCAATGAGTTTCAGAAGAAGCACCGAGGTAGTTCTGTTAAATAAATGCTCAGAGCAGACAGCTAGAAAAGAGTGCTATTTTATTTTTCTTAACAGGTTCTTCTCCAACAACAAGTTCTGGGTCCATGCATCTGACAGGTATGTTTATTGCGTTTTTGTGTATATGCATGTTCTACAGGTTGCGGCCTCCATGAGTCGGTACTGTTCCTACTCAAAGTAGGCATAATATATAGAAGCCATTTGTGGAGATTAAACGTGCGTAGCCGACAACTCGCCGTCCGGGTTTTTAATTAATTAATTAATTAATTTATTTATTTATTTATTTATTCATTTATTTATTTATTTACAATATGTAGACGGAGATGCCAGTTCAGCATACGCTAGTTTAAATGGGGCTCTGTAAACTATCTAACAACTATCTAATAAAGGCAACAAATTCGAAAAAACCTTGAAGAAAAAAACAAATACATAAATAAATCACAAACACAAAGGATAAACAATAAACAAAAGAAGGCCTATTGATGATCGCACTTTTCAGCATCTGAAATGCTTTTTTAGGCTTGATTTAAAAAGCGACATATGGCGCAAATTTCTTAGTTCCGACGGCAGCGTATTCCATATTTCAGCTCCGCTGTACCTAAACGATCCCTGGTACTTGGATTTCCTTGCCAGAGGCAGTCAGGGCAGATCTCTGTGTCGCGTGTTTTAATACGAAAGCTAAACTGGCGCCCTGCTCAATTTGAATTTCCAGGAGCAGATTTTGAAAGAAATGATGGAATTTAATTAGCAATAATGAACTTCAATTAATAATAATACTTTATTTAATGAGGGTAACATAATTTACTGGTTGCCCAGTAGTTTTCAATATGGCCCTCCCTAATTTTACATAAAAAAGAAAAAGGAAAAGATATTTGACGCGATTTGACCTAATTAACTACATACTATATTCTAATGACTAATAATAATAACAAAAAATTGAACATTATACTAATAAGATCTAAAAAAGGCTGATAATTTCAGTGTTCTAAGGCAGCATTTTGGTTTAGTAGCTTCTGCCGTATTTTTCATATAAATTGTTTATGTGATGTTATGTTAAGAATGGAAACATCAACATTATTCCAAAGGCGAATTGCACTTGTATGGAACGTCCTGCAACCTGAAAATCTCTTGTACTTAGGCAGAACTAGGTTGTTCTTAGTCAGTAGCTTTAGTATTGTAGTTATGAGTGTCCTTTAGATAATATATATATGGAATAAATTAGTCTGGGCAGTGCCCATAACTGATCTTATGTAATAGATAAAGCTTTCTGCTACATATAATATCGTCAATGGGGAGCCAACCTAATTTGGTAAATAACTTCACAGAGTTATCAGAAAACTTG
>Ga0126336_10001760_pt1 | contig 11732 bp, 2 predicted proteins | sample SidCmetagenome_FD_92530 | JGI IMG/M metagenome (GOLD analysis project Ga0126336, IMG submission 92530) | Coral microbial communities from El Islote,Puerto Morelos, Mexico - Siderastrea C C metagenome | ecosystem: Host-associated > Invertebrates > Cnidaria > Coral | place: El Islote,Puerto... | reverse complement strand
CGTGGATCACTCTATTACAAGAGGCCAATCGGGCCACCGACAAGTGGAAAGACGAGTGTTCTTATTGGAAGCATAAATATCACCTGTTGTATCGAGAGTACCAACACATCTTAAAGGCCCGTCCAGGGGCGGGGAGAACACTTGACTGCGCCTGGGACTTTTTTTGTGGTCGCATGATCCACCGAAAATTGACGTCACATCCGGTCAAAAACAGCCTATTTCTCCCGCGGGCGGGAAAATCAAAATTGACGGCGACAGTTTCGTTCAGCTGGTGAGTAAAATGGCAATATTTTTTCCTCGGCGATGAATTTTCCTGTTATTTTTTCGTGACAATGAAATGAGATATGTACTCTTTCCGTTCATTTGATTAGTTAAGAGAATATTCTTAATAATGGTTGGTAAATGCGTTGTTTTCGAGCGTTCTTTTGTATAAAAAATGTCGGCTTTCTCTCCCAAGAATTTCACAGGATTCGGAAAATCTGTCAAAATGACGACTTCAAGGTGAGTAATTCTTTATTTAAATAGCCTATGTTGTAGAAAAAGACTCCTGTTATCAGAACATCACAAAGACAGCGTTTCTAACGAGTGGGAACCCCATTAACACTCTTCGTTTTTTAGGCAGACTGTTCAAAAAACCAACCAGTATTAAGCAAACCTTCTTTACCGTTTATTAAACTTCACCTCACAGAATCTGAATAATACTGTATGTGGTGCGTTGTCATTGTTGACCGCCTAGAATTATCACTGTTTAGAAAGTTAAAAAAGTGTAAGTGACTAACAGTGACTGTTTTTTAACAATATAACTTTTCAAGAACAATGCTAATTTTTTCTTTAAGAAAATTACCCTTTTAATCAATGTTCAGAATACAATAACAACCCAATGTTCCACTGTATTTTTGTTGTATCACAAATGTACCTGACACTGGCACTTGTATTGGTTATAAGTTGTTGTACTAGAAAGTTTGTAATGTAGATTGTCAGTTGGTGTTATCAAAATCAGGTGTTTAAATAATGTACAAGTCAAATCTTCAACACCCCCCCCGGGCATTTAAACTTCTGAAGATTGCTTCTTCAAATCCCCTCCCTTAAGGGCAAAAAATGCTGTTCAAATGCCCCACCAATTGGAACTGAATACCTCTCCTCAAAGGCAAATTTCTTCTTCAATGAAACACTGTTTACGCTTTTCAGAGAGAGATATGGCGTAATGACACCTTTACCCTTCTTTTAAAGACCTTTTTGAAGAGTTATTCTCTAACAAAGGGGAAATTCTATCTTGTAAATCCCTCAAACCCCGCAAAAACCAAAAAAACTCACAGGCTAATATTACACTAGAACAAGAGCTAAATCCAGTTCAAACTCCCCACTCATTTAAATTCTCCCCTCCCCGGGCACGATGCATAGTCAAATGCCCGGGGGGGGGATTTTGAAGCTTCAATTTGATCGGTACATGATCCTGTACAAAGTTAGCCTGTATGCAAGCTATTCATTTCAGAATTGAAGAGGCTATGGGCAAAGAGTAAACTGAGGTTTGAATGACAATGACAATGAATGACACTAATATTACACTAGGACAAGAGCTAACTCAAGTTCAAACTCCCCACTCTTCCAAGACAACATTTAAATTCTCCCCTCCCTGGGCACGATGCATAGTCAAATGCCCGGGAGGGGGGGATTTTGAAGCTTCAATTTGATTGGTACATAATCCTGTACAAAGTTAGCCTGTAGGCAAGCTATTCATTTCAGAATTGAAGAGGCTATGGGCAAAGAGTAAACTGGCTGAGGTGTGAATGACAATGACTCTTGTGATATCCAAATGGAGAGCTAGCTTGTTCACAAGCTAAGAGAAGTATACTTTGTAATGTAGGCCTCTTCATTTAAGATCTATTATTATTATTATTATTATTATTATTGTACCAATTATAGGAAATGTCGAGACATCCCTTGGTCAAGGTCCACTATTCTCTTTTTTTTTATGACCCTCACTTTTGCCCCACCCACACCCTTTTGGTATTTACCCATCTCTTAAAAAATTTAGTGTCAGAGAGCAGGAACAACCATTGGTACCGAAGTTCAGAAGAAGCAAGTTGGCAGAAATGGAAGATATTAACAACAGTTTGGAGCCAGGAAAAAAAGTTATCCTCATAGGAGACTCCATAATAAGGAATACGGAAAGGTTTGGTAAAGACTATGACAAATACTTTCCCACTTCCACGGTGGTCAATGCCGGCATTGCTGGAGACACCGTGGAAGCAATTCTTTATCGTGTCCAAAACATGAATTTCCCCTCTTCAATTAGACATATTTCTATTCTTTGTGGAACTAATAACCTGGCCTCAACTTCACCCTCTACCATTTCTGTGACTGTTATTGAAATTATATCTGTTATTTTTGCCAAGTGCCCAAGTGCATTCATTCATATTTTTCCTATTTTACCACGATTTGATCAGTATCACCAACTAGTACAAGTTACTAACTCTCATATTCATTTTCAGGTGCAAGACTGTTTTTCGGACAACATATTTTTTCACGATCTTCCACCATCCCTGTACAACAAGAATGTTTACAGGGATGATAGAATCCATCTGACCAACAAGGGCAATGACATTTTGGTCAGATGGATTCACTACTCCATGAACTGGGATCACACTCACACAGAACCCTCCTCCTTTCATCCTGCTCCTTCACCTTGCCTTTCCACCTCTGCTGCTGACTGGCCTCCCTTGCCATCACCCAGTCCTAAGGTCAGTCCTCCTCGAGCATGCCCTCCCAAGTTCCGCTCAACACCCTATCTTACCCAAACAAGAACAAAATCAAGCCCTAACCAACCCAGTCCTCACCATGCTCAAAAGCCTAGCCGTCCCCAACATGCTCCAGAGCCCTGCCCTCCCCAACATACTCCAAAGGCTAGGCCCAGCTCTTCCCAACATATTCCAAAGGCTAATCCCTGCCCTGCCCAACATGCCTCACAGCCCAGTCCTCCCCAATATACTCCAAAGACTAAGCCCTGCCCTCCCCAACATACTCCAAAGGCTAAGTCTAGTCCTCCCCAACATACTCCAAAGGCTATGCCCAGCCCTTCCCAACATACTCCAAAGGCTATGCTCAGCCCTCCCCTACATAATTCAAACCCTTACCCTCCCCAGAACACTACAAATCCAAACCCTTCTCAACAAACCCCAAAGCCCAGCCCTCTGCAACACAGTCCACGACATGGGTCTCCAAAACCTAGCCCTTTCCAACAAACCCAGAAACCCAGCCCTCTTATCCAAACTCCCATGCCAAGGCCCCCCAAACAAACTCAGAGACCCAACCCTACTCAACAAACTGTAAAACCTAGTCCTCCCCAAGCGAGCCCTCCTCAACAAGCTTGGAAACACAGCCCTCCTAAAGAAACACTCAAGCCTAGCCCACTCAAACAAACTGAGAAACCCAGCCCTCCTAAACAAACTGAAAAACCCAGCCCTCCTAAACAAACTGAAAAACCCAGCCCTCCTAAACAAACTGAAAAACCCAGCCCTCCTAAACAAACTGAGAAACCAAGCCCTCTTAAACAAACTGAGGACCCCACCCCTCCTAAACAAACTGATGACCCAACCCCTCCTAAACAAACTGAGGACCTCAGCCCTCCTGAACCCAGTTCAAAATCTAACTTTACCAGAGCAAGCAAACAACCAACAATTCTACACTTCTTTTCGATATACTTGCTGACATGTCTTCCCTTTTTGATTTTGTTTGTTTTGGCACAATCTAACGTTCATTTTCTTGCAATGGTTTTGCCATTTCCTGTCATTGTTATTATGGCTTTATTTTCCATACTCTTTATTGACAGTTTGTACACAGGTAACTATAGACAAAATTGCCCTCATAAAAGCAACATGAAAACAAATGGTAGTTCAAATGAGCAAATTGAACAGGATAAACTAACACAAGATAATGCTCATGTAAAAATGCAAGACAATATGCATAATTCAAATGAGACAGTACAACCAGGTGAGCAAATATCAGCAGACACATGCTCATCCATCCTTGTTCTCATCAAGACAATTCTTTGTGTTTTTCTCCTTTATGAGTGTCACTTTGATTTCATTTATCATTTACCGATCACAACCTGTTCACTGAGAATATTCCTTGCAGTTTTCCTTCGTGTGCAATTTTCATTAATCATAATTTCAATGTACGTGCTCCCTGGAAAAATTGTTTGTTCCCTTGTTACAATCTGTGAAAGTGTAAACAGTGAAACTGATTCCTCTTCCAAATGTATTCAACTAGATTCAGTTTGTAATGTCTTCCATATTATGCGTTTTCAAACAAGAAAACATAAAAAACAGCGGCTAGTTTTAAGAAAAAATTGGAAGAGTCTTTTAAACAGAATCACAAATTTTCAAAAGAGACTTACCAAGCGTTTGTACGCCGAGAAAAATCTGCAGGAACAAAACAGTCAATCACAAAAATTCAAAAACAAGTCACAAGTCTCTGCATTAACAGAAATTTTCACAAGTCATCTCCTCTTTGGCCTCTCGGTTTTATTTTTACCTGGCTTAATTGTTATTATCTTTGTTATTCCAAAAATACAGACATTCTCTAAATTCTTGCACAACCTGCCACATAGTGATTGGTTAGAAAAAGTGACAATGTGTTATTCATATCTTTTTAGCAAACTTCAGTACTTATTCATATCTGCTGTAATTTTTGGTAATATGGCAATGAGCAGTTTTTTCACTGCATTTTTGCTGGAAAACTTTCCCATTTCGACTTATGCCTACTTAATTTCAGTATCACCCGTTGTACGTAATATCTTACAGCTCAGTAGCTTTTCAAGTTTTGTTTTCTTATATTTAATTCTATTATATGTTGGGGAATATGGAATATTTCTCTTAGTATCTTGTTTTGGGGTTTTGTTTGTTAAGCTTACAGGTGAATCTCTAACAGTCTCAAACCTTTGGTCAGGTGGTACTTTATTAGGTATTTTTTCAACCTTTGAAAACATTTTAATTGATTTGCTGAACATACATTTGTCTCTTCCGGGAAATTTATTGTGCTTTGTGCCACCATTTAAAACAGTGATAAGTCAGATTTTTGTCAAAGACTGGCATGGAAAAACCCACACATTCCAACTACCTCAAACTGCCACTGTGTCAGATCTTGTAAAACAAATATCGGTTAAATTTAAACTTTCTCAACGTGATTATTGGCTGAGTGGTCCAGGGGGGAAAAAAATGGAAAAGGATGAAAAACTTTTGAATCTAACCACAATACACATCAGAGGCAGGCTTAATGGTGGGACAAACATATGCTGTATTAAAGGGTGTACAGAGGTGGCATCAAAAAGAAAAATTACATGTCTTTCAGGGGTGTATGAATTAAAAGTACCACCTGATATGCTCCAACAAGAAAATGATCTGAACAGCACCCTCTACATCTGCAACCACCACTATTATTTTCAAACAAAGCGTGGGCATAAGCCAAGAAAATTATATTCAAGTGTAAAATATGCGAAAAAAAATTTTTTTAGTGAAAAATCCAAAACTTCAGACTCACTGTCTCCTCTTGGTGTAAAAACATGTACATTTTGCAAGAAAGGCATTGCTGTCACATCCACAACTCCCTGTTTGCAACACATTATCACTCTTTCTTCCAAAAAATACATGTGTGCAGGCAACTGCTTGGATGAGCTAAGAAAAGGCAAAATCCAAGAAATTAATAGTGGGATTTATGACTGTATATCTGACAGAGGTAATGAACTGCAATTGGAGGAATGTGATTTAGATGTATTAAGCTACCTATGTACTGAATGCTGTTCGATTTCCTTATTATCAATTAAAGCAGAAAAGGCAATAAATGATTCAGGCTCTGCGAGTAAACCAGAAAATGTTAGCACAGAAAAGACAGCTCAAATAGGAAATATAACATTTCCATTTTCCAAAGCACTTGTTGATTTGATCCACAACAGCAACAGAAAAATCAATAATTATGAAGCAATTTTAGATATGTTCCTTTCATTGTCTAAAGTAGATTTCGTTCCCTGGACTGTTAATCTGCAGCATGGTCAAACTGGGGTCATGCTTCATTTTATGCTTAACAAAACTGCAGAGACCTTGGCTACAAAAATGTTAACAATATTCTGCCCATTTTTATTTGGTGCACCCTACCAGATTTCCTTTTCAGTATATGCACTTGGTAAACAAGTTGACAGTGGCTTTCTTCCTGACAACTGGTTTGAAAATAAAATGCAAGCAAGACACACCATAAGTGTTCTCCTACAAACTTTTTTTTCAATACCACTTTGTCTTGGCATTTATGGTGAAAGGTTCCTCAATGCTATAAACATTCGCCAACCAACAGATAGTGATACCGGTAAGTCTTATGAAGTTGACTATAAATTTCTGCTCGTAAACTGTTATGGAAAAACTATAGGCCAAACAATACGAAGCGTTAACAGTGACCTACCATGTCAAAGGCTAGTGCTGCAATCTCAAGGGGAAAGGTGTCAAAACTGCAACATCTTGTTGAAAAATACCAACATATTTCATGAGAACCGAACATCATCTAATAGATGCAGTTCAGACTCACGCACCGCTATATCTAAACTTAGTTACGAGGAACTAGTTGAAAGATACAAAAATTTAAGAAAAACCTGTGACTACTGGAAAAAAAGAACTAGGTCTTATATGAAAAAAAAGAAACTTATGCACCCACTCAATTTTAATATCACTTCAATACATCTTGGCATGCTTATAGACATGGCTGTCGAAAAGAACCTATTACATCAAAATTCCATTTTGTATCTGTTGTTGATGGACACAGTTATAGGATTGCAAAAGCAAGACAAGGAGTTCAAAAAGAGTAATGGCAAATTGACCAAAAGCCAAAAAAAGCAAAGAGCCAAAGGAATGAGGTACCATCCCTTAGTTATTAAGTGGTGCTGTTCTTTAGCCAGCAAATGTCAGGAAAAAGGTTACGAAAGTATGCGGAACATACTCCCACTGCCCCACTGGCAAACAATTAAGCAATACAGACAGACAAGCTGTTCCTCTGAGCCAATGAACCAAGAAAATCTCAGGAGAATGGTTCAAGAGATGGAACGGAGAAACTGCAAAGGAATAGGAGGAATCCATTGGGATGAGATGATAATTCAAGAGGGAATTGTCGTTTGCAAAAGAACGGGAGAGCTTGTCGGTTTTGAGAATTTTGACATTCCTCCTGAATTCACTGATGATTTTAATCGTATGCAAAATGAAAATTGTGAAAGTGACATTTGTGACAGTGACTCTTCAGACTCTGAGTCAAGTGAGAGTTCTTCAAGCTCATCATCAGCTGAGAACGATTCAAACGAATATCCAAAAAGTAAGAATCAGTTTAGAGCAAAAATGATATGCCAATTTTTTTTCTCATCTATCGAAGGTGACTTTTCTTGGCCCGTTGCTAGTTTTCCAGTGCGAAGAATGAAGAGCGAAAACCTCAGAGAGTTAGTTTGGAAAGTAATTGAAGTACTATCAAAGACAACTATTTATAAGAATAAAAATATTCAAGTACTGTATGGCGTTTGTGATGGTTCCTCCTACTCTCATGCATTTTTCCGCAAATCAAATGTTCAAAACTGGGTGTGTTTTAACCCATATAACAACAATGTACCTATTTGGTGGCTCTCAGATTATCCTCATTTGATAAAAAAACTAAGAAATTTCATAGTTAATCCTAACAGGAATATGGAATGGGCAGAGCAAAAATTAAAAGCTGAACACCTAATAGACGTTGTTGAAAGAAAGCAAACAAAACTTCGATGGAAACATATCAAATTGAGTGCAAGAACAAAAATGTCAGTAAAACGGGCAGTGGAGGTATGTTCTGAAGAAGTTGTAGATGACATATGCGAAGGTAGTTTTCCTCTTGAGGAAACAATTGGAACTAGAATGTACTTAAGCATGTGTGCTAAGTTGTTTAAAATCATGAATAATAGCACAGAGGTTGATCCTTCAAGTTACAGAGAGCTTTTGAATATTTTAATTTGGTTCAGAAAGTGGCATACTGAAATCCAAATTACTATGCCTGAAAAAGGTAGGCGCAAAGCACACTGGAAGAAATTCATAACAGAGAGAACTTTCAAAGATTTGCAAACGGTCCATAAGGGCATTTTTAGGCTTAGTACAATATATTCAAATGAATTATCCTGACACTGCTATCATCCCCAAAACAATGTGTCAAGATGATGTAGAAAACTACTTCTCCTTGCAACGTGCACGTGTCTCTTCAGGTCAGCCAACTGTGGGTCAGTACTTTGAGTCGGCAGCAACATTAAGCACAAACCTGTTACTATCGTCTGAATTTGGTGAACTGAAAGATTGCATAGGTTCATATGATCCAGTTTGTATGCCAAATGCAGTAAAAATACCTCTGCTTAGGAGAAATAAAAAAAAGGGCCCATCAGATTTTGAATCTCAAATATGCCCTGAATCCAGTGCATCAAACAATGAGTTCATTCCACTTACAGTCACCCCAAATACTTATGAACAGGCACAGAAACTTCAGCTTTTACGGCATGCAAAGCAAACACTTGAATACATTGATTTATCTACATCATCTACTTTAATTCAAGTCAATCAAATTATTGTTCAGGCTATGAAAAGTGATGTTAACTCTCAACATTTGCTGAGTTTTATTTCTTGCTTAGACAATGGACTTCGCAAGTATTTTTTTAACAAGGACAGCTGGTGTGAAAATTCCTTAAAAAAGGCCCTAGTAGCTACTAGAAAGGATATGAACTTAAAGCATCTGTGGAAAGACTTGTTAGCCAAAATGCACATCACTCACATAGACAATGAACTAGCTTGTGATTTGCTTTTCCTCTTTGTCAAAAAATTTACAAAAAGGAGATGTGTCACTTATTTAGCAATTGATGGGCTTGGCCCAAGTGCTGAAAAAGACAACTCTGCCATACGACAACTGCTGAAGAAATATGACATGCTCGCAAGAAAAAAACATGAGACTGTCAGAGATTCCCCTGACCAATCAAAAAGCAAATGCCATGGTTGTGGGGAGCTGGGACACTGGGTTAGAAACTGTCCTAAAGGATATAACAAAGACTGGCTAACTAGACAACAGTGTTTCAAGTGTAAACAATTTGGTCATTTTCGAAAAGACTGCCCCTTTAAAACAAACAGTTCACAATCAAAATTGCCTACTATTCCCTGTACAAAACAGACAAATGAATCAGGAAGCAGATTGCAGTATAATCCTACAACAGCTTTGCCTAAAATGATTGGTTTTCTGGATAAATATGACCTAGACAAAAGTACCTTTTATGAGCCCTTAACAATAATTGACAATTCAGAACCTCAAAAAACAAAGCAGAATTCAGAAGAATGGTTTAATTTTCGAAAAGGTAAAATAAATGGCAGCAAAGCTGCAGTTTGTCTAGGGTGGCTAGGTAAGCCCCTTATGAAAAGCTACTGGGATAACCTCAGACAAAGCAAAGAGACCACACACTCAGAAATCAGTAACAAGAATGAGCTGGCTATGACATGGGGTTCTATGTGTGAGAAAAGTGCCCTGGCAACATATATTTCTAAGTTCCTTTCCCAAAAATATCCAAAAGGCAAGGTCAGTGAGACTGGAGTCCACATAATAAAAGATAGCAATGGAATTCCCTGGCTGGCATCTTCCCCCGATGGGCTAGTAAATATTGAAACAATTTCCAATGCACAAGGAGTTGTAGAATTTAAATGCCCATTCATGGGAGGCAAACCATTCCCATACAGAAGTGTTTGTGTTAATCACATCCCCCAAGTAATGCTAGAAATGTATTGTATCAATACAACTTGGTGTCATTACGTAGTGTGGACTCCAGTCGGTTATCACATATACATTGTTAAAAGGGATGACAATTATATAGCTGATTTGCTCAGCTATTTAAAGACCTTCTGGGACTCTGCAACTAACCAAAATAGTACCATGCCCCCTTGGCAAGCTGATGCTTTTAACCTAAAAAGGAGAGCTGAAGAAATTTCCAAATATTGTCAAAAGTTGTCATCTGGAGAGTCTGTGAGAGACAACGACATACTTGAGCACCCGTTCTTAGACTTATTTTGGAAGCACGAAAAGGAAAAAATGAAATCTGCAGCAAATGAACTTAAACCAGTCACAATACGAAAGTGTGGAGCCTGTAAAGAAGATGAATGGAAATGCAAATTGAACCCCTGTGAAATTAGACTAGAAAGAGTAAAGAATAATAATAAGCTACTTGATAAGCAGCAAATAGCTTACCAGTCATATACATGGGGATCTGGGGGGCTTGGAAATAGTTGCTACCAGGACACCATTCTCGAATTTCTTTACCACCCCTTTAGACGCCAAATTCAGCTAAATAGTAGCAATTCTGGTAAGGGCATGTGTGTTTTAGACGAGTGTTTTAGATTACGAGAAGAAGGAAAATATATAGATAGCAAACTTCGACTGTGGAAGTGGCTTCGTGATGAAACTGACAATGGTCACATCTATTATCCATTTGGCCGATCTGCTTCCATAATAGGGATTTTCTTTCGACTGATAGAAAATAGTGCTGAACTGTTTACTTTAAACTTTAGAATAACAGAGAAAATAGCCACTGTTTGTACTCTACAACCCCAGAAACACACACGCAGAAGGACTAAACATCATGTCATCTTCCCACTTACAGATGATGACTTACTACGGGAGCATGTCTCTGCTGATCACAAGTATAAAATAAATGTTGTTGTTGAACACTTGCTGACTAGAACTGACCAGTTGTTAACTTCAAGTTGGTGTGGAAATGTTATTTTTGAAAACAATCCTGAAAAACCAAGTCCAACCATATCTGAAATAACACATGAAAAGGCTCACTTTTGTAATGGAAAGAACATAATTACATCTCAGGTACAAGGAAATCCGAAATTTTTTTTTGTCATGAGAACTGTTACAAGTGCATACATTCCAAACCTAAATGGTCATATCAACTTGGCAAACAGTACTTACAAACTTACTGGAATTGTGTATTTCAATGGAATGCATTATTGGTGTGAGGTTTTGTCAACTCAATTAGGCTACAAAAAGGGCTGGTTCTTTTATGATGGAATGGTTAAAGGAGGAAAGGCCGAGTATGTTGGTGAGACTCCCCAGTGTAAACAGTCTCAATGTGTACATATTCTCCTCTATGAACAGTGCTCCACCAATACAAATATTTATGGCATGACACATTTATATGAACAGGACAAACTCACATCAATAATTTCATCCTATAGGCTTGTACTTAATCTATCAGACACCAAAATTAAAATTCAAAATTTAAAAGCAGTCCTCAAACACAAAGGTATTTCTTTTCCCATGAGTGCAAAACTAGAGGATTTAAAAGCAATGCTTTTACATGCACCAGAAAGTTCACATTGCACACCAAGAAATACACCTAACACTCCACATACAAGTACAAGTTCCGAAGTAGACATGACTACACCTCCAAGTACTAAGGATATGCCTTCCTTCAAACGGATGTGTGGTACCCCTACAAAATTTTCCGACTACACACCCGAACGCCATGCACCAAAGAAATTAAAAAAGAGTTTTTTATCATCAGTGAAGAAATCCTCTCTCAACAAGAAAGTGACAACCCTTGTAAAATGGCTACCGGGATCCCGGCGGGATCCCGCCAAGAATCCCGCTTCCTACCGGGATCTTGCCGGGAAATGAAAAATCTTGCCGGGAAACGGAATTTCCCCGCCGGG
>Ga0126336_10001759_pt1 | contig 11733 bp, 5 predicted proteins | sample SidCmetagenome_FD_92530 | JGI IMG/M metagenome (GOLD analysis project Ga0126336, IMG submission 92530) | Coral microbial communities from El Islote,Puerto Morelos, Mexico - Siderastrea C C metagenome | ecosystem: Host-associated > Invertebrates > Cnidaria > Coral | place: El Islote,Puerto... | reverse complement strand
TGATACGCCGTCCTTACAAATTCAGCTCCTGGATAATTCGACTGCATTAGACAGGTTAAATGAGTCGGAATAATCGCCAAGAAGTTTCAAAGATTGTGAAGTCATTTTAAAAGTGACGTTTTCCTTCCCGTTAAGCTCCCCAATTAATTGCTGTTGGGACAGAAAATGGCTGCGAGAGCCTGAAACTGGTATCAAAGATTAGGTTTGACAAATGGTACACGAATTTCCGTTTGGAACATTCCGTCCGGAAAAACAGGACTACCTTTTCAGACGTTCCGTTGCTCCCGGAAATTTTCCACTGGAACGACCCGAAAGGTCGTGTACCATTTACTTTCCAACCGGAATTTCCGGAAAGTTGTTGTAAATGGTAAACAACCCCTGCTTCACGTCCCACACCCTGTAACGTGCTGTTACCACCACTTTCACTACTACCAGGGCCGTAGCCAGAAAAAAAATTATAACTGAGGCAATGTCCATGGTTAAATTCTCTTCCAAGGTATTTAGGGTGTTAATCGAAAAAAAAAAATGACTGGGAAAACGAAAAAAAAATGACTGAGGCAAGTGCCTCGGTTTGCATCATACTGGCTACGGCCCTGACTAGGCGACTTTTCTTTTCAAAACACCTTCGAGCGACCCTCTCAGCACTTTGCAATACGCTTCCGTCAATCATACCTTATATGGGAAGTGTCGGATGTTACCGCGATTGAATAGAGTTCGAAGGAATAAAGATGGCCCGAAATTATCCCGTAAATTTGCGTTGGCGAGTCATATATTGACTGGTAAGAGGCTTTAGAGTCGTTGATGTTGCAAGAATACTTCACGTTTGGCAGACATTTGTAAAGAAAATTCGACATTTCTTCAGAATTAAATACCCGCTCGGTGGATTACCCTGTACGGCGGATGGTAAGCTTGCGTTCAATTTCGTGAATAAGCTAAACCAAAGTGTGAAGTAATGATTCTTTCTTTTCTGACTTGAAAATAGCACACGACATGTTATTCACCAGGAGTATAATCTGACAATATCCCGAAGTGTACGAGGACGAAATTCAGGAGCGGATAGAGTATTCAACGGGAAAACGAATCATGATCAGCGTGCCTTCGATCAACCGATTCGTGAAGAAAATGGGCTTGACAAGTAAAAGGTACGTAGGTCTTGTTGGATTATTTTTGTAAGAAACACCGCTAATTTTAATCACCTATCACTTGAAGAATGGAATGATAAACAATTGTACGTTTCGAGAATGTAAATCTAACGCTCACTGTTATTACCAAAGAACATGATAAGCGAAACAAGGCGATGTATTGTCGTATGTCTTCGCTAAATTTCCACCAAGGACATTTGCTATTTATAGATGAAACATAGCTTCTCAGGTTCATCTATAAATAGCAACTGTTCTGTCCACGGTGAAATACAGCGATCCTACGACAATACATCGTCCTGTTTCCCTCATCACGTTCTTTGGCAATCGTACTGTACTGAGCTATAACGAAGAAGTAAACTTGAAAGTAAGCTTAAATATTTTCCTCGATTCCCCGTTCCTGCTTGTAGAAATAACGATTTCCCTTCCTATCATGTCACAGCGTTATATGTTTAAGCGCTGGCCAAACGGAGTCGCAAGTCAACGCAAGTTAGGAATTGTGAACTTGCGAACACAAACTTGCGATGGGTGGCCAAACGGACTCGCAAGTAGACGCAAGTAGCAAGAAAGCCATTTCAGTGCAGCCTTGCATGTGCGCCCGTACAAAGGAAAACAATACTGAGACCAACTTGCGATGACTTGTGTTGGGTCGCCAAACGGCGAAAAACTTGCGTTTACTTGCGTGTAAATTTGAGCTCGATCAAAGTGAACGCAAGTCATCGCAAGCCTTCGCAAGTACACGCAAGTCATGGCCAAACGGAGTCGCAAGTTAACGCAAGTTTACAACTTGCGATAACTTGCGACTCCGTTTGGCCAGGGCTTTACATTCTGGAAACGTAGAACAACAAACGTCACAAAACGCATCATAAGCTTATGCTTTGTTTTTCATTCCATTTCCTCAAGTGACAGGTGATTAGAATTAGTAGTGTTCATTACAAAAAGATGCCACAAGACATACGTACCTTTTACTTGTCAAGCCCATTTTCTTCACGAATCGGTTGATCGAAGGCACGCTGATCATGATTCGTTTTCCCGGTGCATACTCGTACACTTTTTCCCTCGTACACTTTGGGGTATTGTCAGATTATACTCCTGGTGAATAACACGTTGTGTGCTATTTTCAAGTCAGAAAAGCAAGAATCATTACTTCACACTTCGGTTTAGGCTATTCATGAAATTGAACACAAGCTTACCATCCCCCGCATAGGGTAATCCACTGAGCACGTATTTAATTCTGAAGAAACGTGGAATTTTCTTTACAAATGTCTGCCAAACGTGAAGTATTCTTGCAACATTAACAACTCTAACTCGACAGCGTAAATTTACGGGACAATTTGGCGCCATCTTTATTCCTTTAAGCTCAATTCAATTGCGGTAACATCAGACACTTCCCATATAAGGTATGATTGATGGAAGCGTATTGCAAAGTGCTCAGAGGTGTTTTGGAAAGTCGCGTAGTAGTGAAAAAAGGTGGTAAAGAACGCTCAACTCGTTCAGATTCAAGGCAATTTTGTTAGAGCAATTTGCTTTCATTTATGAATGGTTTGTTATGCGATCTGTATTACGTACAACAAGCACTACAAATATGGCGTTGTACTTGATGCAATACAGCTTGATATTTTGGCCTTCTATTTATAAACAAATAATTACTAACTACCGTAGTTACATTATCAATATCATGAAATTATCGCCCTCCCCACCACCACCACCACCACCACATTTAACCCTTTCACTCCCACCTTAATGTAGACTTTAAGGTGGTTCTAACTTCTGAGTCTGTGGATGAAATCCTATAGTGTTACCATTCAAATGAAACCTCATTAGCAATACTTTCACATGGTACTATTTATACATGTATTTAAGTATTTTACAAAATGAAATTTGGGATCCATTTTGAATTTTGATTTTAGGCGCTGTTGGGAGTGAAAGCGTTAAGTTTTTTATGCTGAAAAGTAATAACACATTGCGAAGTTCTGCCTTCTTCTGCATCTTACCTTGCAGCTGAGGGAAGAAGAATTCTGCGCTCAACAGACCAATGCCCACAAGCTGATTTTCTCCCAAGTGTTCCTGCTTCTGCTGGCACCAAACAGTGCGTTTCTACCCACCACTGTAGCTGGGTGGAGTGTGTTGTGTCAGGTGATGGTCACAAGTTAACAATGATTCTCAAAATAAACAGATGTGCAGAGCCGCTGACTGCAACTGTGACATTACAGCAACCAGAAAGTAATTTGGATTGGTCACATACCTTTAGAGATGGGGAGAAAGCTAAACTGCCAGTTTTGCCAAGCAGTTTTAGTGGAGGACTGACAGTTACCGATGCCACCTTGTATATAAACGTTGGACTTAAGAAGACGAATGGAAGTAACTTGAATTACACTGTAAGTCATTTCTTTCTCCTCTTCAATTCATCCTTCTAAGACAATTTAGCCACATTCAGAATATTGTTAAATGATTAAACCTTTAAGCCCTGATTTAAAAATGAGTATTCTCCTTACTGTTCTCCAAACAATTCTTATGGAACAAGTATAACGGAGAATTTGTCTAAATATCAAAGACATTCTATCCTTAGTGATCACTTCCTTTATTCTTGTCACTTGAATGTTTGAACAACAAGTGATATTGATAATGTAACAAGAAATTTCATTTTTGTCACTGTTGGGGCTTAAAGGGTTAAACTGCTACTGAAAGCATTCAAAATAAGATTTTGTTGCAAAAGACTGGCTCAACTAGAGTAAAGTTGAAAAAGCCTCTCATATAATGTATTCCAAAAACCATTTAGTACATCATACGTGCTGATGAATTGTGTTGGATAAAGTAATCCCAGATTTTTTAAACAGATTTAGTGGCAAGAAGAAAAAATGTACATATATACACAAGGAAAAAAAGGGAAAAAGTTAATAGAAGGAATACTAGAACAAATCACAGCAAGTCAGAAGTGGCCATTAGAGTCCAGAGTAGGCAGATGTCTGACCAATTTTGCATTGCATGTCTGATCATAAAAAATGTCTGGAAGGACACTGTGTCCTCCTGGCCTAAGGGGTTTGGACACAGCAGAGGGGGGAGGGGGCTGGAAATTAGGGGACGGGAAATGAGAAAAGAGAGGGTAGGATTCGCAAGGTGGTGGGAAGCAGGAGAAATGGGGGATAATTACACAATATTTGTAATATTTTGCAGTGGAAACAGCGCAAAGAGGCAAGAGCCAACAAAAAAGGGTGGGAACCAGGGGCGTGTTTCTCAAAAGTCCCGAAAACATTTCAGTCCCAAAAAGCCATTTGTAAAAATTTGAACAACTCATTCTGCAAAGCTGTTATTTTAACTTATCTGTAAGATGAGAAATATATAACTTCCAGCAAAGTTTTGTCCTAGGAAACTTCTTTGTTTACAAGATACAGTGTGAGTTATTGTGCTCGAAATTGGCCCGAAAAGTTTAGGGACTTTCAAGAAATGTATGCCAGGATTACAGGGTAAAGTGGGAAGTTTTGACCCCCTGCCCTCCACCTGTAAGGCTTAGAAGAAAAATTATTTCTCTTCTTTTTGATTACATGTATATGTACAACAATCACCCAAGTGTTAATTCTGTTTTCAGGTGGCAATGGTCGGTCAGGTGACTGTTTCTGATGAGGTTGATCCGGTAAATGTTACGTTACTGACAGGACAGGCACCTGTCCCGACAGGGAATTGTGACGAGCATGTTGTTTTGACCCCAACAAAAGAACACCATGAATTATCTCCAACAAAAAAACACCCCAAAAAGAGCGGCCAAGACCAAGGGCAGTGTACACACCTTTACTTACACGATGGGACTGAATGTGCCGTTAGTAACCACTGCAGTAAAGTTACATGCAGGTCACCAGAAGACAATGAAGGACCACGCCATGTGTTAACCCTTCAAATTAATGGATGCAGCAAACCATTGACTGTCACAGTTACATATACAATAGAATCATCTTCACCCCCCTGGGAGTGGTCACATACATTTGAAGATGGGGAGAAAGCTGCTCTGCCTTTGCCACCAGGGGCTGGTGGAAACCATGAGGTGAATCCATTCTTAAAAGCTGACCTGAAGGAAAAGAATGGCACAATTCAGTTCAAGGTAACAGCATCACTTACATCTAATGAATTGCTTGTAATTTATTTTGTTTGAAGGGATGGTTTGTACACCAATGACAGTTCAACTCCTCCATGCTTTGTCAATAGACATTCTGCAGGCCAGCCTCCCACCATATTGGATTCCTGAATATCATATGTTATGTTCGTTTGATGTATAAATATATTTTGTTCCACATAAATATGCAACCCCATAGGCTCCTAGCTTTAACCCTTAAAGGCTTAACAGTGATGAAAATGAAATTTCTCTGTACATCACTATTATTTTATTCAAATGTTCAAGTGATGAGAATATAAAAGGAAGTACCCGGTAATCACCAAGGAAAAGATGTCTTGATATTCAGACAAATTCTCCTAACTAGTAAGTTCCACAAGGGATGTATGGAGAACAGTAAAGAGAATATGCATTTTCATTTCAAGGCTTATAGCCAAATATACTCAACGTGTTCGGCTCATTATTTAGGAATGATTTTCATTAATCGCGAACAGATTGCATTATTGGAATCAAAATTCCATTTTTAAATTGAAGATTGAAATCTTCCAACGGTAGTCTCATTCAAAGTAACGAATGTTGATTGGGTTGTTGCTTACATAAGCCAAAGGTTCACAAGCGAAATATGAAACCGTTGGCGGCTGTTGGTTTCAGTCGGTTTGACATTACAGGGAATTTTTCTCAATTTTCAGTAACATTTCTTGTGCATTTACAGCACACTTGTTTTTATGAAATTATTCTTCACAGTTTTATATCAGCAGACTACTTCTTCATGGATAAAAGTACGTGTGATTAATATTTTGTTAGCGAACACAGATCGGGTCATATACGTCAAGCCGCCAACAGTCTGCTACTTGCACATGAACATTCGCCAGATGTCAATAATAAACCAATCAGCATTCCTTATTTGGAACAAGGCTACTGTTAGAACATTACAATATTCAATTTGAAAGTGGAATTTTGATTCCAGTAATGCAATCCGTTCCCGATTAATGAAAGTCATTCCCAAATAATCAGCGGAACCCACTGAGTATTTCGACTGTAAAGGGTTAAGTAAAGTTAAATTGCTTTACTTTTTACCTTACCTTTTAACTTAGTCACCGCAGGCAGACTACCCTATGTGTTCGTGGTTAATAATTGTTGACATAGGACGATGTTGAAATCAATGGCGTGTTAGAAGAAATACAGAGAAACATTACGTCGGCTTCGATTTACTACAAAATATAAAATTTACTCTAAATGATTCAATAAAGGTTAAGATGAAATGTTGACTGAGTCCTGTGTCATATTTTTTGCCATCCTGAGCCGTTTAAGGCATTATTTTGCAATGTCATTTATTGACCGGTAAAAAGAGAGAGAGAAGGGAGAACAAGGCAGGCAGCAAAACAGTGGGCGGGCGTGACCTTGTACAATTTAAGCTAGAACTGAGGCCAAACCATCAAAATTCTCACCTCGAAAACACCGGCATCCAATCAACTAGATATTTCAAAAGCCCAACGGTCCAGACCCCAGCGGTCAAGATGCGCTGATTGGTAGATTCGAATGGACTCGCATTCTTCAAATTCCTCTGGTCAAGAATCTTGCACTGATCATGTTGAGAAAGCTACTTTTGAGACTTCAGGATCGCTTTTCTCGGAAAATATTGGAAGGATGAAGCTCTAATTCGGCACAGGGACGAAGAAATATCTAGTCGATCAATAAATGACCTCGCAAAATAACGCCTTAAACGGTTCGGGACAGCAAAAAAGTATGACACAAGACTCAGTCAACATTTCATCTTAACTTTTATTGAATCTTTTAGAGTAAATTTTATATTTTGTAGTAAATCAAAGCCAATGACTAATGTTTCTCTGTATTTCTTTTATACACGCCATTGATTTCAACATCGTCTTATGTCAACAATTATTAACCACGAACACATAGGGTGGTCTGCCTTTGTAGTCACTTTATACATCTACAGTGTAAGCAATAGGAAAGTACAGATTATATAATGGGAATGATTAAAACAGCAAGCAGCATCCTAGCTAGGAAAGTACTTTTCGATAGCTTTTATTTTGCTTATTATGAATGCATGGCAACACTTTAGGATCTGTTTAAACCACAGACTCAAAAGTTACATGACTTGCAGAACCACATTGAACAGCATAATATTAACAGTACCACTGGAAATTTAAAAAATACTCGGTACCTTTTACTTGAAATACTGTATGGTCAAAATTAAGAAGTTCGTCCACGCAAATAATATATACAAGCAATATGTACTACAGGAAAGTAATTCCCTCAAAAAGCTTTCACTGGTCACACTTAACATAAATTATAGGATTTCATCGTCATACTCTTTCCTCAAACCTTAATCCTTAATATAATTATAGCTTATTACATGTAAGTAAACAACTGATTAGACCAGTGCAATATTATTGTTGTACAGTATCTTTACAAATATTTTTTTCTTTAGTTCATTATGTTGATAGAGACCAAAGTGCATACAACTAATGTCACATTCGTGGCTGGAGAACTACCTCTTGCTAAATGCAGTAAGTTACATTTATTTACAACATGGTCCTGATATGAAAAGGCAAATTCTTTTAACTGTTCTCCATACATTTGGAATGGAACTTGTTGGGAGAATTTGTCTAAATGTCAAGACATCTTTTCCTTCCTTGGTGATTGTTTCCTGTATTCTCATTACTTGAATGTTTGAAAAGCAGGGATTAAGTAAAGAGAAATTTCATTGTCGTCACTGTTAGGGCTTAAAAGGATTAAAGTACAGCTTTGTATTACACAAATTCACATGACTAGCTCTTGGGTAAGCAAAATTCTAGGCAAAGCAACCATGTTAAAGGGGCAGTCTCATCAATTTTTAGTATCACTGTGAAAAGCTAAAAAAATGCGTTTTTTATCCATGGAAGCCTAAAAATAATGGTCCAGTATTGTTAAAATGGATTTCTAGCTCATGAGAAACTATTAATAAGTTTGTCTTGGTAGGGATGGCCAGGATAGAAATGGCGTCCAACTTGAAAACTTCTGGCAGAAGTTCTGCTCTTTTGTCTCAGACGAAACCTCTAAAACCTAATTTTGGATTGTTTTTTGTTTGAAAATTCATCTGATATTGTTCCCTTGGTTGTCTAAAAGCAACTCATGTATGAGAAAGGTTCTTTGATATAAATTAACCAAACTTGAAACGAACAAGATAGGAAAATTACCATGAGACTGATCCTTTAAGATGTCTGCCCATTTTGTGTGCATAAGTCCAGAACTGATAATGCTCAATGAACATGGACATGTCGCAGGGACATCTAGCAGCAACCAAAGTGTTGTTTTGTAGATACTAAGGGACAACTATAGCGAGGACATGTAGCAATGAAAAAAGTCACAACTTGTACAAGTAGAGGAATGTGACATAGTGTGGTCAAGTCCCAGGGTGCTGCCTGCATTGTGGTTCTTCATAGTAGTACGGTTACACTTCAGATTGGAACTATCATGCAGTACTTTCCTGTTGTACAGTGTACAAAATGGTTCTAATTCTCAAGTCTGTGAATGAAATTCAAGTTTTTGAGTAGTTTTTTTTCCAATATTGCTGAGTGGCTTTGGTTGTTTTTTGTCTTTTGATTGTTGTTGTTGTTGTCGTTGTTGTATTTTTTTTGTTTTGGTTTCTGTTTTTAATATGAAAATTGATTTTTGTTTTATTTGACTATTAGGAGAGAAAGGTTTACACCAAGGTTCCCATGGCAAGTGGTTCAGTAAGCAGCCAACATCTGTCAAAGTTCTGATGATTGTCATCCCGGTAGTTGTGTTGGTCTTGGCTGGACTTGCTGTCGCTTTTTACTGTTACAGAAACCGTGGAGGAGGCCTGCGTTTTCCGATCCACATTACACCCGGCGGTAGCAAGGTGCCCATGCAGCGGCTCGCTAGTGAGATTTAAGGGGGCAATGTCACCGGAATTTGCCTATTTTCCGTGCTCAATGTTTATTAATTTACCAGTAAATAAAATAACACTTAAGGGTTTTCGCAAGTTATAGATGTCAACGGTTGCTAGAATTATTGTGAAACAAAAGGCGTATTGACCAGTTAATCCTTTCACTCCCAGAGTCAGTTAAGGAGACATTTAAGGTGATTCTAACATTTGCGTCTGTCAGTGAAATCCTAGGGTGTGACCATTCAAATGAAACCTATTCATTGGCACTTTCTAATGGTACTATTTATATTAAGTATTTTACAAAGTGAAAATTGGCATTTCTGTTGTGTGTATGTAGCATGGTCATTATGTGCCAGAAATTAGTTGTGTGGATAAATATGGAAAACATCATGCATGAAAAACTTTCCATGCTGCACTATTCCAAAAACGAAAAAACTTGATTTATTCTGTTTGTTCAAAGATGATAGGTTTTTTAACTCTCACTACCTACCTGCTTGAGGTTGCCGTGATATTTGGCGGTAAAAAATAACTTATTGATGACTACAAGAGGGTGACAGAGTTAAGGGTTTTAAATTTAAAAATTGTTTACGACAATAGGTCCATAGGTGATAATGTACTTACTTATTCTTTAACCAAAAGGGAGAAAGAAAGACAGAAAAGATATAATTCAGTTACAATTTAGGGGCATATACCTTCTTCTCTATTAACCTTTTTAAGGCCTTATATTTGAGAAATGACCTGCTTGACTTACAGCTCAGCTAATGCAGGCCCGCCTGCCTCTGGGGATTGCATTGCATTATGTGCAAGTGTAAGAGTAGCCTGCGCCGCAGACGGAATATAACCCTCGGTAATACTAGCCGAGGGTTAGATTACGTCTGCGACGCAGGCTAGTGTAAGAGGTTTGATGATTCGTTTTTTGGTCATGTGACCTTCTCATCCAGTAGAAAGCAGGAATTGTATTAATACCTAGAATCATAATCATATCATAATTGTGGCACTCCAGTATGGATAATGTAGACGGCGGATAAAGTACCAATATTAAACTTGTAATCAACAGGAGACAAAGTAAGAGAAATAACCTGCTTGACTTACAGCTCAGCTAATGCAGGCCCGTCTGCCTCTGGGGATGGGAATTACTTAACAACTTTTTGCCGAAGGCGAAGTGAATATTGTGGAATAATTACTCCGCAATGTTCGCTGAGCCTGAGGAGGATAATTGTCTTAGTATAATTGCTCAGGTGATTATCAGAGCAAATGCATTTTCTTTTTTCTTTTGTCCAGAAACATCAAAAATCGCGCGGTGGCCATTTTGAAAATCATTGCTTCAGTATTATGATCACCTCCCGCAGGGTGATTATAGCAAGATATAACGTAATCCTCGACCAATCAGAGCGCGCGCTTCTCTATAATCACCTTAGCAATTATACGAAATTGCATTATGTGCAAGTGTAATTGTTATGAGTAGAATCAAGGGGAGAAGGTTTGATGATTCGTTTTTTTGGTCATGTGACCTCATCCAGTAGAAAGCAGGAATGGTATTAATACCTAGAATCGCAATCATGTCATAATCGTGACACTCCAGTATGGATAATGTAGACGGAGGATAAAGTACCAATATAAAATTTGTAATCAAGATGAGGCAAAGTAAAGTAAGTCAGCTGGGTTGTGGTAGCTTTAAGTAATGGTCGCTAGGTGGTGATACGTTTTAGATACTACAGTTTTGTTAGTAAGGGTAGGGTTGACATAAGACGGCGCGGCCATGAAATTAGTTTAACACGTAAAAATGGTGTAATAATCACATAGTTTTAGTAAAACTTAGTGCAAACAATGTTTCCCATAGATGTTCAATACGTATTTAGGTTCAATCGATTTTATTTAATGAAAACGCCAGCTTTGAATTTAGTTTGTTTGTCTACGATGCACAAGAAAGGGATTTGAAAGCGAAGCGCTTTAAAAAGTAAACAGAATTGTCTTGGTGCCGAACATCATGGAGACTTGAAGCAGCTGCAGTACACTGAGAGAATTCAATAGACAAAAAGTATATGGTCGGTAGTATCAAAACTCCACGCAGAGTCGCAAGTCACTGCAAGTTTGGAAATGCGGGCTTGCGTAGAACACAAGGAAGATGCAAGTTGCAAAAGCCATTTTAGTCCAGCCTTGTGCTCTTGTGTGCGCGCACGTTCTAGGAAAAACAATACTGAACAAATGCATACATGTGCAAACATCAATATTCACCACGAGACTGGATAAAGGGAAATCAAGCAGAAAAGTTCACGTTAAGGCCGCGGGTGAGAAACTAAGTCATCAGCATTTATTTATTTAAAGTGTATGCACGAAGTGCGACGAGTGATAGCGACATTGTGCGACATATTCATGAAGAGGCTCTTCAGTAAAACTTTCAGTTTCTGAATCAATAATTGAACGTGCGTTAAATCGTGTGCTACGGAGTTGTGACTCTCAAGCATTTTTAAACAAAAAATATTGTCAAGTCCAGCTTTTTTTACGTTCGAATGTTAATAGAAACTTTTGAGAAGTTTTCCAAAAAACAAAGCAAAAACTAAAATAATACTTCTTATAGC
>Ga0126336_10001758_pt1 | contig 11733 bp, 8 predicted proteins | sample SidCmetagenome_FD_92530 | JGI IMG/M metagenome (GOLD analysis project Ga0126336, IMG submission 92530) | Coral microbial communities from El Islote,Puerto Morelos, Mexico - Siderastrea C C metagenome | ecosystem: Host-associated > Invertebrates > Cnidaria > Coral | place: El Islote,Puerto... | reverse complement strand
TTAACACTCTTAACCTATTCTGTCTGATTTGTTCTCTCTTTTTTTCTTTTTGCCTCCACCTTCCTAAGTTTATCTTGAAGTTTGAGGGCGGCAGTAATTATTAGCATTTTTATTACTTGATAGATAACTTCAGAGTAAACACCTAACGCGCAGCATCCTTTCTTTGGTAGATCGTCTACTGTGAGCGCCCAGCCGGCATTGGTGAGATCGACTGATGTTGCGAAAACTAAGCAGAATTCGTCTTCACACTACTCGAACTACTGACTGTTTCAAAACATTTATTATGACACTTGTTTGAGCTGCTTGAAGTCATTTGAAGGTCGACTACATATACAGGGTGGCAAATCACAACATCACTCTTTATTCATGTAAATATAACGACCAAAATTATTTTTATCCTATCATACATGATAGTGCCAAGTCGCCCACTGTTTGACACAGAAAAGGAAGAGGCTGTTTTCAAAGACGCACTTGCCGCTGTGCCAAGATGTGCCCGCGATTGTTTGACAATGTGAGTATCAACTTAACGCACTAACTTCGTAATATTAATCGTATACAAGAGTCTCGAATAAACAGTTTGTTTGCCCACAAGACCAGCACATGTATGGAATACACCTTTTGACCGGTAGAAGTGGTTCACGTGCTTTATTGTTGTTTCTAAGGAGCAATCGCCTGAGCTGCCCTACTGAAGAAGTCTTTCTATCTTTACGAGTATTAGAGAAAATATACCACCTCCAGAAATCGTCTTGTATATGTAGAACATTACGACATTCTTGCTTGTTTGTTTGTTTCTTTGTTTCTAGCTCGAATATGACTAAGTGTGAGAAGACTATAGGTTGTCATTGGTGCACTTTCAAAGCGAAGCCGTCATGCAGCTCAGAATGTAGAACCGGTCAAAGGTAACCAGGTCTTCATCTAAAAATGTGTTGCTATCAGACTGACACCTTAGGGGTGAAGACTGGTAAATGCTCTATAATGGGGCAGAAAATGTCAATAAATGAGAACCACAACCTCTTTGTTTCGTAGGGGAAATCACTTATGCTAACAACTTACATATGCATGGGTTTCTAAAATCTCATTGACCTAGTCATTGCAGCCCATGTTGGATTAATTGATTCGGATTTATGTAATATTTCAGTATCTTAAACAAACAAGCAGTAATAAAAATAACCTTTGTCCTCCCTACCTGGGTCTCTCCCCTCTGTCATGGTCGCATGGTGGCACATTTGACTTCAGATCTGAAGGCCAGTGGTTCGAGGCCTTGTATCTGCCATCATGTTTCCTTAGACAAGAAGCTTTCTCCACACTGTCTCCTTCCTCCCAAGTGCAAAAATGGGTACCGGTGATATCCCCCAGGGGGTACCCCTGCGATGAACTGGCATCTCATCCAGGGTAGAGGAGTAATACTCTTAAATGCTTCATGCTGCACACACTTGGTTAAGCTCCGGCCGTGTGGGTGTCCTGTGGTTCATGTGTGACTTTACCTCTACCTGATGTTTTCCATTCTTTATTTTTCTTTTTCATTGGTGCATACATGGAAAGTGTCAAAAAGGTACACATCGACTTGTAAAAACTAGAAAGGTTCTTCTTTGTCAATAGACATGTTATTATCTTATCTCATGAAACAAATAAAAGTCAAGAACGATGCACTAACGACCATTTGCCTTGATAATCAAAGAATTTCTTTCCTCTGATTTTTTTAGTTTGTCAATGGTCGTTCTGTTTCCTTGCAATGACTTTCCGAGTCTGTCAGCTGGTCAGCGTATTCGTGTCAAGTACTTGTTTAAGGAAAAATTAAGACAACTTGTTTCCAGTCTGACCGAGCTTAGCTTGGAAATACTAGACTTACAAAAGGTATGTAGTAAATGCCTCAGTGCCTACAAAATGGGACTATAAATGTCTTTCTAAACTAGTTTCTAAACACCTCTTTATACAGAGGCGTAGCCTGAAGAGCAGGCGTTTTTTGGCGGGCGGCATTGAAATATTCTTGATTAGCAAAAACGGATACTTAGCCGGGTTTAGAGAGGAGTGAACGAGGGTGGAAATAAAGTATTTTTCTCCCCTCCCCGCTCATTCATCTTTCAGTATGACTTCTACTCCCTTAGTCACTTTTCTTACTTGTTTACAGGCCCCAACTCTACTCTGTTCTCCTTATCCAAGATGGCGGCTTGCAAAAAGAAAGAATGTAGAGTGCTTGATCGCCCCCCCCAAAATACGCCTGCACTTCAGTTTAGTACCGGCGATTCTTAAGTGCACAATTCAAACGCGAATTCAATTATCATTTTCGAGAATTTCTCTGGTAGAACAACGGTGATTTCAAGAGCTTTGCTTCTCGAGACTTTATTGCCGTGGATGTTTGGTATATTGTGTTAACCAGAAAGTTCTATGGCATCTTAACTTTTAAATGAGGCAAAATCATTTAACTTTGCTCAACTGTGATCACTATGATCACTCTTTTGGCTTACAATACTAGACTTGGTGACCAAGGCATACTCTGATGTGTTGAGCAAGGCAATATTGCAAAGGAAGCCCATCATTTATGTCATGACCACACCGAAAAAATAGACAAAATTTTCCAAACGACCTTATTAATTTATGCTGACTAAAAACCATGTCGTTTTTGTACAACAGGAGGGAATCGCATTTAAAGCGCACGCAACCAGCGCAAACAGAGATCTCAGTTCCATGAGAGGAAATATTGAGCGTGCAGTTAATCAAGGTAAAGTCAAACTTGGACCTGCTGCAGACCTTCCTAAAGTCTACATTGCCAAGAGTTTCAAAGACGTTACGGAGTAAGTATTTATTAACTTGAGGCATTTTTTTGAACAGACCTTGAAAGTGTGATTAGTCGTCAAGTTAGGTGCGCGCCTTAAGTACGCCAAAACATTTTTACGGCTACTCATTGCCTGGACCTTATTTCGATTCACCTAACAGCGAAGGCTTCTAGAACTAATCTAAACAATGTGCAGATATCGTACCTTTAAGGTACTACAGTTGGCTCAATACACACTGAAAGAATTATGTGTCCCAACAATGGCTCTAAGTTATATTTTCATTTCACTTTGCTTGCCTGACGGCTAGGATGGTCACCTTTTTTTAAAATCAGCTATACTTTTCGGTTTTTTGAATTACACAATTTTTTGCTTCGACGGTACTCCTTGGTGTAAGTGGTAGGTATGCTTGTAAAATAAATTCATATTAAGGGCTTGTGTTCACTAATCTCGTATATTTACATTTTGTCAGTCTGCATATTTGCTTAACACTGGACGGCGAACTACCACGGGCCTCCCAAGCAATGCGTGAAATCATTGAGTCTGAACTGCAACCTATTCTTATCGCACTGTTGGGCAGATCCCTTGTGAGCACAATCTACCGCCTAAACATTAACAAGGTAAGGTTACATTTCAGTGATATATGACATGATGTTGTGTTATCCGGAGGAGGAAAAGTTTGCGGTCTTTTTTTCATCTCGAGTAACTTTTTTGTTTTCAGACATCAGTCCGGTTCGCGTTGGGCAACGAGGGTCAAACAGACTTGTATCCGCTGCAACCTTTCAAAGAACGACTTGAAAAAGCGGTAAAATTGGCAGAAATCTCTTTCAAAGTTCCCATTGTTACTAAAGAAGCTTCAAAGAAAATGACTGCTGTTAACATCTCTGCACTAAGCACATTTGATTTTCTGTGCCATCCACACCTCTCTACACCTACTGTTGAGACCACAACAACGTTTACACGCGAGGCGTTAGAGACTTCTTCCCACAGTACACTGTTTGTTGAAAGTACTTCTGCGACAACAGGTGAGGTAGTTCTTTTCAAATTTAACTTTAATTTAATTTAATTTAATTTCAAATGAGTGTTATTTCAATACACAAATTGGTTAATTTATGACCAGTTTACAACAAAACATAAACTGAAGTAGCATGATAACAAAAAAGTTTAAGACCGAGTATATGCTATATTTCTTTACATAAAACTAGAGCGTCCGACCGGTGTACAGAAGGTCATGGGTTCGATTCCCGACAGGAAAACTCAGATTTTTTTTCCCACGCTCGCGACATGTTGAATATTCCATCTTTTGTTACTAGATACGTAATCAGTATTTTAAATCAAAAGAAACTTCACAATTTTTAGTTTTTGGTTATAGAAAGTAAACAGTTTACTCTGAAAAGGAGATATACAGGGTGTCCCAAAAGTTCGTTCCTCTTATTTCATACGCCATAACTTTTCATCGAAACTTTATTTTTACATAAAATTTCTAAAAGATGTTTATTACTCTATCGAGTACACGTATTCAGAAGTTCAATCTCCGGCATGCCCCCTTTTGTTTTTTATCCCATTCTGTAGCCGTTGCGGCATGGAATGGGATAAGTCATATAGGTTAGACAGCGGGATAGTCTTCCAGGCTTGTTTGAGCCGTCTTTTCAGATCCTTCATGGTCTTAGAGGTTGGGTCTTTGTAGACAACTTCATCTATTATGCTCCAAAGATTCTCCACAGCGTTGATATCTGGCGAATTTGGAGGCCACAGCAGCTTGTTTTCTCTATAAAATTTGGCAGGTTACTTTTGCACCATGCTTGGGTGGCTTTAACTGCGTGTGCTGCGCCCGTCTTGGACGAACTCATGTGTCGATTGGAACTGAACAGTTTTCGTTTGTGTATTGCTTCATTCACATTTTTACTGCGAAGGAGAGGCTTCACTTCTTTCTCTAATATGTTGTTGATATAGTAGTCGGCAGTCAAAGTCTGTCCTTGGGGTATAAAAGAAGCCCAATGAGACTGCGGCCTGTCATTCCGCCCCAGATGATCCATTTTGAGCTTTTTTCTCCTGGTATGCAGGAGGCACTTGGCTCTCCTGAGCCCCCCCCCCCCCCAAACAACATCATTTTTGCGATTAGGCAGCTGACACAAATATTTTGGACATTCGTCCGAAAAAAGAATATCATGCCATTCTTTTGTAGTAAGGTTTTTGTACTGCTTAGCAAATTGACGGTGAGCACAGGTTTCTTTTGCCATCTCAGCGGCCTCCAAACTTCGCTTTTCATGAACCTCCAGACGGTGTTTTTTTCCCCCAACAAGGCCTTTGCTTGCTAACTGTTGTGAGAGCTGCCTCCTCAAATTTCCCGTTTTGTACTTAGCTTTTTAAAGAACTTTTTTAGCTGCTTCATTTAGGACTTTCGGTCTTCCCGTTCGTTTCTTGTCTTCGAAACCCTCATTTCTCGACGACAATTTTACCACCTAACTTTTGGATTTTTCCAGTTTTTTTTAGCAATTTCTTTTACTGATAAGCCAGTAGATCTTAGTATAGATGCTTGGGCTCTCAAGTAGCTGAGCTTTTTGCGTTAAGAGGATTCATCTTTCACGATAAACCACAAAAAACGAAGAAAGGGTGCTAGCAATTCAGGCTACAAAATACGGAAAATATTTGGCGGGAAATATACACGCGCTTGCGCACCTTTGGCATGAAAATGCACAAGTTGAATATTCGAGTCAAAAGATGGCACAACAAATATATAATATTTAACTAAATTGAAATAGACAACTTTTGCTTAAGATATCTGTTTATCGAGTCTAATCGTACTTTTGGGACACCCTGTAGTTTGAAACGCTCCCTATAGTTCAATTATTTCATAGTATAGGAGGTATACTTATACAGAGTTTTATCAGTCTCAAACGTGTTTGTTTAAACCAACAACTATGTAAAGTACTGACTGGCTGAGTTGGTGCCGAGAGTCAGGAGAGTTCCGGGCTTGTAGTTCACACAAGTCAATCAAAGTTGCAGTGGCAAGGTCGCTCTGGACCATCCAAGGTGAAGCCTCCGTCCTGACTAACGTATCCGCCACCACTGCGCATCGTCATAACACATGCAACCCAGAGCCTCTAAATACTACCTACAGTCAAATTGTGTTTTATTTGTCCTTTAGGAAGGGGTAGGCATACCTCCCCTACTGACCAGGACAGGCAACCAAAGCAAGGCCTTACCCCAGTGGAGACAGCAGTAGTTGTTATAGCTTCCCTGGTGGGTGCTTCGGCTTTACCCTGTATTCTGTTTGTGCTGCTAACAAGGAGAAGAAGACCAAAGACAAGAAAAGGACGAGTTTTTCCTGAGGGTGGCCCGGATGAGGACTTTCCATCTGAAATTTCTGAACTATCCGAAATTGACGCTAATCTTAACATTATTGTTAACCGTGCATACTTTATGGAAGAGCAAACAAGGGTCTATCGCTCACCAAGGGAGGCCTGGGCCAGAGCTAAAGAGCTTACTATACCCAAACATGTCCCGCAAGGAGCATGGTTTTAAATCCTTTTTCTGTGATAACATGCCGGATTATAGCGTTGGTAAACCCTTGAAATCTTGCAAAAAGGAAAAACGACAGAGATCTAGAGTGAAGAAGACGCATAGACGTAGGTCAAGCACGCGCAGCACATGATCAGGGAAAGATCGTTATTTCCTCTTTACACATTAGTCGCCCATGTATTTGGTACTTTGAAAGAAAAAAGGGCAATCATACACAACTACAAACATGATTTCGTCAATATTCTTTATATTTAAGTACTTGTTTGTGCTCATGTTTTCGTGGGTGAAATCATTCTTATTTATCGCCCTATAGACTGCATAATCTTACAGCGGGAGCTAAGTTAAAACTGTAATTTTCTTATACTGCTATTACTAAACTACTTTAATTATTACCATTCTTTTAAAACTATTAATTCCTTTATCTTTTTATTATATTACTGTTTTATCCTACTGTTTTATTTAAGCGGGCATTTATCTACTTAAAATCTATACTTTCTGTTCGATCCCTAGGCCTCTCTCCTTGAGATGTTTTTGTTTTCACCGTACTGACACATTACGAAAAACGACCTTCAGCTCCTGTTGATTTCAGTGGCTTTTGAAGGAAAGGGAAAACTGGCTGACGTAGACATATAGTAAACAAATAAATTCTGTCATTTAGGTTGGTACAAGTCATTTGAAATAATTCTCGATTGGTTGGAACGCAGTGTAGTACAGTAGTACTGTAACTGGGTATTGTGTATTCGATCAGCAACCAAACAAACAACTAAAACAAATACAGCAGCAAAAAACAATGAAGTATTCAGAAAGGCCAGAAAGTACTAATTATATATTGCGTTGAAAGGAAAATGTTGTCGTTTGTGTAAAAGCAGGTAACCAATGCAGAAGGTGTTTATTTCTAAGCATGCTGTGCACTAGATATTTCCAAAAGCGTAAATAGAGGAAAACCAGAGTTGAAAGAGATGTAGCCAAGGCAACCAGCAAGCTGCAAAGGTTCAGTAGTCATTGATGGCCTGCCACTGTTTCTGTAATGAGGATAGGAAGAGAAGATGAGTCAAGAAACCTAACAATGATTGACCGCTTTTCTCGCCTAAAAGCCTATGTTTGAGCGCCCTTCAGGAGCCATGTTTTATTCTGGTAACATCTGGTAGCCAAAAGCTAAATCAACGGCTCCATTTAAGTTAAATCAGTTGGAAATCTTACTGTTGACTTATTTTTGTCGATTTTTGGTGATTTTGGGAAGAAAATGTTCCAGTTTAAGTCCAGGGACCGCAGTGACAAAGCCACTTAAGTTGAGATTTCTATGTACTGTTGGGAAACAATTACCTATTGTTAAGAACAACAAAAAGTTATTGACTAAGTGGGAAGGCCAAACGAGAAAATATTTGGCTGGAGGTCATGGCGTACCGTCCATGGTCATGTCCATGACCGAGAGCCAAACATTTTCCCGTCCAGCCCGACCTACCTCAGTCAATCAGCATCTTATCATTTGACCAAGTTAAAATTGTTTATCGTCGATTGACATAATAAGATCAAGACAGCTGGAGATGGATATCCATGCAAAGTCAGATTCACTCAGTGTTACTTAAGCGTTGTAGGTACTTGAGTAATGACTAATATCAGTGTTAAATCTTTTACAAACTGAACTGTTGAAAAAGAAAAGAACGTGCTGCAGATCCCTATACTGACTCTCAGATGTAAAACAGTGTGTCTACTGTTATAGATTGATATAATCCAGCTGAGGCAGAAGCAAACACTCGTCCATCAGAGAAAACCCCCATCGATTGAAGGCCTTATCTCCGTCTTTAGGGGGGCGATTTTCTTATCTCCTTTTCCAGGAAAATTCTTTTTCAAGAGAAACATGTCTTGAAAAGTGCATTGATTGCAAAGGGGAAACAATTTGTAAGAGATTTTAAGACCTACTTTTATCTGAGTGTTGGGCGCGTACAATTTGTTCTCATGCCTTCCCTCTTCTGCTTGTCTCTTCACAAACGATTTTTTGGAGCTAAAGGACTCGTTAGAGTAAGCTGTCGCCTGAAGATGAAAGAGGACTTGCCATTATAACAATAGTTATCAATATCTATTCATCATACCAGAACAAAAACAAAAATATAACCACCGGCTGCAGTTTTTGAAAACGTCGCGCTCAATCCACACTTAACGCGATTGTTGATTTATGGGTATATGAGAATCACACCTTTGTGGAATTATAAGTGGGAATTCTGAATTCGAGTTGCACTGTGCAAATTAAAAGTTGAATATGCAATTTCCTCTAACAAATAAATTAATGCACTTTCCTTACCCTTCGGATAGATGCAGCGAAAATGTCTCCTTCTCTGTGATTGCACTGCATGCTAGAAGAGGTCGAGGACCGAAAGGGATTCCAAGAGTTATATTTCTTTAAGAACTTCTTAAACGTCGTGGAAACCTTTCAAAAACACAAGAACAACACAAGGGGTGTTAAAATAAGACTGTTGTCTTATTTTAACACCCCCAAAAACGTAACAACAGACGGGAACTAGGAAAAGAGGTACGCCAAAGTATCATTGACAGTAAAGAAAGTTACAACAAACAGCAAGGAAACACTAACGAAAGAGAGTAAATAGAGAGAGCCTGGACAAGGAGAGTAAAGACAGCAAGAGCAGAGTACTGACAGACAGTAAGCAAAAAATTAGGAAAGACTGTAAGGAGAAAGTGAGGACAGACAGTAGTGACACAGTGACGGCAAGCAACAGGGAATAAGAATAAAGAAAATAGAAGAAAATAGAAAAACAGTGACAGAGTGAGGACAGACAGTAAGGTCAGAGATGGGACAGACAATACGGACAAAGTTAAGACTGACAGTAAACTTAGCATGAGGACAGATAATAAGGAAAGAATGAGGACATAAATTGAGAACAGATTGAAGACAGACAGGAGTAAAGACAGACAGTAAGGACAGAGTGAGAACAGACAGTAAGGACAGTGAGAACAGACAGTAAGAACAGACAGTAAAGACAGTGAGGACAGAGAGTAAGGATAGAGTGAAGACAGACAGTAAGGAGAAAGTGACGGCAGACAGTAAGGACAGAATGAGGACAGACAGTAAGGTCAGAGTGGGGACAGACAATACGGAGAAAGTTAAGACTGACAGCAAAGAACGAGGACATAAAGTAAGGACAGATTGAAGACAGACAGGAGTAAAGACAGACAGTAAGGACATAGTGAGAACAGACAACAAGGACAGAGTGAGGACAGACAGTAAGAACAGACAGTTAAGATAGTGAGGACTGAGAGTAAGGACATAGTGAGAACAGACATCAAGGACAGAGTGAGGACAGACAGTAAGAGAGTGAGGACAGAGAGTAAGGACAGAGTGAGGACAGACAAGAGCGAAGACAGACAGAAAGGAGAAAGTCAGGACTGACAGTAAGGACAGAGTGAGGACAGACAGTAAAAACAGAGCAAAGACAGACACTAAGGGTAAAGTGAGGACATAAAGTAAGAGAATGAGGACAGATAGTAAAGACGGAGTTAGGACATACAGTACAGACAAAGGGAGTAGAGAAAGTAAAGACAGAGTTAGGACAGACAGTACGGACACAGGGAGTAGAGAAAGTAAAGAAAGAGTGAGGACAGACAGTAAAGACAGAGTTAGACAGACACTAAGGACAAAGGGAGTAGAGACAGTAAAGACAGAGTGGAACAGACAGTAAGGAGAGAGTGGGGACTGATAGTAAGGACAGGGTGAAGACAGACAGTAAGGACAGAGTGGGGACTGACAGTCAGGACAGAGTGGGGACTGACAGTGAGGACAAAGTGAAGACAGACAGTAAGGATAGAGTGGGGACTGACAGTGAGGACAGAGTGGGGACTGACAGTGAGGACAAAGTGAAGACAGACAGTAAGGCAGACAGTAAGGGCAGAATGAGGACAGACAGTAAGGAGAGAGTGAGTACTGACAGTAAGGAAAATAGACAGTGTAAGAATAGTACAGACGGACTGAGGACAGAATGAAGAGAGACAGTAAGACAGAGTGAGGACAGACAGGAAGGAGAGAGTGAGGAGAGAAAGCAAGAAAAGAGTGGCGATACACATCAAAGACAAAATAAGGACAGAATGAGGACAGACAGTAAGGAAAGAGTGAGGACAGACAGTAAGAAAGGAGTGAAGACAGTCAGTAAGAACAGAGTCAGGGCAGAACAATAAGGGCAATGAGGACAGGTAGTAAGGACAGAGAAGACAGTTAAGGTTAGAGTGGGGATACACAGTAAAGAAAATGAACACGGGCAACAGTGACATGGGAGGAGATGTAGTATTAAAAGAGCATCGACAGTAAGGGTAGAAAGAGGACTTATAGAGGTCAGAGGGTATATAGACAATGGTAGGGCAGCCAGTACGAACACGGTAAGGCAGACAAAAAGGAAAGGTATGAACGACTGGTTGTTGTTGTAGAGACAGTGGAGTGGCATATAGAGTGGACGAAAACAGTAAGGAAAGAATTAGAACAGAGAGATAACATAGACCGTAATGCACTGATAGGGCAGAATGAGGATAAAGACTGTAGACAAAGGTGTTACTCATCGGCAGTTTAGGCTGCGAGGAGAGCTTGAGGACAGCAGTATTATGGTTATGATAGGAAGAGTGCTAGGTTACATCACCTCTTGATTTAGGACTACGTTAGAAATGAAGAAAAACACGCCCTGAAAGGAAATTAAATCCAAAGTTAGTGACAAGATGGCCTCTTCCGTGAAAGCGAAAAGTAAAATATAGTTAATCTCATTGTTATACTAACCTTACCTGGCTTTTGTTAATGTTTGTATACAAAGGAAGACATAACTGGAGAATTCTCTAGTTGTGATTATAGTGGACATCACCTTCCATGAATTTTTTTCTTCTAAATGAATCATCGTCTTTCAGTACTTATAACCATCAGATGTTTTAAACCGAATACCATTCACACAGAAGCTAATAAAGTGTAAATAGTGGCTTACATGTAGTATTTAAGATTTCAATGCAAACGTAAATGTTTCTACAATAATCACCTGAGAACAGCTGAGGAGAACAAAAGCGTAAGACATCACCGGTGAGTCAGAGTTTACTTGCAGGAAGCCCAACAACCACGTGACCCCTAGCAGTGGTAAGAGTATGAGGCATCCCTTCAGAGCCATCCTATGATACAACAAGGTCAAGTCAGTGCGATGGTTCGCAATAAATATTGTTCAGATAATGGATATGGTTATAAAATTTATAGTAGCAAATGTTTGTGACCATAATTTTAAGAGGAAGGTCCCTGACTAACCTGACGTTGTTAATAAAAGTCTTATCACTGGCTTGTTTCTGCCGTCTCTCTGCTGTGGGAGATATCAGGACACCAATCACCATTCCCAGGATAATTACATTGGTCTGAAGACGAAACAAAAGTCACCACATTATTATTATTATTATTATTATTATTATTATT
>Ga0126336_10001757_pt1 | contig 11734 bp, 6 predicted proteins | sample SidCmetagenome_FD_92530 | JGI IMG/M metagenome (GOLD analysis project Ga0126336, IMG submission 92530) | Coral microbial communities from El Islote,Puerto Morelos, Mexico - Siderastrea C C metagenome | ecosystem: Host-associated > Invertebrates > Cnidaria > Coral | place: El Islote,Puerto... | reverse complement strand
TTGGTTTCATTGATTTTGACAGCGGCTGCGTTGATGGGCTGAAAGAACCACTGAAAAGTAGGCGATGGGTCGGCGGTTGCATTGCAAACAAATATAGCAGGGATTTGACTTCTAAATACCACTTTTTGTGGCTGAGGTTGCTGAGTAATTTTCGCCTTCTCGTGAACTTTTACTATTGTCACTTTGGAGAATGTGTCACCTCTGTTGTTTGACACCACACAAACATAAGCACCTTCATTGCTTTTGGTAACATCACTCATAGGCAAAGTTCCATCAACTGATTCTCCGATGAAGACATCATTTCTTTTCCAGGCATATGTTAATCCAGCTTCTTGTTGGGCACTGCAATTCAGAGACAAACTGTCTCCAGGAAATAGAATGACTTCTCCCTGAGAGGAAGACGTTATGATTGGTGTTCCTCCGCACAAAACGGAATCATCGAGCGTTTTTTTCAACAAGGAAGTAGCTTGATTGAGAGCTTTTTCGGCTTCCAGCATCGTTAAGGCTTCAGTGGTTAACGATTTTACTACATTTCTAAGTTGAGGAAGAGCGTCTTTGATCTCAAGTGCCCTGGGACTTTCTTCGAACTCATAAAATTGCTTTGATCCTTCAAAAAAGTAGTTGATGCAATCTTGTGTACCAGAACACTCCTCAAATCCTCTAGCAGAAGTAAAATTCTCTAGAGAAGCTCTCCATGTCTCAAGAGTGTCATTCCAAGATTGGGAATAATCATTGGTCAGCCTGATATTTTCTTCTTTAAAAACTTGTATCATTTCCAAGTATTCTGCCACGAACGAGGTGTTAATGAAACTGCTGCTTTCATTCAGTGACGAATTATTCGAGATTAAACTGCTAACTTTTACGATTTGGGATAATCTTTCAAGCTCATGGAAACCAGAGGACAGATTAGCGTTCAACTCTTTAACTGAAGCAATGAGGTCACCCAAGGAATGAAACATGTTGCTCAAGTATAGGTACGTTTTGTTAACAAACAGGCATGCATATGGGTAATCAAGAAAACTTGAATATAAGGAGTAAGCAGAATTTCCTGAGTTTTGGGGTGCTGATCGCTTTCTTCTTGAGTGGCTGCCTCCAAATAATTTTGCAATGATTGTCTTAGACGCCGAACTAGTTGAACGTTCTACTTGGTCAAAATCAACAAGAAAACTGATAGGTACTCTTTTCCCACTGACGGAGCTCGCATTAGATTGGACAACGATCTTTCTGGTGCTTCCTGACGCAAAGGAGAGGGAAAACTGTATATTGTCGATATCCACAACTTTCGTCTTATCCGAGGAGTTCATGGCCTGCACGATTTTCAGTCCAATGTCGACAATTCGTCGAACATGAAGCATGGAAGCATTGGTAACTTCTACTGCTGATAACCGTTGTTCCATGTGTGCTTTGACCTGTTCCAGCCAAATAGCCGCACTCTGATGACGGATTCTAGCTTTCTCGTACAAAAACGTTGCATTTTTTACCTTTTCTACAGCATCTTGTAACAACTGGAATTTTCTTTGCAGTTCAACATTCCCTGTGTTTATGCGGAATTTAAGTTCTTTCATAGAATCCCTGCAGTTGTCGTTTCTTTTAGTGCATCGAGAATCTAACACTTTCGTTTCGCATCCAAACTTCTTGCAGCATTGCCTGTAAGTATTATATCCACCAGGCTTTGTCTTTTTCGTGTGACCACTGCATTTTACCTCCGTGATTTTTCGCTCAACTTCTTTCGAAAAGATCGTTTTCTCTTCGTACACCACAGTTTGATCGTTGGCTGGATCGCGCACTCTTCTCCAGGTATCAGAACAGCCAAATAAAGACTTGGTCCAAGCAGCTCCAACTTTGGCTCCAAAGTCGCCCCCAAGAGCTTTTCCGATATGGGCACTTGCCACCATTGCCTCAGGGGACCCGCAGCTACCAGTGTATTCGTCTTTATATGCTTCAACTGTATAACTTTTTAGTTCAACCTTTGTATCTATTTCATAAACCTTTATGGTTTTACTTGATGTACTACAACGCGGCTCCAGATAGTCTATTTTTATAGGGTCTTGGCAAAGGCCAGGGAATGCACAGCCATTCTCAAAACAAGTGTAGTTGCAATTCTCTATTTCGCACACTGAGTTTGAGGTGTTTTGAGAGCTATAATAGGTTTTGCTAAAATCCACCTTTGCTAGGCGATATCTTAAACGTGCCTCACGAAGCTGATTGGCTGCACTTTTTTTTTCTTTCATCAAAGTTTCGAAAGCTTGTTGTTTTTTTTTCAGGGCCTTTGTGACAGCGTCTGCTTCCCTTTTAGCATTGTTAAAGGCAGCTTGGGCGTTCACTAGTCTTCGTGTCGCCTCCTTGGCAATCATGGTAGTTTCGTTTGAAAGCATTTTTTCGAGAATCCTGTAAAGCCATGATGACTTGTTCATTGTTCCTTCCACTGTAAATACTACGGAATTCCAATCCACAACGTTCTCAACGTCAGCTTTGACATTTAAAAATGCGTCATATTTTCCAAATATGGGCCCCCAGATAGCGAAAGACAACTTATTTCCAGTCATTCTTATGGTTGCGTTTCTCTTCAGTCCAAGAAAGTTGACAACACTCTCGAATGTGGTCACGATATCCCCACGGTCACGGGGTACAAACAGTTTTAGCATCCCACCAACTGGAAAAGTTATGAAACTACCACGCGACACAACTTGCAAGGTCGTTCCTTCTACAAGTATGCCAGCTTCTTGTCTTATTTGGCTAGTGCCGCATTGGTTGCCATTTAACGACCAGATGCTAGATTTTACGTTCGAAAAGCACAACCTCTTGTGACATATTTTAGCGACTAAGAGAAAACGTAGACCTACAAAGTTGTGCTGAGTGGAAGACTTAACGAACATCAGAGAGGTTGTCTTTGGGAGGTCTGCCTTTAATCTGATTAAACGATCGATGACCCAGTCTATGTTCTTTCGATTCCTGTACGATTGTAACTGGGCCACAAGAAGGTCAAACGCTCTCGTTATAATGTCAAGGTCATTGTCGAGTTTTTCCACCAGCACCTTTAGTTGCAACCAATCGTATTGCGAGGAGAGAAGGTGGCGAGCCTTTATCACAGTAGATAGCATTTCATCTGCAACTAATTTCCATCTCTCTGAGTCGGACTGCAGTTCAGGCACAGATTTCTTAACGTCGTAAAGAATTCGTTTTATTTCTTGCGTCTGCCATTCCAGAAATCTTAAACTTTTGTTTTGATCCTGGGCTAAGACAACCTGACCTCCGGTAACTGAATGGTAGATTTGTAAATATTCGAACTCTTCAGTCGATCTGATGAAACTAGACCACGGAGTTGTACTTAATGGCTTGGAGGATCTTTCAAGAGTAAAAACGAAACCTTGAGGTATGTGGCAATCATCAGTGAAATAACCGGAAGGCAAAATTGCTGCCCCTGTCAAATAGAAAGAATATGTCCATAAGGATAGGCGATTAAGGTTTTTTTTGTACGAAATACCTGTTTTCATCATAACGTCAGATTCTTGGTGTTTTGTCTTCTTAAGAAGAAAAGCTCGAGGTAGGTGCCATGAGATTTTTTTAGCTCAAAAAATTCTTCAGGAAAGAATTTACGATGAAAACACCTCCAGTGAACAGACCTGCACTTATAAACACTATTTTAGATACACTTACTGAATACCATAAGAATGTACAATGACAAGCTGATCCCCTAGACAGTCGATCGTTGAAGGAGACATGTCTAACATATTTTGCATGAATTTCATTTCATTAAGTTAATAGCATACGTTTTGTAAACGTAAGAACAAAAGAATGTCATACCTCCGAACTTTGCTTTACCAATTACTTTGTTGGAGTAAACCGTCATTGTGAATCTCTGTCCAAGGGCTTGAAGGGTGATGTTAAATTGAACTGAGCCGTGCAGTACACACTTTATTGGTTTAGAAAAATACCTAGTAAACAACTGTAAAGGGAATTTGTTAAAAACTCAAGTTTTGTGTACACTCTCTGGAAATGCAGTGCCAGTCTACGACGAACAATCAGTCGTGTTGTGTTAAGAAGGAATTTAACTTTTGTAGGATATATTAGAGCTATGGCAATTACCACCAAAATGTCAACGTGCCCTTGCTAAACAAAAGCTAAGGGAGGCAAGTGCTTTTTCCCAAGTTTGCTTTCAGTGCTGTCTGAATTAAGAGACACAAGCTATACTCACAGCATTCATATCATCCACAAACGCGAAGGCTTCTCCAGTCATTTTCATATTCACAGCAAAATTATTTGATTTTCTCAGTAGAATGTTTGCACTCCCTTGCCACCACAAATTGTAATGAAAATCTGAGAAGTCTTCAGCCAAGTGACCATTTGGTACACCAGTCAAGTTCCTGCTGTTGTATCTTCTCGGAGACGTAATACCAAAGGCAGAGACCAGAAGTTCCCATCCCTCACCTGCCATGTCCTGCATAAACGGTATTGTGCTAACTTTGTTGCTGGCTTTTTGGGTTAACGTCAGATAAACACCCGTCTCACAAACATCTGTGACAAAACAGCACCCTTCGCTTGACAAAGAAATTTGTTTATTGTCAACAACAATGTTGTAATTCACTAAAGGACTGTAGAGGACCACAAGCGATTTGTTGTTGATTGGAAACTTGCAGCTCGGGTGGGAGAAGCTGTCATCTGTAGTGCGGACAAGGTTGGCCAATGTGTTCTCTATGCTAAATAAATTGCTGTCCTCTCTAACCATAACTTTCAACCACAAAGGCAATTGATCCGAAAAGTATCGCAAGTAGGACTTTGCCAAGGCGTCCTTTTGTACGATTTCAATGAAGTCTATACCTGTAAGTTGGATATCAGTGCATCTAAAGGTATTCTGGGCACTGATTTGGCTCTGTTCCCTAATGTTTGTATGCATGTGTCTGAGTAGTCTTTCCATTACTTTGATTCGTGAAGGAAAAGGCAAAGAAAAATTGTACCCCACCAGACTCAAAGGGATTGTCCTATTGTCAGGTGCTATGATGTGAACAGGTCCGGAATAAATGTCCCCGGGAAAGTTGTTTAGCGTAGTTGTGTTAGAATCAAAAGCTATTTTGATATTGCACGTTGGATAAATGTTGACTTCTTTCTTTTGGCATCCAATTGGTAACTCGCCTGCCAGTAGGCGAAGTCTGGTGTAAACACTCTCCTGGCTTGATATGTTACGACCAATAAATAAGAAGCTGTTATCTGGAACGGCAAATTCATTTTTGTTTACCCCTTTAAGATCATACGACACCATTCCAACGCCAGACGTGTGGCCCGTCACTTGAAATGCTGCTTGTGAAGCCGGGTGCTGAATTGTCACTTCTTTGGGCTGGGTGGTTAAGTTCATGGTTGGATTGAAACAAATGGTTAAGGATTTGTCGGGCTTTGCTTGCAACACCAGGCTCTGTGAGGGATTACCAGGTATCAGTTTTGGGAAGTCGGGCAATGTCACAACTCCCATTTCACAGAGATCGCCCTCATAACCAGTGTGTTGACAATCACATGAAAATTGTCGCGAATTAATAACTGTGCATATTCCACCATGACGACAAGGGTTAGGCTTACACAGGAGTATCTCTGGGGAAAGAAAAATTAAAATAAACCACAAAAATTGCTGAAATTTAAATTAAACTAATTTATGGCATAATGTGAATGATCCAACCTCACGATCTGTCAGCAGGAACTGACTCTTGTTAGCAGTATTCTCGATTGATAAACTTTGTTTGGAAAATTCACTCATAAGACGTCTCATGTGAGGAATAGATAGGAAACAAAACCGCAAACAACACTGAACCAAAAACGGGCTTAAAATGGCCATGAACTGCGCCCATGTTACAAGGAAGACACGAAGACTACCCCCACGTTATCCACATTCATGATAAGGATGGGGCCTATCACGCGAGATATCACATCACATCTTTCTCTTGTTTTAGCACTAACCTTTACAAGTAAAGTTTCCACTTTCCCAGGCAACGTCGGTTGCATTGGTCAGTTGGCAAGTGGCAAGATTATCACCAGCTGCAAAATAGCCATCAGTGCAGCCCAGTGTACAGCTGGAACCGAACGTCGAATTACAGGGAAGGTAAACTTTACCTCTCTTAGGTGAAAGCAGCCTGTCACAGCTTTTAACTATGTAATGGTAGGGACAGAAAAAAAATAGATGGTTCAAAAGTAGCTCACAGCCTTGTTCGTGTAATAATCATGTATGACATTATTTGAACTCAGAAATGAACAACTCCCAGTTGGCTTGATAGTTCAGTAGGTTAGAAATTCAGACGGTATGGTGGTTGCAAGCTAAGGTCATGAGGTCCTTTCAAGCCGAACATTTTCGGGCTTCCTCTGCAATTAATAGAGTTGTTCTAACTAAGGCGCTAATTAGACTAACTTTTCTTTTGGTTCCTGACTTGAAAACACGATTTCTGTTTCAAAGATGTCGCAAACACTTTTTAACAACCAAACTATTCAAGATTAATAACCAATAGGAAGCAAAAATGAAACGAACTATGGCCTGGCTTGGGTCAAAGTGAGTTATCGGGGACTTTAAGCAACGACAACGTTGATGTACTGTTTCTCTTTGACGTCATCAAGTCTGGCCACGTAGATCAGAACAGGTCTTTTTTATCCGTGACGAAGAACAAAAATTGTGCCAATAAAGAGAGTTGATGCAAGACTTCTGTTTACCCTCCATACGTCCAGGATTGGGGATCCAGGACGTTGACATTCAAGTTGCTTAAGCTGAACATCTTCACAGCAGCTTCTAAACCGTTAAAAGCTCTGAATAACCTTATTCAAACCATGAAATAAGGTAGGATGCCTACCGTTGCAAATCGTTTGTTGGCCATCCCATTCTGAAGTGTTAAGGCAAGTTCGTCTTTGGGAGCCTTGTATGTCGTATCCTTCACCGCACGTAAATGAACATGTTTCATTGGTTACCAGGCCACTGCACTTCATACGTCCATTGGGTGGAGCCATGATGGCCTCGCACGGGAGACCTGTTAGGTATAAAGATGAATGGAACCAGTATATTATATTTTGGTATACAATAATGGAAACCACAAGAAAGAATGACACCTGAACATCTCCCGTTGTCCGACAATATTAATTAAAAGTCAGCTGGAGCAAACTAATGACAAAAGATTTTTAAACGAAATTTTTTTTCTCCCACTCTCGTCTCCCGCTGTTGTGTCTTGGTAAATATTTCATCTTTCTCGTTTCATGTCCACAGAACTTAAAATCTACCATCTTTTTTCTTCGTAAACAAAGAGAAAACTCTCGACATTGCTGATCCTTGCAACATGCGGAATGTGTGGCACAGTGAGTCTAGTAAATGTGGCCTAGCTAACCACAAGCCTCCCTGTACATCGAGTGGTTAGAGCATACGAGCGGTGTACGGAAGGCCATGGACCACGCTGTTGTAGCCTGCGAACACAGACGTACTTCCGGCTGTCGTTTCTCTCCAGAGAGAAACGACAGCCAGAAATACGTCTGCGTTCGCAGGCCAACGCTGTTGAAAAGCTAAATATTACGTCTTTCAAGGAGCAACTTTATATAGCTACGCTGCACACACAACGGTATGCTAAAAGTATTGAGTAAAGTGATAAAATGCATTCTCGATGACTCCATTTAAGTGCAGAATAGCTACATTTTCATAGACAACAAGCTCGGAGGCATTTACCTTCACAACTTCTTAAATCAGCTCTACGTTTGTAGCCATGAAAACATGAACAGCCATACGAACCAGGCATATTATGGCAGATGTGTTCGCGCGAATGGGTACCTGCTTCGCATTCGTTCACATCTGTGTTGTAAAAAATGAAAAAGTTGAATACTTAACTTAATTTGAATATGTATAGAACCACACAACGAATTACTGTTCAGGTAGTCGTTTTGTGTCGGGTCTATAATGTTTTGAAGATGCATATACCAGACATAACTTGAAGTGCAAGTTAAAAATGACTCGAAGGCTGGCGCTACGTCAAAAAGCCTTTTTCTTTAGCTATACCACTCTGTGAGCGTTCATTCGTAAATTTTTGCATACACAGTCGAATTTTTAAAGACATAAGATAGACATACGAGGGGTCTAGTACTGTAAATGGTCCCCTGGAGCAAGTTCCTAAGTGTGAACTAACAGTTTTGGAGGGACCAAATTTTAGTCGCCGCGACTGTCCCTAAAACGACTCCCTTCGTTTGTACCTTACGAGATACTTGTTTTAGACAATAACTCGTCCCTGCAACCAGCCCTCCCACGTGTGGCAGCCTATACACAGATATTTTTTCAGCATCATGAGTTCAAATCGCTGAGGTGATTCCAGATAATGCAGATACAAAACTGACCTCTGCACCGTTTTCCATTAGAGAGCAGTCGGAATCCTTTCTTACAACTGCAGGTGTAATTTCCAGGCGTGTTGTGACAAAGTTGATCGCATCCGGCGGGAATGGTGGTCTTGTTTAAACTTTCCACATAAACAGGGTTACATTCATTAACGTCTGAAAATTAAAACAGTGAAGACGTCATGCATGGTCACTTCCTTCTTGGTTTCCAGTTGTGCCGGAGTTGTCTGGGTATATTTGATTCTTTTTAATTGGCGCAATTGTTTGTAATAAATCGACTCGCAAGTAAAAAAAATTTTAAAGTCCAATAAAAGAGAGACAGATCTTATATAGGATGTTAGTTAACTACTGGACTACGAGGCCGAGTTTTCTATCAGCGAACACTCAACGAGGCATAACCAAGCTGGCTTTCGCAATTTTCGAAAATTTACGTTCCAGGAACGTAGCTCCTGGGATCCTCGTCCATTAAGAAAGAGGCAACAATGATTGTATTTAAATCAGATTAAAACATATGCAATACAGACCAAGATGAATGTCTTGGTTAATGACCGGCGACATTTCAGAAACAAATAAAAACCTACAGCAGCAATGTTTTTCAATTTATTACGCTTTGCTACCTGAGTAAGGCATCCGGGGCGGGAGGGGGAGAATCATACCTGAACACGTTCTGTTATCTCTGTTTAGTGCATATCCAGCTTTGCATGAACAGAAAAAGTCGCCATGGAAATTATTGCACTTGTGCTGGCATCCATGAAGACCCGTAGCACATTCATCATGGTCTGGAAAGGAAACGAAAAGCGTATTCTTACTCATTTCTTCTTCTCTGGGGTGTAATTCATGAAAGCATCTTAAGTCATAACAGTCTCCTAAGATAAATCTGAGTTATCTGGAAAAACGATCATTTTACTCATAGCGTATCTCGTAAGTTCATCTGGTCTGGCTAGCTAGTGATAGACTGAGTTGAGTCTGTCGAGGTGTGCGATTGTTCCACAGCTACTTACGTTCTTTACATCAAGAAAGCAAACAGACTTTTCAGTTGTATCTTATTGCTCTGCAAACTTTTCGTTAGGCAGCTACAAATTGATACAACAAAAACTTGGGACTGGTTTCTCAGATGTAGAACTCAACATTCCAGTTTCTAGAACAATACATTTTAAGGACTGAACGTGATCCAGGATTGTGCAAATGGGGTGTTGGTGAAGAAACTATTGAGAGCTGGAGTGAATGAACCAGAGAGATCACAGGAGGATAGAAGCATAGAGCCCAAAGACGTCTGTAATGTGGACTAAACAGGTAGATTCTGCAAAAGTATAAACGAAAAATGGGCGGCGTTGTAAAGGATAAAGAATAGTAAACAACGGCCCTACACATCTCATTGCTATTGGGCAATGCCCCAGTTCCCCCCCCCCCCCCAAACACTTGGTTCTCTATTTTTTTTAAAAAAAAAAAAAAACCAAAAAAAACAACTTAAAATACAAAAAGAAAAAAGAAAAAAGGGGGGCGTTTGGAAAGAAAAAGAAGTATTAACCACCGCCCCCCCCCCCCCCTTTCTATTGGGGAATTCCCCCGTTCCCCCCCCCCCCCCAAAGCTTGGCTGCATCACTTTGTTACCAAACAACACAACATCCTAAACTCATTCTCTAGATGCCGAAATGATCGAAGTGAAACCAACATTGTTGAGTCGATTGATGGTTTTTTTGGTCATTGATTACAGCCGACAGGCTTGAGCAGAAATTTCGCCAGAAACAATGAAGAAATTCTTCAACAAAACGAGGCTTTGCCTGTTTGAAATTGTTGACGAATTCGATCCTATAAAGTGGAGGATGAACTGCCACACTTTCAATAGTTAATTAAAAAGATTAGGACATGCAATGCTTATCTCATTAATGTTGCTCGTAGTCTTGTAGATGTCTTCTTTTGGCTTCTCGATGTGCTTGCTACATCTCTCTTACATCCACTTCAAGAACTCTCTTGAATGCAAAGGTATCGGCTTGTTCAAGAAGATTCTCTTCGGCACAAGCTATAGGCTTATGACTAACGTTCAATTGACTGGACCTATTCGATCAAGATACTTTTGTCTGGAATTCACCCACTTTACTTGTAACGTCTAACTTTGAGCAGTTTAGGCGCCTGACGAGGAAGAGAATTGTTACGTTGGCCTCGATTGAGGAAATCCTATCTGCAATGTCTGGGATATGTGAAAATTCTTTGGGTATTTCTAGTGTGGAGATCACTTCTTTGTTCTGTGGCATCTGATGGCTGCCTGTTAGGGTTAGCAGCACCTGCGGTGCGAATCCGGGTACTCGACGACAACACTTAAACCCCTTCTCGCTATTGCATGTGGAAAGGAAGTACTTTTCTTTAGGCCCCTCTACTCCACATACGTCTGTAGGGTCACTAATAATCATAGACGCGTTGCTCTACAATTGCGTAGATCCTGCAGGCCTCCTCCTCTCGACCTTTAAGAAACATGTCAATCGGGACCATCTTGCAGCAAGACAAACCTCCCTTTCTGCGATTTTAGACTGATATACTCTCCATTTGAACCTTTTCATTTGAACCTTTTGAACCTTTTTGTTCGATATCTCTCTCCTTTGGAAGAAGGGCTTGATGGTGGCCGCTATGGTGTCTTTTAACGCGAATAATACCTCCTTTGCGTTCCTTGGACAATATTGTTTTCTGATCGACAGCGGAAAATACACAATGTAGCCAGTCCGGGCCATAACCAGAACTGGATATATGGTGACGTCATCAGAAAAGTCAATATGGCCTCCAAAGCTGGGCACACTATATTTAGTCATTTCTGAGCTCTTTTCTCGGTCGTAAACGACCCTTCTCCCAAAAGGCTTTGCACACAATAGCACTAAACAGTGAAGATGCAGTCGAGTGGGGAACTAATGGCTTCTCGTAACGTGTTGAGGATTTTGAGCACGAGAACCGTCGCGAGGTTTGCTAAGTTTTATTCGATTACATAGCGAGTGGGCATCAGATAAGTGGAAAAACAAGGTACGTAGCATTTTTTTTGTCTTTCCAAAAAAATATCACGAATAGCTTTACAAAATTTGCCTTTAACTGATGGTATTTTTGTATGGTAACGCGGCTGCATTGTCGGTAACACGGCTTTCGAAGTAGCAGTGGAGTTTCGGCTAGTCCGTTGGCCGGTCGAAGGCTGCTGTGACTCGAATTTCACGCTGTATTCATTTTTCCCGTGCAGTCAAGGAAAAGCACCGTGATTGTAGATTGTGTAGGAGTGAAAAAAAGTAAAACTAAAAAAACATGGGAGACGAGACCCTGCAAGCTGTAGGCCGCATTGGAAACGGTTCTCTACTGTCGTGAGAAATTAGGATTATAAAAGCTGTGTGCAGCTTGCAGAACAAAATGTTATCATATTCTGGCAGTA
>Ga0126336_10001756_pt1 | contig 11736 bp, 5 predicted proteins | sample SidCmetagenome_FD_92530 | JGI IMG/M metagenome (GOLD analysis project Ga0126336, IMG submission 92530) | Coral microbial communities from El Islote,Puerto Morelos, Mexico - Siderastrea C C metagenome | ecosystem: Host-associated > Invertebrates > Cnidaria > Coral | place: El Islote,Puerto... | reverse complement strand
TGCGTGACCCCAAAAATAAAGATCAAAGATCAACCGCTGGCATTTACAGATGTAAGCATCCACGTTGCCTCACGTGTCCTTTCTTACTAGATTGGCAAGACAAATATATCTTTTTCTCTACTAAATAAGAACGACGTATTAAAGACACTTTAACTTGTAAATCTAAAAACCTTATTTATTTAATTGAATGCAAAAAATGCGCTACACGTAACTTGCCTTGCCAATTGACATTGGGGAGACTAAACGACACCTTCACGAACGCTTTGGCGAACATCGTCGTTCCGTCCAAAATCATCAACAGTTTGCTAACCCTACCCCTGTTTCGGAGCATTTCAACTTACCCACGCTAATTGTTTTAAGATATACTGACATGTTGAAAGCTTTGAAATAAGCCTCCCCCTCTCTATTATGCCCCGTCTCTAATAAGCTCCCATTCATGGGGCCCCAAAATTAAATAAGCCTCCTGGGGGCTTAATAGAGCTTTTACGGTATACTCAGGAAAGTTGGCTATTGCAATTTATATTGTTTTCTTTTAGTTACTGTTGCCATTGATTCATCTTTGCCATATTAACACCCTTTTTAAAATAAAAAGGAGTTCTTTTAGACGTTTCGTTGTATATGTCGGAAAGTATTATTTTAAAGATTTTTTTTTCAAATATGTTTTCTTTGTAGACATTAAAGAGGAGGCAACAGATTCTAGAGCAGAAGTTAAATAGTTCGACAAAAGCAAGCTGAAACATGTGGAAACCAAGGAAGAAAACACACTCCCAGGAGCAGGGGGTAACAAGTGAATCCTGTTACTCCCAGAATTGTCTCACTTCAGGATTTCATCCACAGACTCAAAAGTGTGACTGGTCATAGTTTAGGATTTGACCCAGATATTTTAAGGTTACAATCACCTTTTACAGTATAATAGACAATACCACAGGGAAGTGCTGCTCAATTGCTTTCGTTTGATCTTTCATTTTACTTTTATCCAGAGACTCAAAAGTTAGAACCACCTTGTACTGCGTTATCACGTGGCCCCACAGAGTGGTACTTATCAACAGCTTTTATTTGAATCGTCATGTTGCTGAGTTCTTCTTTTTATGTTATTGTTGTCGTCAATTTTTGTCAGATATCCGTGCAGGAATGGTGCCTGATCAGCTTCCCGATCGATCAGAGGTTAGCAAGTTTGATCACTCGAAGCTTAAGCACGTGGCCACCACCGAGAAAGTGATCCTCCCCTCAAAAGAAGGTGAGTCTAGAGTTTATTTTCAACAGCGCACTTGCAGGGATTAACCATTCTTGTTCGTTTTGATCGCGCGTTACTAACCTTGATCTATTTTGTTTTCTCTACAGGTGAATGGCGCGTTACTAACCTTGATCTATTTTGTTTTGTCTACAGGTGAATGGCGCGTTACTAACCTTGATCTATTTTGTTTTTTTTCCACAAGTGAATGGCGCGTTACTAACCTTGATCTATTTTGTTTTTTCCACAGGTGAATGGTGCGTTACTAACCTTGATCTATTTTGTTTTTTTCCACAGGTGAATGGCTAGTTACTAACCTTGATCTATTTTGTTTTCTCCACAGGTGAATGGGCGTTACTAAACTTGATCTATTTTGTTCTCTCCACAGGTGAATGGGCGTTACTAACCTTGATCTGTTTTGTTTTCTCCACAGGTGAATGGGCGTTACTAAACTTGATCTATTTTGTGCTCTCCACAGGTGAATGGGTAGACTGCGAGCAGTCTCTCTTTTGCTCTAAAAACCCTGCCGGAGGAGCGGCGAGAAAGCGAGTGCGATATTTGAGCCGCGAGCTGCGAGCCGCGAGCCGCGAGTAGCGTGGGCGGGAGAGCGAGTGAGCGAAGCAATATCGCGCTCGTGGCTTTGCCGTTCGTCCAGCACGGATTTTTGAGCAAAAGAGAGACTGCTCGCAGTCTAGTGAATGGGCGTTACTAACCTTGATCTATTTTGTTTTCTCCACAGGTGAATCGTGCGTTACTAAACTTGTTCTTTTTTTTACCTGCTAGTCTATTTTGCGTAGCTAACTGATCGGTTTTTGTTTACTCTAGAGATATATTGTGAGTGTTTTACTAATCGTTTGATGTGTTGTTTACTCTAAAAATGTATGAATATTGTTGCTTGTCTTGTTCTGTTTTGTTTTCTTTACGTGTGTTTGATGCGTTACCAATCTTGTCATGTTTTGTCTTGTTATGATACTTTTCTAATCTTGTTATGTTCTTTCTACTCTACAGGTGTATGGTGCGTTACTAGCTTGTTTTTTATGTTTTGTCTACTTTGCGTATGATGCTTTACTTATCTTGTGCTGTTTTGTTTACAGGTAAATGATCATCAGATGCGTTACTTATGTTGTTATACTTCAGCTCCAGCACGCAGTAGACAACATGAAGAAAACCATTAGGTTTATTTTGGCAGTCTCGGCCGAGCACCTGGACTATAACAATACGTTATAATACAACTTCTTAATACCATCCAAGTAAGCAATACATAACATGATAAAGAGCAGAGCGACAGTTTACAAAGATACTACTGTCAGACGGAGGCCAGAAAAAAACTCCGTTGGGGAAAACCAAGGCACGAAATCTGGGTAGGAACCATGGCTCAAGCTCTAACTAGCCCATCCTACGAGGCTACACAGTACGAAACATTTATGACAACAAAGAACAACACATTTAAAATTAAATGTCCAAAAATTAAAAAAATAACGTAAGCTTAAAACGAGGTGTCGGCCTAGAATGATTTCCCACATGATAATCATCTCTTATATAGCACTCCCTCATGCACATGCTCACCAATTGGGTAGCCCCAGTCCCCACTGCTCTAGTGCCGCAGAAATATTTAATTTCCGGCTATTAAAAATTCGTATTCACTCAAACGCCAGAAATTCCATTATTTTGTTTGCTCTAAAGGTGTATAATACGTTATTATTCTTGCAAGGTTTAGTTCACTCTACACGATTATGATGCGCTTCTAACCTTTCTAGATCAGTCACTTGTGTTTCAGTCATAATCTATATCGCTCAATAAAAACTGAGTCGAAGCTTCTCATCACGTTTGGATGATGAAATTAAGAATTCTTTTTTAAATTAACAGGAAAAAATAAATACTGGTATAATCCACTAAGAAGGTTGAGTTATGATCTCTAAAGATACAGCATGAAATGACTTTGTTAGACCTTTAGTTTGAAGGGGACTAGAGAAGGTCCTTATAAAAGTTTTGTTGTATTTGTAAAATTGGATGTGATTTTGAATAAAGCCTACCAAAAGATATTTATTGTTTTGCGTATCTTAATAATTCGATTAACAACTACTTGCCCTCGATCTGGCTTTCTCCGAAACCCTCATAAGACTCCCATATGGAATAGGAGTGCTTGTCGGAACATTTGAATTTAACCCCTGGGTGTGGCCGAAACTTTACTTGACTCCTTAAAGATACCATTTTACATTCCTGGGGTCAATTCAATAAAACATTTACACGTGTAATTTACAAGTGTAGCTATTGTTTTAGAGGTCGAATTAACAAAAGTTCTCCAAATACATGCTAATTTGCCTTTGAAGGTAAGATTTCTAGAAATTTCACTGTAACAGAAGTATCTAAATGACATTTGACACACAATTTGTTAAATTACTACTAAATTTCTCTGACTAATAACAATCCTAAAGATGCCGATGACGTGATGTTTGCTGACTTTTAAATGCTGAATGAGTGGAAAGTTGAAACATCCTCAGAACTTGTTCCCAAAATACTCGAAAACGTTCGTACGTTCAACAGTCGGACAATCTTCGGAAATCTTCGGTCTAGAAATTGCTCAAAATACAAAAAGTTGTTCGATAGGAAAAAGGTTGCTCGCAATATAATAAGTTGCCTAGCATCTTTGGGACAGCCTCCATAGTGATCAGTTATAAGAATGAATATTACAAGCTCGGATTAAACAGTGGAAGATGCACTGACACGAAGGGGAAACACAGTTGGCTGTAATAATATCAATTTCATGCTACACGGGATAATGTTAATTTACTTCTAGTTCAGTTGTAATTTACTCTTAAAAGGAGTAAAATAATGATTTCCTTTGCAGCTTCCGTAAAAGGTCTATTAAGCAACCTGGGCTTTATTTCTTTTCAAGGAAGACTTAAACCTCTCAGCACTATATATTTTTTTAATTAATAGACTCCCTATACCCATGGATGTCATGGATGATATACCACTTCAAAGCATTTAACCTGTGTATAATTTCCAAACTTTGCATCAACAATCACGGAAGAAGTGATAGCTTTGACAAACGATGGTTTGAAAATAAGGGACAATTAAGTTTAAGAAAGTCAAAATCTTCAAATATATTAGGTATACCCCTAAACTATACCTTATCTTACAGCGCTCAGTGTTTAGGTTAATAACAAATGCATTAGAGACCGTAAAAGTATTGTAGAAAAAAGTTGTAAAACTGCAAGGGGTGGTGAACCATATCATGTATGGGGGGGGGGGGGGGGGCGTACATTTTTATGCTTTCAATAAAGCCGAGTTTACACGAGCAATTTTAATATGACAATTTTCATGTGCCAATTTTTATTTGCTCGTGTAGATGAGTAAATTTGGCTAATTTTTATGTGACAAATATATTTGTTGACAAGCTGGCGTGTTAGCTTTTATGTGACAAATAAAAGTTGTCACATACGAAAATTGCTCTTGTAGACGACTCGTCACATAAAATGTGGCGAATATTGCGACAACGTATGTGGTCCCCAATCTCCCACTGAGCACTGTGCGCGCGTATCTCTTTGCGTATCTCTGCTGTCCAAGGTCATTACTGGCGCACTAAACTTTGGATTGCTGACAAATAATTGTTGTGTCATCTACACGATCAAATATATTTGTCACATAAAAATTGCCCGTGTAAACCCAGCTTAAGTATATCTTTACAAGACCATTTTGGTATGAAAATTTCGTCAAAATTGGGCAGATGTGAACCAAGCAGTGACATCACAAGCCCATAAGTGGAATAGAGAGGTGGGCTTATCAGAGAAGGGGGCTCATTTCAAACCATATTAGTTAGGCTTTGAGGACGAAAACCAATAACAGGACGTTATGGCTAGTGCGGCAACAGGAAGATGTAATTAGTAACTGTTTATTAATCAGGAACAATAAACAAGTCAGTAACGTAAAAGCTATTACACCACAACACGAGGCGGCCAAGAGCATGCTGTATCACGTGACCTTTATCACGTGATGCTAGATCTGTACCGGAAACATCACTGACTCAAGTGGTACTTGGAACACATAGCTGTTAAGATAGAAATCGAGAGCGAAAAATCAAAATTGTATTACCACCTTAATATTCGTAATTCGGCAGGCAATCGCACTAGAACCAGTTTGTTTAACTCTGCAGTTAAGCTGCGTAGCTAGCAGCGAGTTTAACAGTGAGTTCTGTAATACACTTTCAACATTATTTTTCATATTTGGAGCGGCTCCTTGTGCCATCCATTTAGCTTTTAAAACTATAGCTACGTAATTTACATGTTCAATCAAGTAACTCTTGCCAGTGCCAAGCTAAAAGACCGAAATAGATACGCCGGGTCTGCACAGCCAACTGTAGAAAGAACTGAAAAAGATACTCGAGATTAGCCATTTGCTCGATGACTATAATTCTGTCCCTAAGGCACTTAAATAAATGTTATTAACGCAAGAAGCCCATATTTAATTGTTAGATATAACATTCTGTGCTTATGGTGCAAAAAATTTTACCATTTCGGCTTGTCCCAATACTGAACTTTAAAGTGTATTTTTGAGGTAGTTTTGAGGTAAATTGTTTGATCAAACAAGATTTAGGGACGTAAACAGGAAGATGTAACGGACTATGAAAAAATTAGAATTGAATTTAAGGGTCCTTGATGCATTTCATTTATCTTGAATTATCACACATCCTTAGCCAAGCATAGAACCAGAACTGGTTCGGCAGAAAAGTGACGTGATTCTGGGCACGTGTAAATTGTATATACATATATGATATATACCGATTTATTAGACTAGATATTTCTGTGCGCTGGGGCTTTAAGACACATCTTTATTCTCGGGCTAACCTTTACTTCATAATTTTGTTGGCCGACAGTTGACTGTCGCTGATGAAAATTACGGACTTCGGGCTAACAGTGTGTCACAAAACATGCAATTTTGAATCAGTATTTTGTGGACCTGACATACATACATACATACACACAGTCAATTTCTTGTTGTTTGGTAAACAGGAACAAGAAGCAAACCATTAGGCGGCCATGCCTAGTGTACGTTGCATTGTGAAGGCTAATGACGTACCGGAAAAGAGATTCGAGGCCGGAGTTTTTTCAAGTGCTTTATTAGATCTCGTTGATACAAAGTCCACTTACCTATATCGCACTTTAGAAGACGCCGGTAATTTTCGTAGTGGAACAAGTACTTTGTTTTTATTTTGATCCATTTTTTTTTACCAGCCATTTGTTCCACCATCACAATTGCCGGAAAGAGGTCCTTAGATCGCGGAATCGGGCATAAAGGTGTGGCTATTCTTTAGAAATAGTTAGCCTCGAGGCAATTCCTTTGGTGGAACAAACGCTATTTAAAGAGCCTCTCTGACTCCGCTAACTCCATCTGCCGGAGAATTAAGTTGAAGAGAGACGTTTGCGAGGTGTGCCATGGCTGATAAGAAGAAACCCGAACCGGAGGTCGAGTTTAGCGATACCAAAGCTTCAGATGCGAAGCGGTCTTCTCGAAATGTCAAAATCGTTATTATCGGTGTCTTAAGTGTGGTTCTGTTACTGGGTGCAGTGGTTTCTGTGGCTGTATATTTCACGTTGAGCCGCAAAGCTACTTCAAATCGCTTGGCAGAAGTCAATCTGGAAGAGGGTGAAACATTGACGTATCGAGTGGATCAAGATATACAGATACAAGGGGGCGATACACAGAAAGGTATCTTATTTTTTTCAAGTAACTTAGTGCTTTGAATTCAATTTGAACACTTGATAAAACATTTAAAGCGTACTACCAGTTTTGAGATATATTCTGAACACTTCATTGCAATTCATTGTTAATACAGTTAAAATGCTTTGTTTTTTACCTTTTTCACTTTCATTGTGCATGCCACGCTTTGTTGTCTTTGTTTACATTTTTACCGTGCAGTCATGCAGGGATTTTTTTTAAGAAAACTGAATTGTTATATTGTAGAAAACAACTCTTATAGCATGCTCAAATGTAAAATATAGCCTATGAACAGGTTCTATAGCTCAATGAAAGCAGTCTGTTGACAGTTTAGATGTTCCTAGCGGTCAAACGCACTATAATCTTGGAACAAACTCCAAGAAGTAGTTCTAAATAAATTCTTTGGAAATTGCAGGTACAATCCATGCAGTGGTTGGAATCCGAGTTCTTAACAAAACTGCAGACGAATATTGGTTTCTGATGAAAGTCAATCTTTCTTATGTGGCTGGTAATGTGGATATACCAGGAGTGAAAACAATGATAACGGACTACTTTCTTGTGCGACTCGAAGTTGTTTCAAGGTAAAAGTTTAACCTTTTTTCCCAATCATAACCTAAAGTTTTTGATTTATTGTAACTCCTTGGGGGTCTTTCTATCTTAGTAACTAGTAGTTTGATTTTTTCTTCAATCAATTTGATTTGATTTTCTTCGATCGATTTTAAGGTAATTTCAGCCCCACATCAGTTTCGAACAAATTAGGATTCTTAAAAAGCTCTACTGATTTGGGATCGAGTCTTAAAAAATCTATTTATAATATTTGTTTGTTTGTTTTTTTGCATAGCAGTGCTTAAGACTCTGACAATTAAATAAAGTTATTTATTTTTTTATTTCAAATAAGGTTTATTCATTTGTACATCACAAAAAGTTGCTTTCGCAAATATTGTGAAATAACACGGCTTTAAGATTCATAAGGCAAAATTTGCTTGTCCTGCATCTTTTAAAACGCCAATATCTAAGCTGTTTTGGGTGCCATTGAGTTCAAATCAGTTTTACAGAGACATAAACTGATAAAGGAATGATGGAAGTTTACGAATGTCTTCTTTCATTTGGTAGATTGCGCTTTACGGCGATGCTAAAACCCCATTAGTGCTAACTTGGAAAAAACATATTGTAACCATCAGTTCAATTTAATTATATCTGCGGTATATTTCACATCTCATGCACATTTACGACGCAAATAATCTCGAGAAAATTCCAAGGATGCGTTACGGTATCTATTTTAATAGACAACATTTTGTCATCTATCAAAAGTGGTCTTCATGAGCATTTTAGACTCTCATTTAATTTGCTTTGTTCCCTTTAGCTCTCAAACTCAACGCAGTGAAAATGGGACCGGAGAATCATTTGAACTTTATGGAAATAGGACGACGGACAAGGAATTCATTCGTTTTATATACCGCATACTTGACCAACTTCTTCCAGCCCTGAAAAGGGATCTTTACGAAGATGTAGACGGAGAGAGGTTGAAACAGCTGAACCCAGAAAAATCTCCACGAGTCCCGGGAGCTGTAAAAATGCACAGGGAGGCTAACACATTAGACGAGGACGTTGTCTTCATCAAGAATCATTTTAATCGTTCAGATCTTGTCAACTTTACATCAGCAATTGATATGAATATGGCGTACAGCGACAGCGCGTCCATAAACAAGAGCAATGGGATGGTAACAGAAAGCCACGCCTTCTTGTCTGAGCAGATGAATTTTGGAACACCCATTCGCACTAAAAGTGGTTCTGATGTCACCATGATGGACATAACCGTTTTTAGTCACGTGGCCCTCATCGAGACCAATGCCCCTTACTTTGCGGAAGCCGAAGTGATTAGAACTCAGTCATTTGTGAAGCTGATTGTGCCAGGTGCTAAGAATGCTGATCCAACATCTAATTCAAGTCACATGCCGTCATCAAATGGCTCAGCTTTCACTCAGAACATCTCTACACCGACATCAAGTTCAATAAACAGAAGACTCGCCAGACATAGAAGGTATATTCCTAAAACTGGGAGTGTTTCAGAAACATTCGAAAAAAGAATCGAACTGTTTAAAAAGGAGGTGATAGGAATTAACATATCCGGAGAAGCCAAAGTTTGGGCGGAGAAGGTTCACAAGGACTTGGAAATAGGAGTGAAAGTAATCCTTAAATTTGGAGATTTACCGGTAGCTGTAGAGGTCCTAAACTACACGTACGCTTGGAAAGCCGGTAGCAAGGCTGAAGACTCAGTGAAAGACTCATGGAATAAAGAAATTGTAAGTGCATGTGTTTTATATAATACTCTTTTCAATATTTTACTTAAAACAAATAATCGGTTTTGGCATTTATCATATAGCTTATGGCTATATTTTGCGAAAGGAAACGAAACGTAGCTACAGATAAACCTGTAGAATTGAAGATATCATGGTCATATATAGCAGTAGGATTTTTTAGTGCGATGGCTTTATTTGGGTCGAGAATACCATCTCTAGAGCACTAGGTTAGCGCGTTGTAAACAAATTTTCCTGTAGCACCTGCTATGTTGGTGAAACCAACAGACACTTCGCTACATGCGTAGGTGCGTAGGTGATCTTGGAGACATCTTTCCTCAGACAAAACCTCACAGGTTTATAACGTTAAGGGCTGGGGGGGGGGGGGCATAAGTGGGTGACTTGACAGCAATTATCTACCCAAAGTGGGGACTTTTAACTGTTTTAGTGGACTTTCTAATCACATTTTATTGAGGTGTAATGGCCTCTTTGACCAGTCGCAAATGCTTTGGGGTAGGGCATTTGAACAGAAAATCCCAGCCGAGTTCAAATGCGCATGCGCTGCCTATGCCCTTCCTTCCCCTCATATTGTATCATAAATTACAGGCTTTTAGATTGGCAAAGTTGATAATGCTAACATCGTAATCTCTGTTTTCCTTAGACTCGCGAAACTCTCGTATATGACATTACTCTTGGTGTGGAATTCAAGCTGGAGTTTAATGTCCTGATAGATTTTAACTTTCCTTCGGAGGATGGCTTAAACGCTATAGAGGTACAAGGAAATGAATTGTTGGTTAATTGACTGAATGACCGACTGACGGACTGACTAACTAATTGGCTGATTGATTGATCGACTGATCGACTGACTGACTGACTGAATTAATGAATGTAACGTTTAAAGCTTTTAACTGAAACCGTATCCGGTTCAGATTTTTCATCTGCTTTTCGGATAGCCAAAAAGAAAATGGCAAAAAACTTGTACAGTTCTGGTGGTGGTGGTCATTTAGATTTCGCTTATTTCTGAAAATATTTATATCAATGTAAACTTAGGGGAAAAAGATCTTATAATCCAAAGCTGTTTTCTTAACATTTCTTGAGATTGAGGCTACTGTTTGACAAATTTCTTAATACAACGGCTTTCTAGACTCCTGATTGGCTTCAAGGCATGGGATAAAAGTATAGTATAGTACAGCACAGCACAGCACAGCACAGCACAGCACAGCTAGTGTAGTGTATTGACTCACCGACTGACTGACTGATTGACTAACTGACTGACTGACTAATTGACTGACTGTCTGACTGACTAACTGATTGACTGACTGTATAAATAAACAGAAACTCATATGAGTTTCTGAAATAAATAAATCAATCAATCAATAAATAAAAAAATCAATAAAAAATAAATAATAAATAAATAAAGAAAAAAATAAAGACATAAATAAATAATAAATAAATAAATGAATAAATAACTGACTGTCTGCCTGACTGATTGACTGACTGAATGAATGAATATCCGGACTGATTATCTGATCGAATGAATCGAACGAATAACTGACTGATCCACTGACTAATAAAAAAGGGTAAAGTCTGCATTCGAACCTAGTGGTCCATCAGGCCGGAGATTATCCCGGTTTCAGTAGCATGAAGCGACTAGGAGTATTTCTACTTCTCCCTGGATGGGATGCTAGTCCATCGCAGGGTTACCCCAGCATTAAAGTCACCGGTACCCAGTTATACTCCTGGGTGGAGAGAGGCAAAGTGTCTTGCCCAAGAACACAACACAATGACCCCGGCCAGGGCTCGAACACGGACCACTTGATCCGGAGTCCAGCGCACCAACCATTAGGCCAGCGTGCCTCCCACACTGACTTATAAGGATTAAGTTAATTACCATGACTTCCAATTAAGTTTTAGAAGTTATCGATTTAACAAATTGATATCAGTTTTTTTATGCGTCTGTCCTGTTATTGATGATAAATTGCGTCATAACATTGTCAAAGTGTTGTAGATCCATGAGCCGCTAGGCGAGTGGATCTACAACAAACTTTGACAATGATATGACGAAATTTATCATCAATAACAGGACAGACGCATAAAAAACGGATGTCAATTTGTTTTTTACAATAACAAAAAAGCCAAAACTGATTTTGAAACGAAGGAAAGAAATGCACGAGGAAGATGCGATTGCCGCAACGCCGCAGAATCTAAATTTCGTCGCTGTAATTTGGATAATCATAGGCTCGTAAATAAATAGTTTGGTAAGAATACGGCCAGGAATACAAGGCAAAATTCAAATTGTTCAACTAACCTTTAATCCACTGAAAAGTGTTAACAAAATAATCCGCTAAAACGCGGTTCAGCTTCTCAAAAGGGTGCGTTTCTTTGGGAAAATCCAAATCCGGATTCTTGTATCCAAAAACGGATTTTGCGTTTCTTTACCTAAATCCGAAAATGGATTAATCAGGGATTAGTGATCTGAAGAATCCACAC
>Ga0126336_10001755_pt1 | contig 11737 bp, 8 predicted proteins | sample SidCmetagenome_FD_92530 | JGI IMG/M metagenome (GOLD analysis project Ga0126336, IMG submission 92530) | Coral microbial communities from El Islote,Puerto Morelos, Mexico - Siderastrea C C metagenome | ecosystem: Host-associated > Invertebrates > Cnidaria > Coral | place: El Islote,Puerto... | reverse complement strand
TGGAAACTAACTCGCATTCTGTAGAAGTATTACAAAATCAGACGACACCACAGCAGTCAACGTGATTGTTAGCAAAAGTTCAAGGAAACGTGAAGATACAAAAAAAAGAAATAAATAAAGAAGTTAGTTCATCTTTTCAGGAGCAATTCTCTGACTACAGAGACCATATAACTGCCCCTGAAAGATGAAATAACTTCACGTTTTCTTGAACTTTTGTTAACAATCACGTGTCGACTGTGGTGCCGTCTGATTTTGTCATACTTCTGCAGAATGCGAGTCAGTTTCCAAAGCAGAAAAAATCAGGGACGGTTATTGCACAGAAATTTGAAGATATTATACGCCGACTGAAGGCGAAGGGAAAGACAAACTTTGGGGAGATTTCCTCGTTCATCATCCTTACCTGTATTAAATTCTGTGCATTTGTTAAATTTCTGGTCCTTAGATATAGTTGTACCCTCCAGCGCTTGAAAAACTTCACTTAACTTTTTAATAGTAGTGCAATCCTTGATAGCCCTCTTCTGACAAAACTCGGTGTTTCCAAACGTTTTTACGCAGTTGAAAAGCAACAAAGTTATAAAAAGCTGATAGAATACCATGTTGTAGTTCTGCTGCGCTTGTAACGTATCCACAAATTAAAAAATAATAAAAGACAATCAGAAATAGTCGAATTCTTGCTCACGCAACCTAATTAAGTGCTTCAACGGTTAAACAATCGATCGTAGATTAAACAAGAGACAACTAAATCTTAATTAAATAGGACAGTAAAACAAGTCACAGAGGAAAAAAGGAAATGTGTAATAGGCAGTACTGCCATGCCATGTGTTTCATATTAACTACTTTGCAATCCAGAAATCACAACGAAATGTAAATTATGGGCTTAGGAGGATGAACTAGGGCCTTAAACGTTCTCTTAAGCACTCACCTCCTTGAAGGTCGTTGAGCACGCCTTGTTTTAGTGTTAAAAATGAAGTTTCCGTCGTAATTTGCTCAAACTGCCATGGGAAAGAAATTTCCAGACTACGGCAGAATAAACGGCACTTCAGGGTTTGTTTCATATCTTTCATTTGAATTTTCTACCATTAATATTTTTATTCATAGACTAAAAAAGTTTCAGAAGTCAATTTATATTAGGCATAACTCTGAAAGGGTCAACGGGGCATATTTGTGGGAGGTGGGGGGAAAAGGAAAAGTGATTTCAATTCCAATCGAGATATCAAAATAACGTAGGGAAATCATTTTTAGACGTTTAACTTTAAGCAATTTGCATATGGATTTAACGTTGCTAAACTGATAATAAAAGCGAATTAACTTAGTTTTTCAGTCCCTGTTATTCCATGAAAAAACAAAATTTGTGAGATGCATCTATGACCAAACTTTTCGATTTAAAGTTGAAAGTTGCGTTATATAAATTAACGTGACGTATCGACAGTGAGTCAATCATTTCGCTTCCTAAGAGTAGCAATTATCAGTTTTGTCTCTACAGATGCTTCAATAGGTTCGTTTATTTAAAGGGGCTCTGTCACTCTTTTAAGAATTACGTCAAAAAGCTAAAATACATATTGCAATCAAAGGAAACCCAAAAATAATGCTTCAATAAAAAAGTGTGCTTGTATACTGATGGCTAGGATGGAATTGGATTATAACTTGATAAAACAGGCCAATGGTTACAAGTTTCTCCCTTGTTTCTAGGAAAAATTACCAGATTGAATGATTAGGGTTTGTTCTCCTTTGAAAATCATTCGATTCTTTCTCTTGACATTAATTCTAGAAGCACTTCGTGTACGAGAAAAGATATTTAATTTGAATTTCAACACATTTTGACCTAAAAACGTAAAATTGTAATGAAAAGCTTTAACGTGCAAATTCTAAGGGCCCTTTTATTTTGTTACAATTAATTATAAATCCCTTAGAACTGACTGACAGTTGTTCTGGCATGTTAAGAGTCAGACCGGAAAGTTGCAGTTTAGCAAAATGATCAGGAACAAGGAAAAGGAAAAAACATTGTATCAAATCAATTGAATATCATGAAACAATATGTAAAGCCAACACAATATATCAGTGTAGCAAAGTGGTTTACAATGCCACCGCAAATAAAGATGTTACTAAAACAAGGTTACATTGTTCAGTAATAAAATACACTTACACCAAGATCCTCTCTTGACTTACACACAGAAATCACAGCTAGTCATAAAACTACTGCTTATATAGAGTCAGCTGAGTTCAAGTTAGTTTTCACTCTAGTGCTAGTAAGCAGTGTTCTTTTCACAATGTAAAGTTAACCGTTAAGAAAGGGCCTAGTCTGCGACTAAACGCATTTTTACTAAAAATAGTGCTTAACTGACCTAGCTTAACTAAACTGGGCGTACAAAACATAAAAAAACGTACAGAGCGGAAAAGACATAAAAAGTCTTCTTTTTTTGTAAATCTGATCTCATAGCAAGCGGCTTTTTTAAAAACAACAACAACAAAGAGGAAACGGCAATTTCAGCATTAAGTGAAATACGGTTAAAGGGCTGCTTCTTTTATTATACGATTGAAGTTCGCAATGGTACTCAAGTTCAAAATTTGTGTTGCAATTTTATATCTTTCTCCATGGGTTGTTTTAAAATAAACCACGAAAAGAAGTACTGCTGCATTTTAGTGATTACACTTAAGGATTTTATCCCCAATCCCCTAATTCAGACTTTGTATTAAAAAATCATTTTCTACGTGAAATCTTGAAAACAGCACCACTTGAAAATACTGTTGCATTACAGCGCTACAGGAAAGGTTTTTAAATACACATTCCACAGGTTTTCCCACAGGCTATAACTTAAGATATGATTCTGGAAGTCAATAAATTCAGGGATACAATACCTGTTGTCAACAAAAAAAAGTTTTATACGAAAGCAAAACCTAGGAAGAATGTGCTCTCCATGTCGCACACAACGATTAAAAAAACCTAAAAATCGTGGTGAAAAACCATTCCAGATTCTAAATCAAACACGAACGGCTATCACTGAACTTAAGCATACAACTGACTTTATAGTCTGAGTGTACTCTAACTTCTTACTTCAGTGAATTTCCCTAAACGTGTTGTTCACATTTTGATCACAGATTATGTGACCTTGTTTCAGGTCAGAAGGAAAAAATCTTACTATGAGCCAGGTTTAGTGTAGAGATGTCTGGACGAACGTGAAACGCAGTAAAGGTCATTTTGTCTTTAATTTTCGAAAAGTAAAGCATGGCTTGACAAAATTGCTCGTGATTTCCAACGCATCTGGTACCGAAAGAAATATTTTGCAGTTAAAATACAACCAAAAAGGCGCAGAAGTATAACAATAAGAGTGTGAATCAGTTTTTATAGGTCAAACTTGGACAGAAAATTGCATGAAGTAAAACGATGTCGCTTTTTCTTCGACAGGTGTCAACAACAAGTTGTAATTTACTCAAACTGTGAGCAAAACAAAAAAAGAGAACCTCAGCTACTTTGTTTTACATTGCAAACGACACTGAATTGTAAAAGCAGTTTACTTCGCGAATTTAGTGCCTAAAACTGTCGGAGTTACCGGAAATTTTCAACCTTAATTTCTTGGTGGTCCTGGCCTAGCCGCTGATTTTTTCCAGTAACGACATCAGTGCTGAAAGAAAAGCAAGAGAATTACCTCAGTTCTTTTTGTGCTGATTAAAAGAGCTGGATACATCGTTGCCCTTTCTCCGTCTTTTCTCCGTCTAGCTTTTCCAAAAGTGTTGTGCTATACTCCTTTCTTGTTGTGAAATTCAGCAATGAACTGATCCAAATGTTACCAAATACATTCTCTCAATATTGAAGTACCGAGCTCCTCTCGTTATGTCGTCGCTGTTTTTCTGGTATTTTATCAAATTTATCGTTCTTCTGGTTTGGTTATGTTCTTGTTTTTTGCTTGCCGTTTTTATTTCACTTAGCCCTTGTAAAACTTTGTCGCTTACCAAGGGATAGCGCTGGACAATTTGAAGTGTTTTCCAAATTGCCTTTTCCTCCCTTTTTGCATCATCGTAACATTTGCTGATCCCCCCAAAAAGCATTGAGGCATTTTCATAATCCCTCCCTCGTTGGCGGTGGCAATTTTCATCATCCTCCCTCTTGTTCTATCCACAACCAATAATACCAGTGTTGGGTAAAAGGGGCCAGCATGCTTTATCGGATGAACACATCGATATACTGTTTACAAGAAAGAGTGAGGCGCGATCAATACATTTATTATTCAGTAAAACTGCGAGGTAGTTAATGGGGATTTTCGATTTACATTTTGCATTCATCATAAAAAAAACCATTTACGTTATGTTTTAGGATGTTTCCGAGACATCAAACATTTTAGGAGAGTTCACGAAAAGAAAGAAGAATCGAATGGGAACGTTTTCAGAAAAAATAATTCCATAATGAACCAGATTTAAGGACTTTGGGTACAAGCGAAGACGCACGTACGCGTTGCAGTCAGTCAATTATTCCATGCTTCGGTATCCGGTTGAATGCGATTGTTTTACAGCCGATGTCACTGCTGTGTACACGACCAGGATTTTTCAAACATATTTGCCCGCTTTCATTCGCCCGCCGTGGTTTCCCATATTCACTAAGCGGTGAAGGAATTAGCAGCTCTCCCGCTATTTCAAGATTTATGTATATCTAAGGAAATTAGTATTTCTTTTGTAAACTCATTTCGTGGGTAAATTTCCATGATTATCTTTTGACCATCGGGGCGAATCGTGGTAGCCGGCGAATCATGATTCCTTCACCATGATTTGCCACGACTACGAAATTATGATAGATTTGCGCATAAAAGGAATTACGGCGGATATAAAAACTTTCTGAGATACAAACAATCATACATGAGTATCTCTAAACACATTTCGGTTATTTTCACTTGGCTTGTTAATCATTGTTAAGGGCATTGTTTTTTTGTTTTATGTCTCCTAAAAGTTAAATTATGAACGCCTGTTTTTTTCAGTTTGACACAAGTAATTCAGTTTAAGTCCCCCTCTTTGGACCTCAGTGTTCCTGCATAAAAGTTTGAAATCTGAAAACTGTTATTTAGGTAACAAAGAAATTATTGATAGCAAAGTATTAAGTGCAAAATATTATAGTAACAAAGTATGAGAGTGATGCAACGAAATGCAGAATATCAGGAGACAACATATAAAAGGCCGACACGATTTATTTCTAAAGAAGCACTTTCCACAACGCCAACGCCAATACAATTCAGGGTTACTAAAATAGTTATACGGTTAATTAACAACTTGCTACATATACAGCTGCTAATAATAATTGCAGTTCTAGACTACTTGTCTAACTGAAATTTGAATTTGAAATCCCTTTGTTAGCCATAACTTTGCAACCTACTTTAAAAACCTACTTTTAAAAGTTCTACAAAACTACTTGACATCGGATTTTCAGACAAGCACTGATTAATTTCTGACGTGTTCCCTACTTTAAAAAAAGGAATTTATTAAACACCGTTTAAGGTTACTCTAACAAGGGGGATCATACTGTCCGTTAATAATAGCATATTTGCTTGGCGAGACTTGCTGAATAATTAGCTTGACAATTTTCCAGAATGAGGAGACCCTTTCTACTCTGAACAGGAACTGCTCCGGCGGATAGGAGGCCACTTTCACCATCTCGTCAATACCATTGATGTACTTTCCAACACCAACCACATAAATTTGCACTCCGCTGCTTTTCAGGGCCTGGGCTTTTGGAATGGTCAGCGATCGCTGAACATTTGACTGTCCATCGGTCAGAAGAAAAACCATCTTCCTTGCACCAAAACGGCGACCTTTGGAAAGAGAATAACATATGGTACTATAAGTTAACTGAAACGTTTCTTCTGAAATTTGCCGAAGAAAATATACGTTCCTCAGCGCTCCTTGTTTTCTTTTTCCCGAAAAATAATGCGAATGAAAAGAAGTAACTGGTTATCACGGATAACCAACCAAAATTTACAAATCAATAAAAATCTTTAACAGGATTTTAGTAATGCTGCATAACCATAACTAATATGAAATTCTTCGATTCGTTGTTCAGCCGCCTTTTGACTGACGAGTGCTAGTCCAAGCCATGGTAACCTAACCTACAACAGGTCACGTTCTCACTCTTCCAGCGCTTAATTAAGAAAGCAACCAGAGGTCGCAACTATACTCCAATACTCCCTCCCCTCACCCCGGATGGGAAGTTATACACCTGAAAGGATTCAAATCAAGGTAGATTCAAATCAAGGTAGTGGACATACTAGCCAATGTGAAAAACATCAAAGACATTTAAATTTAAACGACACCTGTTAAAATAAGAGAATTTTGCTACGAAGTGAAGTCTCAAAAAAGAACAAGGTCATTCCCTTTATGAAGATGCTGTAAAGAATATAGTTAAAATAGGAAGGTTCAAATGGCCATACAACCTGATCTCTAACAAATCTAAAAGCTTACTTTCTTTGACAAAAATGGGGAAAAAGGGTCATTTTTGTTAAAGTACTGCCATCCACTTGATAACAAGTAACGCCAACTAAATTTAGTTCACTACCTAGAAAATTAACCTCAGTGTTCTGTCTACCAATGTTCCCATGGAAATTTGCACATCGCTTACTTGCAATCTTGTTTGTCTTATTCCACTCACACTTCCATTTCCTATGTTAAGAGGCGCTGGTTTAATTTCGTCAACCTACATTAAATTCAACGAGATATACCTGACAACGGGTCGTCGAACAGTTTCTTCGCCTCCACCAGACCAGCTTGAGTGTTAGTCGCGCCATTAGGGTAAAAAAATCTTCATTATCTCATTCGCTGCTGTAGCGTAGGGCAAAAACTTAAAGTTGACAGTGGCTGAGGAGGCAAAGGTAACTGCAGCGTACTTAGTGTCAACATAAGGATTTTCGATCGCTAACTTCATCATGTGTTTAAGCGCCTTTTGTCCTTTTCCAAATTCGCAACTACCAACCGACCCAGAGCCATCCATGACAACCACAATGTCTTCTTCAGTGGATTGCCTCTTGCGCCGTACAGAGATACCCGGATATATTCCCAGGAAGTTGGTCATCAGCTTAGCTGCAGTGGCACTGGCGGAAGGAACATTTTGAAAAGCTGCAAAAAACATCAGAAATATAATTACGATCTTGACGGGAGTCACAAACATTAATGCTTAAACATGAATTAATGGCCGATAAAGTATAGCCTGTTCCAAGGTTCGGAAAAGGAGCGAATGAGAAATGAGCGGGTAAAACGAGGGGGTCTGAGAAGAGCGGGTCGGCCGTGCCCTCTCCAGATCCCGTGCGTCCTATTTTCGTGATCCCTTCCCAAATTTCATTGTTATTAACTGGGAGCCTGGGCCCGATTGCATAAACGTCTACTTAAGTGCTGGCTTAAGTGGGCTATTTAAGATACGACTACGGGTTCTCTTACGTGTATTGCATAAAACACACTTATCGTTCTCGTAGCCTGAATTTTTATTCGCTTAGTTTGCAGTTGCTTGCTCTTTTCATGAGTGTTAAGATATCTCTCTTTTTTGTCTCTTAAACCTCAAACTCTTAAGAAAAATAATAACCAATCGATTGCGAAAATCGTAGCTCCTGAATCACCTCATTGAATTCCACGTCTTGTTCTAGAAATTAAACGGGGTCGAAATAATCTAACCAAGAAAACTGATATTACTTATCCCTACAGACCCTTGTGAGGTAGATAAGGTATTCTTTAAGTGGGAAGTTACCTGAACAATGAGAGTACAATTTTAAAAAAAAGTTGCAAAAAATAACCTACTTTTGTAATAAGGATCCCTTGGGTTGGATGGCAAACTGATGGGTCGCCAAAAGTTGGCTGAGCACTGCCCGCTAAGAAAAATAACCAGGCAAAACACGGTGGCGAGATGAACACCAAGTTCGGACATTTTTAAGCTTCTGGATGAGCTGCAAGCTTTCTGTGTTTGAAATCATAGTCGAGGGCGGGTTATTCTTATAGAGAAATAAACTTCCGTGTACTGTTCTAATTTTGGCTTCGAATTATTCGGACGTGTTTCAGCTCAGAAGGAAGAAGATCTTGTTATTGGACACGTTGGGAAAATTGGCGGTTTCTTCCTTGTAGCCAAGGAAATGGCTTTCGTCTGACGAGATGGCGAAACCTTAACAAGTACAACATTACAAAAGCACTGGGATTTTTAGGGAATAACTGGTTGTTCATTATCAGCACAGAACCGAAATATTGACCAGAAATCTTAAAAACTAGCTTAATCTTTCTCATATTCCTCCAAAATCATCTCAATAGTCTTTTCTTTGTCGGATGTACTCTGACCCCTTTCACAAAAATAGAAAACATTTGTTATAACTCCGTCGCGCGAAAGACGGGTTTGTGCCATGCATTCGCCTTTAGTTATTTTATTAAGGTACCATATAGTTTTAGAAATGCGTTTTCAGCAGAACTTTCTTCCAATATTCCACTTTCGAGATTATATGTAACATCCAGTGAACAACAGTGTACATTAATTCGCTTCCGATTTAGTGAACTGATTAAAAACTTAAAAACAGCTTCGCCACTTCTTGGTTTGATATTGACTTCCTTATCGGATACACTTGTTGCTACCTGTGCCTTTGTTTTATATATTAGGGTTGATTATCTAACGTTTCCATGAACGTGCGTTGTCATTTTTAGCGAATTTTCCTAGTTTGTGACGCATTCTGTTGTTTGGACTTTGTTTGTTTACTTTGCAGTGTTTGCCTTGCGCGATATCTCTCTCAGTAACACCATTAGAACCGTATTTTTGTAACCAATAACGTAACATTGAAACTGCCTGAATAACAAACGCGAAATGCGATGGAACTATACAGAACAGCTCTTAGAACCGAGTGCCAGAAGAAAAACTCTATGACTAGCAACCTTGGACGAAAACCATCAACAGACCCAAACCACATACGATGCCGAGTCAAGTATTGAAGAAGCAAGGCCGCATTAATAGCCTTTAATTTTAATCTTCAAGTTCATATTTTCTCTTATTAACTGTATTTTGATTGTGAAATCCCGATACTAAAGGTGAACCCAATTCGACCTGTTTCAGCTCAGAAGGAAAACAATCTCGTTATGAGGCAGGTTTGACGCATATTGTAAGTTACTTCCTTATAGCCAAGGAAGATTTTTTTCCCAAACAAACATAAGATCTAAGACCATATTTAACCTCTTGTCAGAGATAGGAAGACCATATTAAAAACAACCCATTGGACAAAAGATAATTTTCTGTACTCCGCTCACTTCATTCTAACTACTGTATTACTTTGTTTGTAATGTTCAGTGTACAACGCATACGCTGTACATACCTCTGCCGTTAATTTCAGTATGTTGATTAAAAAAGTGAAAACGATTCAGCCACAGTGACTTTAACATCTAATTGACTACACTGGTTCACTTGTGTCTTGGCCTGATATGTTAGGCCACAGGAATTCACATCACTACTGAAAGTGGCTTTAATTGCTTTCATGTTTGTTTTTCTTTTAACGTCATATAATTTTCTATTGCATTTTAATTCAATTAGATTTCCGAGTTCGTGACACGTTCTGTCATTTCTTTTCTTGCACCTTGCACTTTAATTACTGCCCGCATAGCGGTATTTATCCTAAATTGGACGAGAGACTCGATGACCAGATTTCTCTTTGTTTAAATGTACGTCTGTTTGCTTGTTTGTTAGCAGTCCCCTGGCCCAAATGAAAAGTAGGAACTTCAACTCATGGTAATCGCGCAGGTCGCGTGAAATAATTGCGCAAAAGCTAATGGTCTATAATGTAAGGACAAGGACACATTGGCTTTCATTGCTAGAGAATTTCTGTTCAAACCCTCTTTCGTTACTGGTGCTACTTGGTTTCAATAAACACTGTCGAAAAATTTAAATGTGTAGTTCCAGAAAATATCCACAGTAGTAGGGATTGGAAATTCCAGGGAGGGTTGGGTCTCAAAGGCCCAAAAATGTAAAGCAATGTATGAAGGTAAATTGGAATTTCCATAGGGGGGGGGGGGGCGTAAGGCAAATCCCCTCCGTGGAGGGTAGGGATATTTTCTGGAACTACACAATGCATCATAAAGGTGTTCCCCGTGAATAAGAATCAAGAAGGAACATTTCAGGCTATGGAGAACATGTTTCACAGAAAACAGAAAACAATTTGTGATTAACGATAGTGTCTCACAGTGTAGTGAAATTTACCTAAATGAGAGTTAATCTTAAGATTCATGAAGGATAGTTTTATTAAAGACTGCTCAAGGATCAGGAATGTTACGTGTGCTTTTACCAAAACCGTGAAAATTAAGCTTGCGTGCAACGGAACCAGGGTGGTAAATCAAAAGAACTGAAGATCGGTCAGTAAAAGTGATATATCAATTGATGTCATCAATAACAGATTTATTGATTGATGTAATGGTCAATAACAGGGTTATGGGCTTCTGTCAATAAACAATCGATGGGAAAGTTTTTCGATGATGTTTGATGGATTGAACATCAATTTCCAATACCAGAGGAAATAATTATCACAAATTGATATTGGTTGTCAACGAATGTGTTCCGTATGATATTCAGTCATCTCGCCACCAGGAATGCTCGCCACCAACCATGTCGCCATCAAAGTCACCTCGCCACCCAGCACCATCTTCCTGGTGGCCGAGATGACCGTAAACCCTCCGTATGAGTCTTTCACAATATAAAATGAGAGTTTATGGGGGGAAGGGGTTGTAAGCAGCAATATGCTCTCAAACTTCGATAATGTGATAATAATGTAAAAAAACAAAGCTCAGCACTTCACTGTCACTGTTGAACCGCTGGTAATTAAGTACTCATAGCGGAGCACCATTGCTAAGCAAATTTGGTAACCTAGCAAGCCAAGAAATTTTGGTAGCGACGTAATAGTCACGTGACCGTCCGTTCGTCCGCACCACAGGATCACCAATATGAGGTGGCACACACTTGAGATAACCCTGTACTGTATTCCGCGTTCTTGGCGCGAAATCGCATGGTGACCCGCGTTTTAGCAAAGACAGCAAAAGTCAAAAACAATTTTATTAATGGAAAGAAAAAGTTCAAAAGAATACTCAGTTGTCTTTTTGGTGGAAGGCGGAAAGTTCAAGTTACGAATTTGCCTTCCAGGGGCCCGTTTCTTGAAACTCCCGATAACTTTCCAGGTCCGGTAAGTATTTTTTCGAGGTCATTTATTTATCAACTAATAGTAATTATTGGTGCAAACTTAGCGATATGCTTCACGATATTATAAAAGGATTAAAATTTAACTTTCAAAATCAATAAAAATTGTATAGCTATTGGAGAGTATTGTGCACCTAAAATAGTGTTCGGGCCCGGAAAGTTATCGGAAGTTTCGAGAAACGGGCCCCAGGACTTCATCTTTGTTGTCGGTTCTGCTGCGAACTCGGTCTGCACAACGCCTGAGTTCGCAGCATTTCGCAGCGTTCCTGGCGCCCAAATGTAGCAGAGCTAGTGCCTTCTGTTTTTTCTGTCCACAACCATGGTTTTTGCGGCGGTCCGAACACATTTTACCAGGAAAAACACCAGCATTTTCATGTCGATAGGCATACATATACATACACACACACACACACACACGCACACACGCACACACGCACACACGCGCACACGCGCACGCACACGCACACACGCACACGCACACGCGCACACGCACACGCGCACACACGCGCACGCGCACGCACGCACACACACGGACACAGACACAAGCACACCACCCCAGGCGCACAC
>Ga0126336_10001754_pt1 | contig 11737 bp, 10 predicted proteins | sample SidCmetagenome_FD_92530 | JGI IMG/M metagenome (GOLD analysis project Ga0126336, IMG submission 92530) | Coral microbial communities from El Islote,Puerto Morelos, Mexico - Siderastrea C C metagenome | ecosystem: Host-associated > Invertebrates > Cnidaria > Coral | place: El Islote,Puerto... | reverse complement strand
CCTGTACGGTGAGTTTAGATTGCCTACTAATGAATACGGACAAATAAAGCAGTAAAGAGTAGTAATAATAGTGAAAAGTTTTCTATTGTGTTAATGAATGTATTTGAAAATTGTTTGTTTGAATGAGTTGAACCGGAATCGCTTTTATCTTTTGCCTCTACGCTTACTGCTGTTGCCCTTAAATAAAAATTGTTTCAGTAATATTGTGGGGTTTTGTGTTTATATAATAAACACAATAATACATGGTTGCTTGGAGATATGGAATTTCTCTTCTCGTGTTCAATTCGATATATCACTCGTTCGCTACGCTCACTCGTGAGATATCGCGTTGAACACTCGAAGAGAAATTCCATATTTCCGCGCTCCCATGTATTATTGTCTATTTATTTGGTAGACGACGACCTCTCTAAGGCACGATAGTTTTGAGTCGACCAGCACCTCATTGAACATCTCACATGCTCATAGTTTTACCCATTGCCAATAGAAATAAACAATTAAGTGTTACAATACATCCTTAATGTGTAAAACAAACAAAAAACAAAAGAATTGACAGGCTTCAGAAGTGGTTAGTGATGAAATTTTGCCCAAGCACACTTTTAGAGTAAGTTCTAGGTAAAAATTTCTTCTCGAAATTATAATTGCTTACTATCGACTTTCCTCGTGATGAAATAGCCTAAAAATAATGCGATCAGTAGCAAGTTCGAAGTATTAAACAAAAGATCTTGAAACTAACCCGAAAGATCTGATACAAAAACAAGTTCAAAATTAATGCAGTACGCTTGTAATGAGTCTCCCTATAGGTCATTGTAAAGACTCGAACCGATGTGCCGGAAAAGTTTGACCGAGTTCCCATCGGGGACTGAATGATACAGTTTCTTTACAACTTGGTCGAACTTCGTCAATAACATATTTTTCTTTATTAGTATTTACCAGAGTCTGCTATAAGCACTATTCCTTGTGTGACTTCAACGAAGATATTCACCGCCGTAAAAATCTCAACGTTTCATTAAAAACTCCGTGCGTGGCCAAGCGAGATATTCCCAGTCCCAGATTAGTAAAGCAACGGAGATGTTACTATTTAAGTCATTTGAATAGTAATATATTATGCATTCAGGTCAGAAGTCCCTGAAAATGGGTTTGTTATCCCCATGGCCCCCTCCTATTGGTTTGGTGGTACTATATTAGCCATTCCCAGGTGTTGACAGCACATGCTGAGGTTTTTCGACGGAAAAAACACCACCACGACTGTTCAAACGTCGCGACCGCCCTCCCTTCCTTCGCGATCTGTGTCCGATGCAGCAGCCCACTGGCGAAGCAGGGGATTTTCCTTTCCAATGTGTTTACTTCCGTTATGGTTATCCTCGCACACTGTTGCCCAGATACTTCCTCCAAGACGCCCGAACGGAACATCCCTCGCTCCGCCATGCAGCGACAATCTGTGTCGTTCCTGACTACGCCGGAGTGTTGCTCCCCACCTCATAACCCAATAGCAATAACCGCACAAAGGATATTGTACGATACTCCTGCCTAAAACCCTGTCGAAGATTAAACAGTTTCGAAATCATTACTTTTAATTTTCTATCCGGTAAACTGCTACATGACCGAAGCCGGATTTCTTTGCAGAAAGCCACTTTTCAAGTTCCCGTCCATTGGGAGCATAGTAAAGGCTGGTTTCCATATGATCGCTACGATCGCTGGAAAAAAACAGTCAGCAATCGTTGCAATCGTATGGAAAGTACTCTTCAGCGATCGTAGTGACCATCGCGACAACGACAGCTGAGATAGACTTCAGTTCTATCATTTACCAGACGTTTTATCCAGCGATCGTAGCCATCATAATTATGCAAACCAGCCTTAAGCTCATTCGGCAAAAACATACAATAATAGCAAAAAAGTGACTGCTATACTGACATCTATTGAGAGAACAGGCGCAAGAAAGGCAGGAAGAAAGGAGAGTACCAAGGTGTTGCAAAGGGCTATTTTTATTTGAGAAACCCAAAACATCACACAAAACAATTTATGATGTTATGATGTGCATTTTAATTTTTTAATAAAACAGCGTCATATACGAACTTCATATTTCATTAAGGGTTTCGTGGCAATTTACGGAATAGAAGTGCTCAGCTATTTATTACTATTCTTAAATGCATAGGTGGAATGGCTTTTTCAAGTAAATATTAAACCATTGATTCATTTTTTTCCTCGTTGGTTTTTATTTATGCCAAAATTTCCATAATTTAAAAAAGTGATTAATCTTACTTGATATAACGATTATGGGGTGTCACACCTGATTTGTTTGGTTTAAAAATAACTGACTAGACAAAGTACACTTTTTTTTCATGGGTTTAGTATCACTCTAAGGAACGATGGTTAAAGTATCCTACGTTTTAAGTCAAGCAAGCTTATTTCAAGTTAAACAAACCCTTGTAATTAGTGTCAACTAACAGACCTACACACACCCCTAACATACTATTGCCAATAAAAAAAAATGATTGCTGGACACGTAACAGTAAACAAGTTACAATAGCTAGTGGTACCTTGCAGTAACGGGTCCAAAACTCCAAGTGAAGTATGGGCCCGGGATCAAAATAGCGGGGAAAGGGAGAGTTAAAGAACCCTGATAGAAGAATTTTCGGGTCCCTGGCGTTGGCGGGTTCCCAGGGCCCTGTCCCCCAGATCCGCCACTGCGTAACTAGGGCATTTTTTCTTCTAATTTTTAGTTTCATATAATTGCATCTAATCTACAACTGTAGCCTTTGGAATTTGTAAGTGCAGCCAAAAAGAACGGGCGTTCAAAAATGATCAAGCTGAGGCTGATTGACTTCCTTTGTGGAAGTCATCACTTAGTTGGACAGCGGAGTTCCAAACTGCTTTTACATGCGTCATGTTGACATCATCAGAAATTTGCTCCGTTCCAGGGATTTGTTCCAAGCCTTTCTCTTCTAGGTACAGCTCCAGATATTCTCGAAAACTGCAAGGAAAGATATCTAGATATCAGACCTCTAATCGAGTTCGCGTAGATGGTGGACAGTTTAGGAGCTACATTAGAACAGAGTCACCTGGAAAAAGTAAAAACACTTTCGAACTCTCTTTGTATGTGCCATCTACTCTAAAATGTCACAGGAATTAAAAATTGTAGAAAATTAGAAAAATTGTATGAAAACAAACGGGAAATAGCTTAAACTCTGAAATAATTATCAAATAACATCACTAACTGGCAAAGTTAAGACCCTGTAGAATCGTAAATAACCGACTGACGAACCTTACAGCAGTTGGAAATTCGAACAGGCTGTCAGTATGTTAAATTTGCCTTATCTTTTTCTTTCTTGGGGTGGCCAGAATGTACCAATTTTGAAGCACGAGGACATGTTATGCTTTATCGAAAACAGTATAATATTGTAAGCAAACGAAGTGGTAAAAGCCTGTCTCACCTCATGGTTCCAATATTTTCCTTAGCATGTTTCACATTCAACAGAATCATTTCCAGCAGATGTGGCAAAAACACGTCCATATCTATTTTTCGTAGCGCACGATTCAAATGTGCCACGTCGCTTGAGCTTAGTTTTTCCTTGAAAATGTCCGGCAGTTGCTCAAACGGCTCCTGAAAGAGAAGTAGGGGGGAAGTGTTTTTGTTTTAAGATTCTTTGCTTGTTACGACTACCTAATTAGCATTTTTCGCCAGGCCCCCTTAACACAACACTACAATGAAGGAAGTTAATACGAACTGAAACGCTTATTGTACACAAGAACAAAAGAAAATCAGCCAACAAAACAACGATGCCGTCAGTAGGTAGACAGCCTGTTCACCCAGTGCGCTCAAAAGACAAAAGTGGTTCTTTCCTTAACTGAAGCAGTTACCTGGGTAATGTTAAGGTAAAAATTAGTTCCCATGCTATAGAAAATTGTCAACAGAAATTAACTCTTCACGAGAGAAGTTTTCATCCTCGCCACTTTCAAGCCTGCATTTTCTTAGCGCAAACTGCTTAGGGAGCCAAAAAACCACTTTGCTTTCCCACAAACTATTCTTTGCTGCATGGGGTTGTTATACAATAATTCAACCAAACCTGTTTGTTCCTGGACTTTATTTTCGCTTTCTCAAGAGCCAAAAGCCGCCATAATGCCGAAATATGGGACAAGTTGCAGTGTTGCTCTGCCTACAACAAAGAAAAATCACACAAAAAATAAAGTTACCGTTAAAGCAACTTTATTTATTGACAATTTATGTCCATGTGCACAAAACATATATTTAAAACAAAGGAAACATATTTAAGGTAAGCCTAATGCGCGAAACAGCACAAACGGAAAGTACTGCCAAAGAACTACCATTTGTATTTGTTTTCTCTCTATAGCTTCACAAAAGATTGGGGGAAAAAAGATTAGAACTAGATGGTACGACTGTGGGAAGGGTCAGATACGACAACTGCTGAGTACCGCCCGACTAAAATATATTTTCTTGTGCATTTCTGGTTAATTGCTTGAAACGGGTCATCTCAAGCACGAATTGGCGTAGAGAACCATATTTTTCGGGACAAAAGTTTTTCCATTGAGCCAAGACGTAACTGAACATGTCAATTTCTTTTCAGTTTCTAACCACGCTGGTTTCCATGCAATAATTTCATCTGAAAGTAGAATCATCAAACGAAAAAAAAATCATATGAAATGGTGCTTATCAGGCTGTGCTGCCTCGCCCTTCCTGCAATGTACTGCACGATTCTTACCGTTGGGCTTTTAAGTCCACGTTCTTTGGGTAGTTTTAGTACTTCGTGCAAGTACCAGTTCAAAGGTCTCTCCTTTTGGCCCCCTGAGGAGGCTAGGAAACCAATGGCAATATCCAGTGACGACAAAACATCGCAAACGTCAGACAAGGAGCAGCGGAAATCGGAGATAATCTGGCCTTCAATAACACGGGAAATGGGCTCCTGCAAAATACACAAATACAACAGACCTATTGACTGACTGTTTAGTTAGTTCATTGGTTGGTTGGTTGGTTGGTTGGCTGGTTGGTTTTTTATTGATAGAAATTGCTTTCCTGCTTCTATACTTACTTGCTTAACGATTGACAGACCAATTGATTGATCGATCGATCTGATCGATTGATCGATCGATCGATTGATCGATCGATCGATTGTTTGATTGATTGATTTATCGATCGATCGATTGACAAATTGATTGACTGACTGACTTGTTGCCTTAACTTTAAATGATACATCTATAACGTTGCACACACTTACACCAAGGTAACCTTTCGTTACAGTCTTTTCTATCAACACTGTATAATCAGGGAAACCTGGAACCGTTTGCTTACCTGTGGAATTTTTTCCTTTAGAGAAGCGTAAACGGTGTCATCACGCGTGTCTCGACTGAAAGCAAATCGCTCCTCCTAAAATATATTTCAAAAAAAACATTGAAAACGAGACCGTAATTTCATTATGTGTAACCGATTTCGATTATGTATTAAACTAGTTACCAAAGTGAAATTTTCAAATGCTTACAGTGCTGAACGCCTTTTTGTCAATGGTTGAACAGTCATCGTGGAACCTGAATTCTCTACATCCCGCAGTTCTACCTTTGATTGGTCAGCTTTTATCTTTGAGTGGCCACGTCAAACATTATCTCATGGAAAAGTCAAAATGTTACAGCACTATAAAACCTTCTGAAATGTTCATTTCATGGAAGACCGGGACGACGTATGGCAATGGATCGAGCGTTTATGAAAAGGAAGGGTACCGAAAATCTACAGTGAGCATAAATCTCCCACGAACCGAAGGGCTTTTTCTTTAGGTTACCAACTGCATTTTAACTTCATTTACGTGAATCCAGTTTTTTCTTTCATCTTTCTCCCATATCATTGATTATACAATTCAGTGCTCCCCCCCCCAAAAAAAAACATTAAGCACGCCACCACGGCTGAATAAAATATAACTAGAACGCACGCGCAGTTTGAAACATCGAACATCACAACGGCATATTCGCGAAGCTATCATGATTTAGTGATTTAAAGTCTTCTTCTTCTTTGGTCATTGATTCGCTTCTCCCTGACAGAACAGTCATCCCTGAGTTACGTGATTGTCTCTTCTTATAGAGGGTATATACGTACTCCAGTTGATGACATTCGCCCTAACTGCAGGTACCGTGGCGCTAGAGTTCTGATGACAAATATTCCAGTTGAAACATTCGCCTAAAAATCAGGCGCCTTAACGCTATTGACGACATACTTATATACTTCTCTACGCTAGGAACTACCAACTAACATAAATAACCAAACGTGCGTGATGTACCCGTTAGATCGAGATTCTGGCAAATCCCTACCTTGAAATCAACAAACGGTCTACCCCTCAGGAACCTGTCGATCAACTGTCTCTCCAGAGCAGCCCAGTCATACTGAACTAAGGTCTCTTGTCCCACCTCCAGAGAGTAGTTACAATGCGCCAAGATAAGTGGCAGCAGGTCCCTCTCGGGATCATAAGCTATCAAGTGTGACATGGTCACTTCTGACACGGAAACACGCTCCAGGGGGCTGAAAACAGAAAGAACGTTTTCAGCTCTGAGAGAACTAAGTTCGGTTGTAACTGATGAAAGTTGAAATGTAGACTTGCTGTCCCGTCAGTCCGGGTTGAGGCGGCATATTTTAATCATTATCATTTTATTATTACAGAAGCGTAAAATTAACCTGAAGAAAATCCCGGACGAAAAAAATCGTTCATGGATTCAGACTGAAACAAAGGAGGAAAGCGAAATCGGTAGGCTAGGAACCTTAGTTTTTCACGAAATTTCGTTAAAATAATCTAGCTCTTTATCATTCGTAGTCCTCTCTCTAGATATTGGTGACCATATTGCCAGATTGTTAGCTATTTCATCGATGTAGTTTGGTTCCATTCTTCAACAGACGTCGTTGTTTGAATACGAAATTATTTGGGGAAGGAAGTGCGACTTTACTACAGTAGTTGTTTTTAATTCTGCTACCCAATACTGTTGATCATGAGCGGTTAGTAACAGAAACTAGGTCAGCAGATTACTTGAGAATTAAATGCATCTTGTAGTCCCAATGAAATTTAAATCACAGTTGCACTTATTAGCATTGAAAATAACAAACTGATGGATTTGGTGGTCATGGTAACAATAACGTCATTGAGAAAACTTCATTTAAATGACCTATAAAAATTGAAACTTCAACAGAGCTCTTACATACATACATACATACACTTTGTTATACTTCACCCCCTAACAGGGCTTTTCAGAAGTATAAATAATACAAAAATGAGGAATAAATAAACATAAAAATATATAAAATGAAAGGTAAAAAATAGTAAGGATAAAAATAATCAAACATGCGAGAGAATTATAAATACGAAATAGCTTAAAATATAAAATTCTTCTTATTAAGAAATTTGGGCAGAAGCTTTCTTCGCATTGGAAACTTAAAAGTGTTGACATTTTTACAAAATTTATGTCTATCACTTAGGTCATTCGAAAGCTTGGCTGCCTGGTAATAAAAAGAGCGCTGACTTGCGGTTGTTTTAAGAGGCGGAATATCTAATAACTGAGAGCTCCTAGTTTGACGGCCTGAAGTGCTAAATCGTTTGACAAACCTATCCGTTATCAATAGAATAAACAGAACAAAAATCATGACACCTTTCTTGATTAGTTACACTGCGATAGACTCCCAGAAACTCGTCGTGAGTGTTAACCAAGAAATAAGTGAGTGACGTAGAGCACACGCCCATTCCTGTGGTACTTGGGAGTAACATGGCGATTGGACAGTCGTTGTCTATGGTGATATTGCAAAGATCTTGCGGCACACGAAGGCGACCTACACAAACAAAAGTTTATTATTGCATTTTTCTTTGCACAACATCCTTAAGAGTGACAATGGGAGAAGAATACTTTCAGTTTGGCTTTCAATTTCTGAGAAATTATATCGTTGAATTTGCGATTTGGTGGGTGAATCTTGAAAATAATTTGAATTTCTAAAGCTGTAGATGCCGTGTTCATGTTAGATTATCGAATTGATAGTTGTGTTTTTATTTCATTATTTATTTGCAAAACAGCATCAAGTCTTAGGATTGTAACTGTCAACTACTGGGACCTTGTACACACAAGAGTCGAGCTTACCTTGATCACCGAGGAAAGAGCGGCAAGAATTCCATGCGGCCTTAAAACTCTGTATCAATTTGTTGAACTCGTCTTTAATGGCTCCTAAATGAAACAAAAAAAATCACGAAACGACAATTAAAAGGAGAGTTCACTACGAAAAAACACGATTTCTAGAATACAGATGATTATCGAGCACTCCTTTCAAACAAAACTGACAGATGTTAGTTTCTAAGTTTGAATCAACAGTGAGTTGCAGTGATTGTAACTACTTGTAGCACAATTGCGAAACCGTCATACATCAGCCTAAAGAAACAGCATGATTACTCCGAACACTTCCCGCCAGAAAAGCGCCGCAGGTATACGCCCTGTTGCTTAGCTACTTCGTCGATGAAAACCAAGGGCTTAAGGCATAAGATCTAACAACTGTTGCTAACTGCCTACAGGACAAAGTATTGAATAAACAACCGAACAGTAGCGAACATCAAAGTCTCTTTCAAGGAGAACAAACACGTTGCGCAGATTTTACCTCTTGGAAGACTCAGGAGAAATTTCCGGATAGTAAACTTCTCAGCGTCTAATCTGTCAATTCTTCTGTGAAACCTGTCCATCAACAAACGCTGCAAACGCACAACGTCTGGAAGAAACTGAACTGAGCGCAACTTGTGTTCCTGAATGGTAAGAAATGAATCACCTTAACCAGTTGACCACCCCCATTAAATCTAAGCAATATTTTTGGCAGCCAGGAATTATTTACTTACAAGCAAACGCTAAACAAGGTAGCGCTTTCGCTTGGCTCCAGTTTGATTTAGATTTATTTTAAACTTCAAAGCATTATGTAGATCTTAGGGTAGCGATTTTTCGGTGGTGCAATATAGTCTATAGGCAGGAAAGGGGACAATAATTCAACACACAAGTTGTTACCTGTTTCAGGAAATTGGCCAGCACTTTGTACTGGTCTCCACCTGCAGACAAGGATTCCTGCTGAAACGAGTTTCCCAGGTGTTCTACAGTAATCTGCCGTCGGTACTTCCAAAGCGATCGTGACATTGAACTCACTCCGCGGCTAAGGTCTTCTATCTGTTCGTCAAACTCGTAAAGTTGTCGCACCAACGGATCACTTCCTGATGTATGAACAATCAATTAATCTAACCGATCAGTTGATCAATGAACTAGACAGAAAAAAAAACTTTTATTCTTCATACAAAAAGAGAAATTAAAAAAAAAACATCCACCAGGCTCACATTGTTTTTCTCGATTAAATTAAGCATCAAAGTTTAAAAAAGAGAATGTATTAAATAAAGTTGGGTTATAGTAATGCAGCGTTCATTATTACGACTGTACAGCATAACAGAAAAATATCGTACCGAATCGTTCGTCTTCCATCAACAGTCTTGAAGCCTTCTGTAAACTCTGGTCAAGTTGCTAACGTGGATGTGAATAATAAAGGAAAATTAAATCAATTACAGATGACCGAAAAATATAATAATAAATCAGAGGGGAAATAATCTTTACTGGGAACATACCGTGATGGCAGGAGCGAGAACAACAGAACAGAAATCTGTCTCCCAGGCTTTCCGACTCTCTCGGGATTGAAGACGCATTTCATGAGCATTTGCTACCGATGGAAAAGAGAAATGGACAATAAGAACAAGGGAAAAGAAGACTTGTACCAAGCACAATTATACTGCGCCAGGCACAAGTTATCAAGCGAAAAATTAAAGAATAAATAACGTGTGTTGAAACCCTCAATTGTAACTTACTAGTTTGCCCTCGGTTGACTGAAATCAATCGCTGCAGTACAAGATGCACGGTCAAAGCTGCATCATCAACACTTCGCCCCAAGGCCCTTCCAAGAACGTCAAGGTCGCGTTGCATATGTTGCCACAGAAAGTCAGTTACACGTTCAGGTTCACATGGAGGGCTGATCGCTTGTGCAGTGGCCTTGGAAGGAAAAGTAGAGAAGATTGTTTAACGATATTTTGGTATATTTGCTGTTTGGTGTTTTTCTTTTTTCTTTTTCTCCAAAACTAAAATAAAGTTGTCCATGCCAGAGAGAAAGTTTTTAGAAACTGATACAATGGAATGGAAGTTAGTGTGTTAGCATGTCTTACGCGATTTTTGTGGACATTATTTTCCCGCCATAAAGATTAGCAAATGAAAACCTTGACTCATCAGTTACCACTTCAACGCAGTGAAATCTCATTCAGGAAAAAATAATCCAGTAGAAGCTCTCGCAAGCTACCAGCTCGGGAATACATAAAAATGGTCACAACTAGAGCTGGCCACTTACTAAAACAACCTCTCGTAACCGACCACGTGATGAAACAACAGGATGGTCGCTTTCGAAAGCTTTCAGCATGAAGATTGGGTCATGATAATGGTTACTAATAGTCGGTAACTCACAAAAGTGGTCACGGTCGTTTACGAAATGTTGTCGCTAACAAGGGCTTTTAATTACAGAGTTTAACTAATAAGTGACGATTCAATCGGGGTTTCACAATGATTGAGTTGGTCGCTTACAACAGTGGTCGCAAGGAGAGCTTCCACTATATCATTACCGTTGTGGACTTTCTGAAATTTAGTTTAGCCGAACAGAAAATTTTTTGTCCAAAATAAAAATCGTCATTTATAATATGAGCTTATGCGGTTAACAGGAATTTGTCATAATAACTTTATGTTGGGTAGTTAAGAGTTCTGTAGTATCACTACTCATGCAAGTATGAAGATATCAAGTGATTTTATCAAATGAAGACCAGACTGTAATCATCAATAATAATTCTTCGAAACCTTGGGAGAAGAACTTCGCCCAATTTTTGCAAGATGCAATTCATTTTCACCTGGCAATCGGTGGCCAAGGACATCTATTTAACGTTAGAGAAAGCTGGTGGAGTAGTTTAAACACAACCCAATCATTATTTTTTATCAGTTGTTGCCCGTACGTCTTCAGCTTTTAAATCTACAGTACGTAAGATAGACCTTCAATGTTCACCGTCAACAACCTCGTTACCTGAGGACTTCTACATGCTCCCATGACCATGGCGGAATGCATGATAATCCGCAGAAGGCTGCACAGAATTGGTGACAGATTTCTCTGTGGTTCAGCAATGGTGGGTCTTGAAACTGCCTCTCCAAGCGCATGACCAGTCTTTGTTTTGTCTTTCCTGGAGAATTAGCAATTAAAAGGGGAAAGGTCACAGGAATTTTCACTGCACGAAATCGGCCTTGATCGCCTTTGATTCGCATCAAAGGCGTGACAAAGTTGCGTGAAACAGACAATTTTGATGTGCGTGAATGCCTTGGACGCGCATCAAAGGCATTTAATCTTTGCTACGCATCAAAGAGGGGCCGTAAGGGGGTTTCCCGTGAAACGTGATCGACTGTTTTTATTTGCCGTGACTTGCGATTGTAAAAATTTAAAAGCCGTGAACTGTGACCGTCATGCCTGACGTGATACGTGAAACAAATAAATAATCTTTCGATATCCGTGATAATTGTCAAGAAAACATCCTTTTTTCGTGAAAGATTACTTACGTAGACTTACGAAGACCTACGAAGTGTACGAAGCAAAGCGGAGCTCTCCGGGAGTTCTCTTAACGTGACCGTCGTGTCTTTAAAAAGATCTTGCGTGACAACTGACCTTGGG
>Ga0126336_10001753_pt1 | contig 11741 bp, 7 predicted proteins | sample SidCmetagenome_FD_92530 | JGI IMG/M metagenome (GOLD analysis project Ga0126336, IMG submission 92530) | Coral microbial communities from El Islote,Puerto Morelos, Mexico - Siderastrea C C metagenome | ecosystem: Host-associated > Invertebrates > Cnidaria > Coral | place: El Islote,Puerto... | reverse complement strand
TTGCAAAAATACATCTGTATTAGGAGGCACCGTCCTTAACTGATGTTTCAACAACCTTAGTGGAAAACAAGCAAGTAGAAATAGTCATGTCAACAGCCTTTAATAGCTTGTTGCTGCTCAAGCACCTTTTACGTCAGCAAATGAGCCTCAGAACTGACTGGGAGTCTGCTGAGTACATCACCTACACACACAGTACAGACTACTACTGATAATTCCCTCATGGAAGGTGGTTTTGCCATCAGCAGTACAGAAAAATACAGTGGAATAAAGATGATGATGATGATGATGATGATGATGATGATGAAATTATTAGAAAACAATAGATTGAACTGAAATTTAGGGTCTGGTCCTGGACTTCCTCCCAGAAAAGAGGAGTGAGAGGAGGACTGTAGGCTTATTTCCCTGAACAGCAGTTGGTGATTGAGCATAACTGACAGTTAATTTTGACCGGCTATAGACCAACGAGGGATTGAAATTCAGCGATCACTTTTTCTAGTTTTTACAGCCAATAATGTCACTGCTTAAACCGGTGACATAAAATATTAAAAAGTAGCTTATGGAAATTGAATTGAACTATACAGTAAACAAGACTCATATTAAATTAAACTGACAATTATTTTATTTTAAAGAAGAACGATTGCTTACTAGATTACAGTGAAGACAGTACTTAAGAAGTGGCAATGGTCAACATGACTGCAAGAAGTTTGTTGTAGTATAAGCGGCAACAGTAACATGTAATTGTTTAATATTAGGATGGAAATCTTACATTTCTTAAAATAGCATTTGCCATAAAACTATTACTGCTCTAGATCTGTGTCAGTTCAGATGATCAGCTGCCTGGGCAGTGACACTGAGTGTCTTATATTTCAGCTTATAATAAAATGTATCTATTGCTTTTAAATTAATATAGGAATTGTACAGAACTTTGTTCTTGGTGCAAATTAATGAAGTTGTTGTGATTAATCTAAACAGTTCTCAGTTCCTGGTAACAGTATTGTGCTCTCTCCTGAGCTGTACATCACTGTCCTGGCATACACCTCCATCTTAAATCCTGAAGCTCCTCAGGTACGTAAGTATGCAACAGTAGGTTTGTTTTCCGCTGTTCAGTTCCCGAAAAGTGGGTGGTAATCGGTGAGTGCAGGCTCATTTCCTGAAAGAGACTGGTAATCAAGTCTAATGCAAGAGCACAAATGAATTGAAAACAATACATGTGTATAGTCATAATTAAGAGATTGTGCAACCACATTTCTGAAATACCCAACTACACTCTGTCAGAATGCTACTACCCCTTTCAATACTGTCAATTGCAGACATCCATTGAGAAGCTTTTTTTAAGCCTGCTTTCAATATTTGGAACTTAAAGGGTTAATTTGCTTTCACATGTCTTGTAACAGTAAAACATTTTAAAATACAATAATTGGAAGAAGTTGTAAAATTCATGACAGATTTCTCAATGTACATGTACATGTAGTTGAACCTGACGTGTAAACTTGAGTTTTGTGGTCAACAAATAATTATTTTTATTAGAATCTTGCCGTTGTCAGTTAAGAACACATTCCCAATGTTTTACAGTCTTTTTCTTCCTTTTCAAGGTTCTTGTTCAAGGTTGCCTTGTGACAGAACAAAATGTGAACACTGTATTGGAGCTAGTACATGATCAGTTGAAAGGCTTGGAGGACTTCCTTGCTAAAACTACTGCTACACTGCAGTGCTGTGATACAAGCAGTGAGGTACAGTAAAGGTTTTCAACTTTTTAGTGAAAAAATTGTGATATACACCCCTTTTGCATAAAGTTCTTCATTTTATATTGATCTGCAACTTTGTTACTTGTTGACATCACTCCCCTTTAGACCAACAAGGCTGAAAGTGAGCAGGGAGGTGTGCGAGGGGATTCAGTGAAACTCATGTCTCCTGAGGCAGGACCCATCTCAATTTTGAGGAACACTCTTCTGGCCCTTCAGCTGCTTCCATGCAATGCAAGCGCAGGTAAGTGCAAAATTTATTTAATGACCCTTTCAAATCCCTGATATAAAAATGCATATTCTCCTTACTGTTCTCCATACACTTCTTATGGAACTAGTAAGGAGAATTTGTCTAATTATCAAGATATTTTGTCGTTGGTGATCACTTTCTTTATTCTCATCACTTGAATGTTTGAAAAGGTAGTGATAATGTACACAACTGTAAAGAGAAATTTCATTTTGGTCACTGTTAGGGCTTGAAGGGTTAAGGGGGTCCAATGTTACATTGCCATTATTATCTGAACCTTCTTCCCAATGGGGAAATAGGACAGCAGGACTTTTCTTTGTGCAACAAAATTTGACAGCTTCTGGTTCATTTGGAGTGGACTGCATGCATTCTTACTAGTCAGTTATTGTGTTGATATTTTGGTTTTAAAAATATCTTTCATCTTGTTGATAATCAGGAGCTGTTGTGATCACTGATGGAGTGTTTGCACTTCCCGATGCATCAGCAGTTGACTCAATTTTGGCACAGCTGAGGGCAAGCACAGTGTGTTGCTCCTTCATAAAAGTTGGAAGTGGTTTTCATGCTCATTGCAGGTATGGTACCTTGTTCATCACAACTGCCAATGAACAAGGATGTTTCAGTTGAAAATCCTTTCAGTATTTGTATAATCTTTTGTGGTTCCAGAAATTATTTATACCCCTCCCCCAACAAAGGTTTTTTTATTTGCACCTCTCCCCAACTCCTTTGGAAATCCCCAATTTGTACTTAGCTTCATGCTTTCCTTTCAAAACTTTTATTGGCTTTTGGGACCCCACCCCGCTGGAGTTTCCAGTGATCACTCATGAATGGGGTAGGTATGGATACTTTCTGGAACTGCACATTAGTAGTTATTATTATAATTATTAATCATTAAGTAATTAATGGCTATTATTAATTTTGTCTCCCCTCTCTATATTTTAGCCTTGGTTATGTGCCTCATTGTGACATGATGCAGTTCATTGCCATGGCAAGCTCAGGAGCATACCTTGCTAAGGCACCCCCTGTGAGTATGGATTTTTGCTTAATACATTTAAGTAGTACATGTGCTCGTACCCAATAAGGTACTACATGTCCATGTTAGTAGCACAGACTGATTATGAGGACCTACTGTATGCTGGTTAAATAATGTAAAAGGTAGGTTAAGTCACACGTGAGCCAAGGAGGCCCACAGCAACTGAGAGTATTGCTACTCCCCCCTGGATGGGATGCTAGTCCATCGCAGGGTTATCCCAGCAGTATTTCACCAGCACCCATTTTATACACATGGATGGAGAGAGACAATGTGGGGTTAAGTTTCTTGTCTGAGGAAACAACATGATGGCAGGGACTGGACCTTGAACCACCGGCATGTGTTCTGATGCGCTAACCACTACATCACTGTACCACGCCCTGACATGGTTAAATAAAGTAGGTTGTTTAAATTTGTCTGTGAATTAATTTTGTGATGCACTGTAGTTGTCCTGTGTGTGCCATGCATTTGCATGCCACTGTTGTCCATCTGAAGAGGTTGCTCACTCCATAATATTAATATTTTATTTTATTTTTTCAGGTATTAAGAGAGGCTACAGGAGTAGATGGAGGTAATTTTTGTTTGCCACATGTACGTGTAGTTTAATAATTAAAAACATTTTCTTTACCTGAATGATTCATGCCCGAAAACTGATCTATGAATTAATAATGGTGTCTCCCCCCCCCCCAAAAAAAATGTATATATATTGACCTGGTCGTAGGCCCTACAGCTGCTTATGGAGATGTCAAGTCCCTCTAATGGTTAGACAGTGTCACTTTTGATATCCACTTTTTCTTTGCAGATGATTTTACCATGAACCTTTATCACAAGGCTTTGCTTTGCTGGAACTTTCAGAGGGATTTTGATCTCAGCAAGATTGATTCTTGGATAGGTAGACACAGTATTATCATTATTATTATTATTATTATTGTTAATATTATTATTATTATTAACTAGTACACACGTTACCATCAGTGCTGAGATAAAAGTGGCAATGTACGACCAATTTTTGTTTAATAAATGTCTGACTATTTTTAAGTGTGTTGGAATATTGTACCCTTACCAGAAAAGACTCACAGACGTTTTGTTTGAGATTAATGGCTGAGCGATTACGTTTGCTACTGAAAGCACTGAAAATTACAAGTTGTATCTCTTGTTTTGATGTAAAGTGCTGCCAACTTGTGTAAAATGGAAAACTACTGTTATCTTGGCATCACTGATCCTTTGAACTTCCATTAATTTAAAAGTGAGTTGAGACTTCAACACACCTGCAACCACTACATTACCATAATCTCCACCTAACCTAGGCTACCCTTAATGACATCCCCGTCAAATGAAAAAAGAAGTGTTTTTATCCATTTCTTTACCACAGGGGATTGTTTGGAGCTGAGTGAGGAAGACTTGGCCTGGGCATTGAAAGGCAAAAGGTACAAAAATTAGATAAAGTATTGTCTTGTTAGTAAAAACATCTACATACCTTGTAGGATAGTCGGACATCTGACAACTCCAGGTACAATTGAAACATTGAATTGGCAAAAGAGGTAAGATAAACAAAATCATATTTGCCCTTCCCTTCCTTTGTCTCCTTTAGTTATTTTCAGCTGACAAGGCAGTCACATGTACAGTAATGCATTGAGCCCCCAATAAACTCAGTATAAAAGTTGCTACAAAAATCACTACAAAAGTCGCTAAAAATGTCTTGCCAAAAATCGTTAAAATTCACAAAAAAAGTTGTTACAAGGAAAAAGTGTCAGGCTTTCACCATGTGACTTCAGAGCCACCGTATTTTTGCGTTACATACCTCAATGGATTAATTTTTTTTCTTCAGATCAATCTCCTATGCACTGAGTGAGTGGGAACAGAATGCAATGCAGCCATCAATGCGTAAAAGACATCTGGAGACAAAACTGCACACAAGCATCACAAGGTACCTTTACATTCAGTGATACTGGACAGATGGAATCTACAAAATTTTAACAATAAATGAGCATAATAACTGTTTGATTCTTTGATTTATACACAGCGTTCTCAGTGTGCGCCTCAGGGAAGGATATTCAATTCAAGATGTTTCTATAACTAAAGGTCAGTAGTGTTCTATGTGATAAAATGGTGCATGTAAGTAAAAGGGGTTGATCATTTCAAGCCTTGGATGCAAAAGAGTTTGTGTAGAAGAATACAACGGAAGATCATAAACAGAGACAAATGAATAAAAGCTGCCCTGGCGTGAATAATAAATTGTTAATTAATAAAAAAAACTCTGTTGGCTTCAGTACTGGCCTCCATGCTAGTATGAACTAAATTTGATTCTGAATGGCACCTGTGAAACTGGTTGAATGCCAGTTACGGAATTTGACAACTGTGGCTGTAAAATTTCACGTCCCACTCTACCAAGACAGCTTTCCCTTTGCGCTTTTGCTGCTGCAAACATATTGCTTTCGATTATAGTTTTTTCTCCTGGTTGCCATTCCTTTTTCTCTTTTGCCCTGTGGTCCATTTCTTAAATCCCCTGAAGATGCTTCAAGCCTGAAGTCTTTTGCACATGTTCAGAGCAGTTTTTGGAGTCCAAGATGGTTTTGTAAGGTTTTGAGAGAAACACATGCCTGAACCCAGTGTAAGGTAGTCTCCTACACAGCCATTCTTAGGGTCGGCACACAATGCTCCTCCCCACTGTGGGAAGGAGCGTTGCATGACGATTCTAAGAGCGGCTGTGTAGGAGACTAAGTGTAAGGTAATTTCATTTAGTTGCACATTCAAAATAAAATGAGCAATAAATAAACATTATTTTTATCATATAGACAAGGGTGTTTTAGTGGAAAATAAGCCACTCGTAAAGTTCATACGAAACTACATCTGGGACTCGAGTGGCATATTTTCCATATCCTCACTAGTGAGGATATCGATGATGTCATTTCCCGCTTTTACACTGTTGTTTGTCCAAAAATACTCTTGTCGATATAATAAAAAGAAAATTACACGGTGCCTCGAAGATATAAATTTTATTTTCTCATGGTAAAAATAATATTTTATTCACTCTCTGCGCTCGTTCGTAAAATATTGTTTTTACCACTCGAAAATAAAATTCATATCTTTGCGCCGCCATGTAATATCCTCTATATGTTATCAGTTTAATAAATATGTTTTTGTATTTTTATAAAGGTGGAAAGCAGCTACAAGTGAGGTTGACAATTCCATGGAAGCACAATGTTCAGATAGAGTATTTGGCTCTTTCTGTAAGTCTTCATTACAGTCCACACATTTTTGTATTTTTGTCATCTATGCTATTTTTCGTACCACATCTTTGGATAGTGCACCTTTGTGGGAACTTTGAAAAAGCAAACTTCTGTTACTGACCTTAGTACACAGGATCTGTTGGCGTAAATGCTCAATTTTACCTCTGTTGATTTATTTTGCAGGCTTGGCCACTTTCCCTCACTTCCCCAACTAAGTAAGTGTTTTTCTCCTGTGACTGTGCAGTCTGTCGTTTGCATTGTGCCTTATTGTGGTTCACAAAATGCAACTGCCGTAGTTAAACCTAGTTTCCCTATCATGAAGCAACTGGGAATGTTTGGGGGGGGACACTTATCCCATCGCAAAGTTATTCTCAGCATTTTGCTTGGTATTTTTGTCCGGTAATAATTATATTCCTGGGTAGATGAAGACATTGTGGTGTAAAGTTTTTCGTCTTAGAAAACAATTCAACAAAGTTTCATAGCCGATAGACTGCTAGGAGTCCCTTTCTGGATAGTTGAGAGGGCGCGTGAAAGCCGAGAGTGCGTAGTGAGACTGGAGCGAGGAGAATTTCGGCTTTCTTTCTCGGCTATTTCGTGCGCCATCTCGACTAACGAGGAAAGGACTGCTAGCATTCTTCATAGACCAGCCTTGAACCATAGAACTTCCAATCCTACGGCAAAAAGTCTGGTTGTTAGTCCAATAAGTTTGATCTTTACACCTTACATTTTGGTTTTTGTCATTTAGCTGCTTGACTCACGTGGAAGTGACAATAGAGGCACCTTATGAGTTTCTTCATGATGTCACTTATACCACTAAACAGCCCTTCCCTAGTCGCTACAGGTAACGTTATGAGAGCTTATGCTACCTTTACTTTCTTTGAGTATCCGTTTTGGACCTGTAGCGAATTATGTGTGGATATAGCTTTCACTGGTTGTTTAACTCTTAGATTTGGACGAATTTCATATCGTCAAAAGGTTACACCTAAAACAGGAGTTCCCCTGTTGGTCCATACCCGTACATCTTGCTAGAATCTGCCGTCAATGTACACCCTAACTGAATGTACATTTGTACACGTGATTGTGGCACTTGGATCAAAATTATTTAACCCTTTTAGCGGTAACAGTGACTAAAATGAAATTTCTGTTTGCATCATCTCTACTTGTTCAAACAATCAAGTGATGAGAATAAAGAAAGTGTCCACCAAGGATTGAATGTTTTGACTTCTAGACAAATTCTTCTTACTAGTTCCATAAGAAATGTATGGAGAACGGTAAGAAGAATGTGGATTTTTATATCAGGGCTTAAAGGGTTAATTTGTGTGTGCTGCAAACAACATGTGTATACCAGGGATCGCCTATTATCTGGAGTTGTTAACTTTTGAACTATACTGTACTCGCACTGTACCAGTACTGTACTGGCCATAAGGGTAGTTAATGCACTGTGCAAGTTTTTGGACCTCCTCTTGTCGTTTTAAGCACCATAGATGAGAACTGTACTGTTAAATAAATTCATCTTTCTTCTTCCGCAGGACACTGGTGGTAAAACGATTTAGACAAACAATCAAAAGGTATTCAGCTTGTTTTAATTTTCAGCGTAGACACTGTACTTCAGAGACCGTAGCGCTCTGCAATCAGTTTGACATTAGCGACCTTCAGATCTGACTACGAGTACGAGATTGAGTACGAGTACAGCTTTTCAATTCCTGGTCGCGGGTATAAGATTGTGTCCTGTCCCACCAATATCGTTCCCATATTATCATTTTCCACTGGTCATCAACAGGGAGGAACGAGAGCTCTGAGAACATTGCTGTTTTGAAATTCGAAAGTCGTATTTGTACTCAATCTTGTACTCGTAGTCTGATCTGAAGGTCGCTATTTCATCAATCAGGGGAACGCCTTGCAAGTACCGAGCTGCCGCACTTTTTACCTGACCGCCATTTTCTTTGCCCTCGCTTGCCCGTTTGTTAACCCTTTTCCCTAAGATTGTCAACAGAATGACAGTTCATCGGATCCTTTAGTCTTAGTACAGGGCGTAAACAGTTGTTATCTGAGAAAAATGTAGTTTACCAACATGTGTCGTTTTCTGCCTGTGAACAAACTACGTTTGGGAGGTTAGCAACTCCTTGCGTTAACTTTGGTGTAAGCATACGGAAGGTCAGCCACGGCTGAAGTTTGCTCCTTTTCCTAGCTTTTATTGATTATTCCCTCTAAGACTGAGACCTCTCCGACATAGACAAGATAATATGCTCCCAACTACATGATTGCATGTCTGCTTTAGAGATGGTTGACTTGCAACATTTGACCAAAGTGGTATTTGATTTTCTCAGTTTGCAGAGCACGGACGAGATGTTGGTTCATCTCCAGTCCTTCTCGTCCAATTCCAGCTATTACACCATACCAGAAAGCGCTAAAAATGGAGTTCCGTTATTCTACCTTCCACCCAACTCTAACAATCCTGTAAGTCTATATCATGTAACAAGGGCAAGACATGAGCCATTCTAAAGGCAAAGAGGCGTTATCCCTCTGGTGTGAGTTTAGGCAAACAACTGTTTTTAAATTTTTTTTTTCACAAACGAATAATGTGTCTCAAACACTGAAAATAGCAGACATTTCCCTAAAGGAAACCTTGTTTTGTAAGTAGACAGAACTATCACTTCATACATCAGTCTTTGGCTGGTATCACATTTTTGATTTTTTTCCCTATAGCTGAAGTACGGTAACGAGGTTAGTTAACCACTATCATCTAATTGTCAATTTTTTCCACAGGTTTTATCTCTGCAGCATGCAAGGTAATATAGCACACATGTCAAATATCAATGACATGGCAGAAATATCAAGAAGACAAGTCTTTACTTAACAGCCAATAACTTTGGCCGTGTAACAGAAACATAAAAAAATGACCAAACGAGAAACAGAGTTTGAACTTTTGTCTCTTCCATTGAAACTTTTAGCAGATTCATACTGTTCAAGAGCGCGTGTGAGTCGCTGAGAGAATGTGAGACGTTCAGGCCAAACGAGAGGGAGAACATGAACTTTCGTCAATTCTAGTTAAAACTGGAACAGTTTCAAGTTCCTTGAATGCGCACCGCCAAGAGCGCACGAGAGGTGTAGTCCAAAAGAGAGCGACAGTTTTTAGTTGACTCTGAAGATCGTGCTCACTGAGTTGCCATTAAGTCTCGCCAACCTGTAGTATCACACTCTAGAGACACTACTTCGCAGACATTAACCTGAATAGAAACTCCTTCTAGTTTGTTGAATGCTTTATCTCATCAAATATGTTGTATAGGTTTTCGAGTAAGGGGCATTTCAGTCAACTTCATGCATTGACTAAGGCTTTGATTAATTCAAATCGGAATATGTGGCACTGAAATAAGGCACACTAACATCAGTGTCTGATTGTAGGAAGAGCTCAAAATCTCAAGAGTCACAATTCGCGGTATTTTGGAAGCCAGTGTTATCTCTTGATACTTCAGTGTGGTAAGTCGTGAACCTTTTCCTTAACTGCACCAACTGTTTTTAATCGCTGTGCCATGATCAACATGGTGTATGCACATTAGAGTGGTTGTCAATGTAGTTATGAATACTAATTTGCGTTTGGTTTGGTTTGCGCGACTATTTTCCATAATTAATGTACATAATTCGTGCCACTTTTCAACCAGTCGGAAGTAAGACCAAAATTAATCATGATTTGTTCGCATCCGTGTTCCTGCGCCAGGCTCTAGTGACGTATTTGTCTCGAGTTCCGATTGGTTCATCGTGTTGTTGGTATCTGTTGTTATTGGTCTGAGTAATTACTTGTCGTATATACCAAACCAGTGGATAGTGTTTTTCGCGCCCTCTGATTGGCTACTCAAACTGTGGATAGTATCTGCAATTCACCTCCCGGCAACCTTCCGGCATTTTTCTGAATTTCGCGCACAAGTTTTCTCTCTTTTCTCTCTGAAAAAAAAAGGAACGATTTGGTGCTGGCTATCCACTGGTTTGGTATACACTAAAACAATAATTCACCTCAGTGTCGGTGAAGAGTGGTGGATATTTAAATGTGCACCACTGTTCACCTCCACGTCGGCGAAAAATTTATTATAAAAGTATAAAAAGTATAAAAGAAAAAAGTATAATCGGCAGTTTTAAAACTCTCAGTTGGAAACTGTTCAGTCTATACCTCTTTTTTCTGGTTTTGACGCCAATTTTGGTCTCAACTTGCTCAAGTGCTTTTCTTTTCTTGTTTTTTTTTTCAGGCAAAGATGGATGCATTGTCACAGAATTGGACTTGTCCTGGAGCATGATGTGTGAGTGTCTGGGATCGTGTAAACATGGAAATTGTAAAGCAATTGAACTAAAATGCAGTAATTGCCTAAACACAATGAAGAAGTACAAGCTGTAGATTTTGAGGTCGAGGGTCTGGAGGAGAAATTGTAGTACAGGATCCACTTTCCGTGACCGTAACTGTTGGTTTTTACCCGCATTCCCCGGTGTCTTTTACCTCTGTGCTTCTCCCGTGTTAAGTACTGCTTATGAGCCCACTCGTTTATACACCCACAACTTGAGAATAACATGCCATACAATGTGTCCTGAAAGGTAATATTTGTAATGGAGGGGGGCTATAGGCAGGTAAACAGGGGAAAATAGGGCAGCCACACAGCCTACACAGCCAATAAAATCACGGCTTAAATAACAGCTGACCAATAACATCACAAGATCGTCGACCAATCAGAATAACGACCAGAGACTTATAGCATCTACTGACGATTCACAGTTCACTTGACTCTGATGGCGACTTCCGTTCACGTTGTCGAAACGTCAGTCAATGTCATCACAAACAGTCCTTCTCAGGACTACACTCACCCGAACGATCATGATTTACCGACTTACGATATAGACTGCGAGTAGTCTCTAATTTTGGCGATCGCTTGTGGGGCGGGCGAAATACACGCGCGCGCTCGGCGCTCCCCTCGCGTCGTGTCTCCTCGAAATTTCGCGCGCGCGCGGGTATTTCGCCCGCCCCACAAGCGATCGCCAAAGTCAGAGACTACTCGCAGTCTACTTATGATATGACTCCTGGGTTCAAACCATTTACAGATCTGTAATAGAGTTACACTTAAGTTACACAAAGTTGTATAATTCCAGGGTAATTACAACCGGGATGTCGTAAATTTTTTCTCATTTCTGCCACATTCCGCTACCTTAAATATACCGCTTCTTACTCCCTCCTCTGCAGACTGCCTTCTTTTCCCCTGTTTTCCTGCCTACCCTGTAGCCCCCCCCCCCCCCCCCCTTTCCCCCCCCCCCCCCTCCCCCCCCCCCCCCCCCCTCCCTCCCCCCCCCCCCCCTCCCCTCTCTTCCTCTCCCCTCTTTCCCCCCTTGTGGCCTTCTTCCCCCCCGTGGCCCTCTCCCCCCCCTTTTTTTTTCACTTTTCTCTTTTTTTTTTTTTTTCGATTTCATATGGTTTTTTTTTGGTGTTTGTTTACTTTTTCAAACAGATTTTTTTTTGGTGG
>Ga0126336_10001752_pt1 | contig 11742 bp, 9 predicted proteins | sample SidCmetagenome_FD_92530 | JGI IMG/M metagenome (GOLD analysis project Ga0126336, IMG submission 92530) | Coral microbial communities from El Islote,Puerto Morelos, Mexico - Siderastrea C C metagenome | ecosystem: Host-associated > Invertebrates > Cnidaria > Coral | place: El Islote,Puerto... | reverse complement strand
TTGGTGTATGTACGTTTGGTGTTTGTACGTTTGGTGTATCTGCGTTTGATGTATGCACTTGTGGTGTATTTACGTTTGGCTTATGTACATTTGGTGTATGTACGTTTGGTGTATGTGCGTTTGATGTATGTACTTTTGGCGTATGTACGTTTGATGCATGTACGCGTTGTGTATGTAAGTTTGGTGTATGTATGTCTGGCATATGCTCGCCTGGTGTATGTACATTTGGTGTATGGGCGTTTGGTGTATGTACTTTTCTGTATGTGCTTTTGGTGTATGTACGTTTGGTGTATGTGTTATTGGTGTAGGTACGTTTGGTGTATGTGCGTCTGGTGTATGTACTTTTGACGTATGTACGTTTTGCGAATGTACGTTTGATGTATGAACGCCTGGTGTATGTACGTTTACTATATGTACGCCTGGTGCATTTACGTTTGGTGTATGTACGTGTGGTGTATGTACGTTTGGTGTATGTACTTTTGGTGTATCTTCGTTTGATGTATGTACTTTTGGTGTATGTACTTTTGGTTTATGTAGGTTTGGTGTATGTACGTTTGGTGTATGTACGTTTAGTGTATGTACTTTTGGTGTATGTACGTTTGGTGTATGCACGTTTGGTATATGTGCGCCTGGTGTATGTACGTTTGGTGTAATGTACTTTTGGTGTATGTACGTTTGGTGTATGTACGTTTGGTGTATCTGCGTTTGATGTATGCTCTTTTGGTGCATGTACGTTTGGTGTATGTACGTTCGGTGTATGTACTTTTGGTGTGTGTACGTTTGGTGTATGTACGTCTGGCGTATGGTCGCCTGGTGTATGCGCGACTGGTGTATGTACGTTTGGTTTATGTACCTTTGGTGTGTCTGTGTTTGATGTATGTACTTGTGGTGTATGAACTTTTGGTGTATGTGCGTTTGTTGTATGTACGCCTGGTGTATGTAGGTTTAATTGGTGTATGTACTTTTGGTGTATGTAGGTGTGGTGTATGTACTTGTGGTGTATTTACGTTTGGTTTATATAAATTTGGTGTATGTAGGTTTAGTTTATGTGCGTTTGATGTATGTCCGTTTGGTGTATATACTTTTGGTGTATGTACGTTTGGTATATGTACTTTTGGTGTATGTGCGTTTGTCGTATTTACGTTTGTTGTATGTACGCCTGGTGTATGTAGGTTTGGTGTAGGTACTTTTGGTGTATTTACGTGTGGTGTAAGAACTTGTGGTGTATTTTCGTTTGTTTTATGTACAATTGGTGTATGTACGTTTGGTGTATGTGCGTTTGATGTATGTACGTTTGGTGTATGCTCTTTTGGTGTATGTACGTTTGTTGTATGTACGTTTGGTGTATGTACTTTTGGGGTATCTGCGTTTGATGCATGTACTTTTGGTGTATGTACGTTTGGTGTATGTGCGTTTGTTGTGTGTACGTTTGGTGTATGTACTTTTGGGGTATCTGCGTTTGAGGTATGTACTTTTGGTGTATGTACGTTTGGTGTATGTACTTTTGGTGTATGTAGGTTTGGTGTATGTACTTTTGGTGTATGTACGTTTGGTGTATGTACGTTTGGTGTATCTGCGTTTGATGTATGTACTTGTGGTGTATTTACGTTTGGTTTATGTACATTTGGCGTATGTACGTTTGGTGTATGTCCGTTTGATGTATGTACGTTTGGTGTATGTACTTTTGGTGATTGTACGTTTCGTGTATGTGCGTTTGGTGTATGTACTTTTGGCGTATGTACGTTTGATGCATGTACGCGTGGTGTATGTACGTTTGGTGTATGTATGTCTGGCATATGCTCGCCTGGTGTATGTACATTTGGTGTATGGGCGTTTGGTGTATGTACTTTTGCTGTATGTGCGTTTGGTGTATGTACGTTTGGCGTATGTGTTATTGGTGTATGTACGTTTGGTGTATGTGCGTGTGGTGTATGTACTTTTGATGTATGAACGCCTGGTGTATGTACGTTTAGTATATGTACGCCTGGTGTATGTACGTTTGGTGTATGTACTTTTGGTGTATGTGCGTTTGTTGTATGTACGTTTTTTGTATGTACGCCTGGTGTATGTAGGTTTAATTGGTGTATGTACTTTTGGTGTATGTACGTTTTGTGTATGTGCGTTTGATGTATGTCCGTTTGGTGTATCTACTTTTGGTGTGTGTTCGTTTGGTGTATATACTTTTGGGGTATCTGCGTTTGATGTATGTACTTTTGGTGTATGTACGTTTGGTATATGTACTTTTGGTGTTTGTGCTTTTGTCGTATTTACGTTTGTTGTATGTACGCCTGGTGTATGTAGGTTTGGTGTATGTACTTTTGGTGTATGTACGTGTGGTGTATGAACTTGTGGTGTATTTACGTTTGTTTTATGTACATTTGGTGTATGTACGTTTGGTGTATGTGCGTTTGATGTATGTACGTTTGGTGTATGCACTTTTGGTGTATGTACGTTTGTTGTATGTACGTTTGGTGTATGTACTTTTGGGGTATCTGCGTTTGATGTATTTACTTTTGGTGTATGTACTTTTGGTATATGTGCGTTTGTCGTATTTACGTTTGTTGTATGCACGCCTGGTGTATATAAGGTTTGGTATATGTACTTTTGGTGTATGTACGTGTGGTGTATGTACTTGTGGTGTATTTACGTTTGGTTTATTTACGTCTGTCGTATGGTCGATTGGTGTATGTGCGACTGGTGTATGTACGTTTGGTGATGTACTTATGGTGTAGGTACCTTTGGTGTATGCACACTTGGTGTATGTACGCCTGATGTATGTACGTTTGGTGTATGTACTTTTGGTGTATGTGCGTTTGGTGTATGTACGTTTGGTTTAGGTTCGCCTGGGGTATTTACGACTGTTTTATGTACATCTGGTGTATTTACGCGTGGTGTACGTACGTCTGGCTTATGTTCATACTTGCTCGGGACTGTAATTTGGAATATCGGCTCTTAGCTGCTTTGCACGTTCCTGTCTGTATTCGACCTACCTTTTTTCACCAGTACGGCCCTTGCATTCATTAAGGAAGAGGTTAGTAGTTTAGTTAGTAAGAGGTTAACAATTAAAGTATGGTAGGACCAAGATTAGTACAGTGGAAGTCATTATTATTAAGCAGCAGGTTTGCAATATCGATCACGATACAACATGTAGAGACAATGTCTACCTGTTGCACGACAATGTTGTGCAACGGGTAGACTTGTAGACTTGTAGGGGGTGACGGAAGTATCTTCCAAGAATTTTGTACGGCGATTACGGGAGATGTGAATTCTCCCATGATTATTGACGTATGAAGATTGTATCTGGCTTTTAGAAGAGAGTAAGTGTCTCCTAATGTAGTTTCATACCGGAATCTCCACAAGTAGCATGTGAATGTGACAATCACACAGGTACAATTTACAGTGTATGTTAGGTTTGTGCAGTTTTGGTAGTCCGTAGAATTATGGTGGTTGCCGTACACAGCATCTCCATGACTGCTTAGAAAGAAGCCCTAGACATCTTCATGTTTTTGACTGTAAGTGTACATGTATTTTAACCAGTCTCTCTAAGTAAGAGGTTAACAATTAAAGTATGGCAGGACCAAGATTAATACAGGGGAAGTCATTATTATTAAGCAGCAGGTTTGCAATATCGATCACGATACAACATGTAGAGACAATCAAGAATATCACCTCCAATAGTCGTCAGAAATTTTTAGGACACTCTAATAAGAGCGGCCTATTTTTCATGAATTCAACTTTAACAAATCAATTTCGCTACAACCAGAGACGCAATGAACCCCTAACGCCTTTCAACAATGTTGTGCAACGGGTAGACTTGTAGGGGGTGACGGGGGTATCTTCCAAGAATTTTGTACGGCGATTACGGGAGATGTGAATTCTCCCATGATTATTGACGTATGAAGATTGTATCTAGCTGTTAGAAGAGAGTAAGTGTCTCCTAATGTAGTTTCATACCGGAATCTCCACAAGTAGCATGTGAATGTGACAATTATAACACGGTTAGCTTAATCATTTTCTCTATTTTCTCGTTGACTTTCTACGTGTATGTATATGTGTGTTTGAGTTTCGCTTTATAACGTAGCTAGCTTTCTGGAGGAAATTATATCAATTTTAAAAAGATTAAAAACTTAACACCAAGGAATTATGCGCAGTTAGGCATCCAATTTATCCATCTTGCATCACGGAAATTGCGATCTCTCGTATTTGATACGTTATTTTCCATCAATAAATAGCCTTATTTACACCCTCTAGCATCTAATTTTCAACAATTACCTTTTTCCCAACTAGTTCCACATCTCGACCAGGTACAGCGGCGAGTGCGGCAGTGAGTGTAGCTGTCATTACGGAGCACACCGTGAGACCCACCATGATCCAGATGATGCAGAATAATCGAGCAATTACCGACTTAGGGGCTCTGTCTCCGTACCTTGAAGGCGAATATGGTAATTCAAACATACTGAATTTCTCTTAATGTTCGCGAGATACAAAGGCAGAACCAAAAAATAGATAAGTAAAACAAAAAACATAAAGTCTGGCAAAGGCATAAGTAGTCATGGTTTCAGTTGTAAAGGAAAAGAAGGATTAGTTTTCTTCAATGCTAGAGAACGCTTGCCTCGCCTTACACAAAAACCAACAGTTATAAAATATTTTGTTTGATTTAGACAATACAGTTTTATTCATGACTTTTGAAAAATTATTCCACGAGCGAGGTGTGGATACGTTTTAGAATAACCGGTGAGGCGTGGAATTGGTTATAATCTCCGTGACTACATCCAATATAATTTTGTTGTACTTTATACACGTTATTGATAACACCTTTAATTCATAATTCAGCGATTTTCTTACCCGACAGTTGACATAGTAACAAACGCCCACCAAAATCCCTCAAATGCTCCTCGATGAAAACGACGAGGAAATTCTTCCGCATTCCATGTGGTATCCTACAGAAATAAGAAAAAGACAGGGGGTGAATGCTTTTACACTTGAGAAGTACAACCTGCTTGGGCAAACGTGGGCAACGAATGCTGTACCGGAGACTTTTGTTTTTTGACTTTTACCCAAGCTAATTTTGTCCTCACGTGAGGGGTGAATTCGTCATTGTAGAAATACAGAGGTTGATACACAGTTCACTCCCGATCAACTCAAACCTTTCAGGGCAATCAGAAAAGGTTTGAGTTATTAGAGGACAAGATTTCTGCGGACACCACTTAAAAATCACGAAGAAGTAAAACGTTTTGTGCGACACAACACCAAGAAACTAAAGAAATTGACCCAAAGGACAAATAAGACAAAATGGGACAATAATACAGGCTTCTCAATTGTTCGAAGTTTGATTCAAAAAATGATAAAATTTAATGTTATGGAGTACGTTTTGTCTCATTACACTTTGACGAGAGAGCTTCAAAATATCGAGGGCAAAATTATAAAGAAAATGTCCTGAAGAGAAAACGAATTCTCTTTGATTTAGCGGGAGGTTCGAGTTACGAAGGGTTAGAGTCACCAAGGGGAAACTGTCATTGTGTGAAATATTAAGCAGTATTAGAATGTTGACTTATCTCTCCCCCTGTATCACCTTTCGTCATTCCATGTAATTTTGTGGATCAAATCCGAAAGTGTCTTGACTTAAATGAAAACTGTTGCCCTAACTTTCCTGCATTGCCAGCTACTTAATGCTTTGTCATTTTGTTCCTCTGATAGACTTAGCAGGTACACATGCATGTGAACCAAAAGCGGGAATCCCGAATCATGGAGTGTGGATTCGAGTTCGAGTTGGAGTTCGAGTTAAAGTTTGAGTTGAAGTTCGAGTTAGACTTCTAGTTCTCAAACATGTTAAGGCATACCTCAGAGCCTAATTTGCATAAAATCTGAAAACAGTCATAACCTGCAAAAGATTTCCCGAAACAGTCTCCAACTTGGCCACAGCATAAAACTTGATGACCAATAATCACTTATAAATCCAGCTCGAACTCGAAGCCGAAGTCCAACTCGAATTGCAACTCGAAGTCCAACTCGAACTCGAATCCAAACTCGGTGGTTCCTTACTCTTACTAAAAGCTAGCGACAACCAAAAAATGTCAGACTCGCCCTGTCAGGAAATTCAACCTTGAAGTGACCCCGCACTAACCACAGATGAGCCAAAGGCCCCATTTAGACGATACAACTTTTGTCTAATGTCACTTTTGTATCTCGCCCTGCCTCATTGCGTCATACAAAACTGCATTCAACTGTGCCTACGTTCGTCGTAGGCTTTAACAGTATGTTTTAAAATCTTGCGATATTTTCTTGCCGTAAACGACAACTGCAAACCTTTATAGGTTTCGCTAGTACGAAGTAATTCCTGTTATAGGCCTGCCGTAAGCATGTCTCACGCAACTAAGTTGTACCGTCTAAATGAGACCTAAACTGACAGTTCCCTTAAGGATGAAGGGTCATACTTTTGATAATAAAGGATTCAAGGCAAAGAAGAAAATGTGACTTACAAGAGCCCAGACGCAAATACCAGATATTGCGCACAGCAATAATGATATCAACACAATTGGCCACTCGTTAAAAATGGCTTTCCAGAGGACCCTCAAGTCGTTGTCTATGGCGTTTTCTTTGTTCGCAATCAAAACTAAGCCAGGCGACTCGAGGACTTTGATGAACGCCAACTTTCCGCCATACGTATGATCAAAGAGCTCATCTTCAATATATACTGGCAGTCCCATGGAAGCTTCACCATGAAAAATATTCCCATGCAAAGTATCCCTATTACGGGCACTGTGTGTGTATTGTAAGCGAGTCCCTCTTTTGCCTAGATATTTGCAGCAAAACTGAATGGCCCGCCCAATGATGCTGTAAAAAACACCTGTAATGCTGTCGTCGAACTTCTCAGGTTGTTTCCCCGTCTCTAGTTGAAAAATAAAGGGAGGTAACGATAGCCAAGTTATATTGATGACTCTAGAGCAAACATCTGGGAAACAGAGTGGTTGAATTGGCGTTTCCGTGGGGAAGGTGGTGACACTTTCCTCTGTGGTTGTTGGTTTAAGCGTCGAGGGAGCTTCAGGACTGCTGTCCGTTCCCAGTTGACCGAGGGGTGGTTCGGCTGTTGTGTTTCCAATGTCATAAGGTGGGGCCTGTGAACTTCCATCACCTTCTCCCAACGCAGTTGGAAGAACAGTCATAGAGGAGTCTGCTTCATGACTACAATTAATCGCATTGGAGTCGTTGCCATCCGCATTATTTGGACTCAATTCCAAAATATTTATCATGAGATAGTTCAATTCTTCCCCGTGTTCCAGGCAAATAAGAGAAAAAGCAAAAGCGAAAGTTAGAACAAACTTCTGGAAAAACATGTTAACATATCGGCTTTCTTGACCTGTTTTTCAAGCGGACTAGTTCGTGCATTCAAAGCTGAGCAGCTTAAGATGACAGATCAATTACGATTCACACAGTTATCTATCACCCTATAACTCTCGATTTCAGCCGCTAATTAGCTTGTTGAAAGTGCTCCTTTCTTCAAAACTAGTTGGAGATTCTTTTATTAATAGGGATGTGGCACTATGGCAATTCTAGTCCTGACTAGTTCGTTTAATCTCGAGCCCATGAATAAATTGAAACAAGACTGTTTTCGTTGAAATGATCAATTAAAGCACAGGAAAGAAAAAAGCAGACTGGATGTGCCGGCAAGTGCAGGCCGAATGTGACTAATTTAATAATTGTATGCGTGAGTCCATGAAAAAAGTCAAAATTGAGACGTCCACATCAAAGCATATCATTAATCTTTACCTTGACATTTACCTTTGGTGGAAGTATATTTATTTGGGGGGCGTCGATGCTCCTTTCTTCAAGAACAGTTGGAGTCGATTTTCTCATTAAGAATGTTCAAATTGCTCTTCCTAACTCCCACCAGGTTGCCCGATATTATAAAAAGTAGTTTTCACTTCAAACTTTTTTTTCCAATGTAGTGTTCTGTTTTTCGCAATTCCATGACGGCATTCCGTGAAGCAAGGTTTGGTTCTTGACGAAAACCACATAATAAATAATCGTCCAGGGCAAATTTGTAAAGGGAAAAACTGGGCACATGATGGCAGTCCCGGTCTTCATCAATTCTCTCAATCTTGAGCAAACTGAATAAATTTATGTGCAAATTTATAATTACGTTGAAATGACTAATCGGTTATAGCGCAGGCAGGATACCTTACTAGCTGTGCCGCTCGGTGCCGGCTGAATGTGATTAATTGATTGTATGCATTCGTCTATGAAAAGCGTCAAAATAGAAATGTTTATACCATATATGCATTGATCTTTACCTTGACATTAATCACTAATAGAAGTATATTTCTGGGAAAGCGTCCCTGGGATTCTTCTTATTGTAATATTATGTCAATGAAGATTCGGATTGGTCTCCCCAGTGGGCTGGTGATTTGCTTAACAAGCCCTGAATTATGTTTTTTGAAATTACCTTTATATTTTATATTTATCTTCAATCAATAACGATTTGCTAAAGCATAAACTTGCCGAAACGTCGGATTTTTAAATTTATTTTTGCTCATTTATTTTTGTGTGTGTTAAGCTGCTCCTTTTCTAGTGTTTTTGGCCGACATTTTTGGAGGAACAGTTTTCGAAAGTGGCAGAAAAGGATTATGTTTCTACTTCACCTTTGTTTTATGGAGCACCTGTTTGCCGATGTAAGGATGCACCGAGCTGCTGTCAGCAAAATCGTAAGGGATTGGGGGGTGGGGTGGGTGGGGTGAAGAGGGCAAAAGGCAACTTCACTGACCTTGCTTAGGCTCCGCCCATATCCTTAAAGAGAAAAAAACATTCGAACAATACTTGCCGATACGGAACTCATGTGAATCCAGTAACATTCATGTTTCTGAAAGACTCATAATGCTCCAAGGAAAGATACCATTAAAAATGGAGCAACGTCTTCTGCAGTAGCTTTGACAGCACTACACGGATTGACTTTAAGTAGATCTTAAAATGAGCTGGGATTTTCAACTGTACTGAATCAATACTCGTCCGAGAAACGAAGTTATTTATAATTATTAACGAGACAAAAGTAGCTAGTTAGGGTACCAAACTCCTACAACTTGCAATTGTTATGATTCCTCAATAATCACTATAGTTTTTTAGATATCTTAACTGGACAACATGGAACGGGTATAAAACTGAAACTGTAGTCCATTTTAGAAATAGCAGCAATTTTCACCACTGCTGAGAATCCCGGGGGGGGGATGTTGAAAATCCTGCTCCTAATTCAGAAAATAGAAATGAAAGCATGAGGACTTTAGCAAGATGTGGGGAAGGAATATTGACATTGGACACAAAGCGTCAAGACGCCGATAGTGGAAGCTCGTCACCGACACAAGTTTTTAGCCCACCATCCACCGCGGCAATGCGATGTAAAGAGGCTGCCTCCTTTTAAAAGTGTTACCTTCATATTCTAAACTGCATTTAAAGTGGCCACCTCGTAAACCAGTTGCCCTCATCAGGCAAACGAGTTCGGCTCACCCGACTGTTTAATCTGTAGCTAGCTCAGGGACTGACGTTTGGATTGCCATTAGTCTAATTCCACCCCCCCCCCCCCCCCCCAATTCCAGCATGATCACTGTGGGTTGCCCTACCAGGTGCATTCCCGACAGCATTGCTCTCAGATAAAGAAAACGAACAAGGGTCTCACAAGCCTTAACGCCACTACAAGATTGCAATGCCAGGAAGGTAAATGAATCTAGTTTTAACCCTATTTAGCCTTGGGGGGAGGGGGGGGGGAATGTGCCCGCTCTGCCTTTAACAAATTATAACTTTTAAATGGCTAGACGAATAATCGCCAAATCTCGTGACTTTTCCTGAAATTTATCAGAGAAAATTTTCCTGCGTCAATGGCGTGTCTATGATGATTGACATGTCCATAGCAACCGTCTACTCAGGAGGTGTTTTCACTATTTTCGGTCTTTTTTCAGTTTTTCCCCTTCGTTTGTAAGAAGAAGATAATCCTTTACTTTTTTGTGCTTGTTTTGATTAAGTATGTAGCTTAGAACAAATTCATACATTTTCGATGTCGTCATTGTCACCTTATGACTGCATGCTCGGGATTCAAGATGGTGGCTCAAAATTCAAAATAGCTGCTTTGTGACGTCATTGTGACGCCATGAAACATCATAATCGACACGTCATAAGCCCAATCTGTTAAGCTAATGACGTGCTAATCAAATCAAATCAAATCAAATCAAATTTTATTCAGACACGTAGCACCCAGGAGTACGCAAGTTCTCGTCAAAAAGAGTACGTGTATATTTAACAATTATTCTACGAGGGCGCGCTGGATATCGAATGGTATCCAGCAAGTCCGAGAAGAATAATTTTTTTTATTAAAAACTTAACCACCATTTTAAAAAAAATCAATAAAGAAAGGGAAAAAAAGAGAAAAGAGATTAAAAAGGAAACAAGAATCGATCACATGACTGAACGAAAAAGGCGCCAAAACCTTGCAAAGTGTTGCAGCGTTTTCATTGCAAAGCTGAATGAATCAATGAAACTGCTCGAAATATGGTACGTGCAGTTGGTGCTTGATTTCTCCTGAAACATTGTTGTAATCATCATTCAAAGCGAATTGAAGCTGTACGATTTCACCATATTAGCTGCTGGAGTTGAAACGAAACAAGTTTGTAATCCGTTTGGGATAGTCTAAAATAGATCTTAGTATATAATAGTTCGTGTTCTCCATTTTACTAGCCTCGACGTTACCAATACCCAACAAAAGAGGACTACAATACTCTAGACGAGGGAGCACATACGCACTTTACCTGCCTCTTTTCCCCTACAGCGGGCAATGTCGACGTTATGTTGATATTCCAGGAGAAACTCAACAATTCACTAAGAGGCTCAAAAACTCAAAAAAAGGCTAGGCGAAATAGGGTTAACGCTTCAGCGAGTTTCCATCCGACAAGGTGTCACGCCACCTAACGGCGAGTGTTTACATTCGTATTGGTACAAGTCACTAAGATTACTTTATGTTATAAATATATAAACGCTCAGTGAATTGTTAAATTTCTTCTGGAATATCAACATAACGTCGACATTGACCGCTGTAGGGGAAAAGAGGCAGGTAAAGTGCGTAAGATTATTAAGTGGCATTCTCGCTAAAAGCGGTCCACTCGATTTCGCGACCAAAAATAGTTTTCGTTTATTTTTTGTTTGTGAAAAGGGTTTGGTACACATGTATCAAAACCACTTTATTTATTTTCCAATTCTTTATTTTCGCTTTGCTACAAGCCAAAAACCAATTTTGCCCGCAACAGGGTTTCGGCGGTGACCAAAAGGCTGAAATTTGTGGATTTTGAGATGCGCGCTACGGCCAACTAAATGCAAGTTACGAAATTTTGCTTTGACCTAGTATCTAAGATACATGTACACCGACCAAGTTCACAGACAAAATGTGGAAAAAGTTGATAAAGATTTGAGCACGTCAGGTGAAGTTAAAGACAACCTACTCTGAAGCCTATAATAAGATCCCAAAAATGGACCAAATACAACAAACAATTTAGTATCGTTTGCGGCCTAAATTGGGTTAAAAATAACATCACAGCAAAGTTCTTACCATATTTAATCAATTTGTAAGCTCAAACGTGCGGGTATCTCCCTGGATCACAAGCGAAAACAGGTTAGAACTCCGCCATTGACAGCGTGTTAACATTAATATCGCTCGTGTCAAAGGTCACTTACATCACCCTAGAACTTGGCAAAAATACTTTATTCGGG
>Ga0126336_10001751_pt1 | contig 11742 bp, 10 predicted proteins | sample SidCmetagenome_FD_92530 | JGI IMG/M metagenome (GOLD analysis project Ga0126336, IMG submission 92530) | Coral microbial communities from El Islote,Puerto Morelos, Mexico - Siderastrea C C metagenome | ecosystem: Host-associated > Invertebrates > Cnidaria > Coral | place: El Islote,Puerto... | reverse complement strand
TTTTTGTTGTGTAACTGTTGTACTTTACGGAGCGTTCTTATTGTATATACTAATTACATAATGCAGAGTTCTTTCTATTTTTGTAAATAAGCGATAGAAACTTCAGCGCGGTTTTATTGTTCACAAGAATGCGTATATTTAATGAACGAATCAAAGTAAAATGTTGGTGCTTTTAAGGTTCCAGTCTACTGCCTGGAAGAAACCCATAAAAATGCAAGTGATTTACTCGTATTTGAGGCGGTATTTTATAGCTTGTAAAATGAGGTTTTACTCTTAGTAATATAGACAATTTTGTACTAATAGTGTTGTGGTGTCTCTTGTGTGTAAGTTATACTGAGCTCTGCATTCCAGTAGAGCGTTAAGCAGTGCGTTTTTCTTCAAAAACGAGTTTACTCGCGCAGTCCCATTCTCCCTATTCAGGCTCTCTTCAGGGGTGCGTTTCTTGTAAACCGCGAAAACTTTTCGGCCCCTGAAAAGCCATATGTAAAAATATGAACCACTCATACTACAAAGCCGTTATTTTCAGTTAAGATGTCTTTAAGATAAAAATTGTTAAACTTATAGCGAAGTTTCATGCTTGGAAACTTCTTTATTGACCAGATACAGTTTGAAAATATAGTGCATAAAATTTTTCGTTTAAGTTTCGGGGCTTCCGAGAAACGCGCGCGAAAGCGTGGATCGTAGTGCACGGGACCAACTCACGCAAACCTACGGAAGGGTTTGCAGTTTACAAGTGTAAACGAACAGTACCACAGGAAAGTACCATTCGGAATCTTTTAATGAAATGGCCACACGCCGTAAGCTGTACTTCTCCCCAAATAGCTGAGGCACCTATCATTAATTTTGCTCTCAGGGAAAAGGTGAAGTGACCGTTCTGTAGAGGTCTCCGTAACTTCAGATGTCAGAGATGAAATTGTGAAAGGTGACCATTCTAATGAAAGGAATTGAATACTAGTTTCCTGTAGTTCTGTTTTATTGCGTTGACTGTGCAAAGGCCAACTTTTTAGTTTGTGGAAATATGGCCTGGGGTCGAGTCATATGTGGGTTTGTCGTACTCATGTCCAAGAGTTTTTCTAAGCATCCCTATTTCCAAATCGATCCAGAATCCGATGGCCAGATAGCCGGGCAGCCCGTGCTGTTGTGCATCCTCGCGGTTATTAACGCATTTTCAGGCTTTCTTTTCGCAGCTGCATAAGTTGCGTTAATAACTGCGAGGATCTTCGTTACATTTATTTCTTTATTCCGCAGTTCAAATATATGAATTTCATATATTCATAATTTCCTTTTTAAGCGTTCATAAGTTGAAGAGCAAATCAACGGAATGCGTATTGTATGTGAGTGTGTGGGCTCGCCTAGAACGCGCGCGTTCTAAAGCCTGGTTACTAAGCCAGTTGTTTTTGCCGCCATATTTGATTTGTGAGAAAGGAGGATGGTTCAATTGATCTTTTTATCAATAATCATAGGACTTTCTGTTAACATGAGCATTCTTTTGTGAACTTTAATGTAGGCTACATTCTATTTGGATGCTGTTGTGTCTTGTAAGTCAAGGTAAGGGGATAATTTTGTGCCAGAATTCTGTGTCTGTAGTCCACACTTCAATCACCAATACGTTCTTTGGTTGTTTCATTAGTCGTTTGAATTTTTTTTTACCGTATCAACTTGTTCTGTAAGATTAATACATACTAGGCTAAACGATGAACGTACATGGTGATCCATGTAAAGATGGTTTTCTCTTGCGCTGGATTATGCATCTAGAAACTGTACCTCATAATCATAATGTAGAAGAGTTACAATTTTTAAGGTTTATGTGAACGTGAACTATAGAGAGATTGCATCTTGGCAGTTTATTGAAAATGCACCTCAGATGTGCAGTTCTGTTATTTCACTAGTCAAAGTGAATCATCCCTAAATCTCAGACAGTAAGTTATGTTAGGCTACATGTAATTAAAGTTAAGCATAATGAAGTCAAAGTCGTGTTGCCATGCATTCTTACATACATGTAGTGCCTTTGCCTCATTGTTGATTCAAAGTTTGAGCTGTAGTAAATCAAGTGAAAAGCAGTAATAAATTAAAGAGGCAAGGAGGCACAAAGGAAACGGTAGGAACAAGGAATTAATAAGGTACATTCAGAAGAGTTTGGACTTCCCTGTCTTGATCTCATTGAATTTGATTACTTTTATTGGACGCACGAGCACTCTATACAGAAAAATGGCTGTCTGAATCACAGGCGGCCCAAGCTCAAGAAGAGAGAAGATGATCGAGTTAGAAAACATGACCTTTCCTGTCAGGCGTGTTGTGTTACAAGGCTCTCGAATTATATCTACTTTGTATGGGAATTCACTTTTGTTATCAAAATGCTAAAATAAAGTTATGAATGTGGAAATGAACTGCACTTAACTCGACATGGGGTTGTCTTTGTGTCTCGTGTGTAATTTGGGTGCAATTCGTGGCCGTTTTAGGCAGGTTTTTGGTTCGTTGTTGTTCGCGGTGTTGTTTTTCCACATAAAAGGAAGGAAGGCAGGTGACTCCAGATGAGCGACTCCCACAAATCGCTCTCATATCACAGAGCAATGCAGACAGCTGGTAGACAGTCTGTTTGTCATGTTGGCAAACGCATGACTGGTGGTTTGAATGGACCAATTAAAGTGCAGAATGTAATCTGAACTTGTGTAGCCTGTAACGGCCTTGTTTAGTAAAAAGTCAGGCGCACAGGAAGAGTGCCAATAGCTGAATGTTTTTCAAATTTTCTCAGACCAGAATTGCCATGCGATCACCACGAATAGGATGTGGAAAGTATGGGGCTCTATGAGTATGGTCTTTTTATGGTGATTTTCTGTAACACAACACACCTGATTAGCAAAGGTCATGTTTTGCAATTCCATCGTCTTCTCACATCTCGAGCCTGGGCCACCTGTGTCTGAAAGCAAACCCAAACGACAAATGAGTGCTCGAGTAAAATGATGTATTTTTATATGGATAAATGCAGAGCAAAAAAATGTATCTCTTCTACTTCACTGGAACTCTATTCATACTGGAAGCTATGAAACTTGGCTAAAAGTCAACAAAAGAGAAAGAAAAGTTTTGTAGATGTCCTGAATGTGCCGTCTAGATATACTGTTTTTGTTGGTCAGTGTTTCTCCAAAAACTGACAAGTTTGTATTTTTGGTGAGGTTTGCACTGCAAGAAGACAGTTTCAATAAGGAAAGGAGGTCTTTTAAGCAGAGGCATTCAGTTGTCTTTGCAAGTCCTGTTTGAAATTGTTTTGGGGCATTTTGGAGAACAATTTCAAGGAAATGTCCGGGTATGAAATGTATCATAATTTGGTAAATTGTGATCGTCCGGGTGAGTTTAGTCCTCAGAAGGACTGTTTGAGGTGACTTTGAGTGACCTTTTGACAACCTGAGTGGAAGTCATCATCAGAGTGAAGTGAAAGTTCTGTGAATTGTCAGTAGATGTTTTAAGTCTCTGGTCGTTGTCCTGATTGGTCGACGATCTCGTGATTTTACCGCTCATCTGTCAGTTAACCCGCGATGTTATTGGCTGTGAAGACTGTTAAACGTGATTGGTGCGTTTCGATCCTTCTTTTATTAATCAAATGTCCGTTGGTCTGTTGTTAGTCAAATAAATTGGTTTGGCTATTGTTTGTCTGTCTTGTTATTGTCGGCAATCAGTCGTTTGTAAGGTGCAGGTAGCTGTTGGAAATGGTTCAGTGGTGTTTGTTCTAAGTTAGTAAACATAAACCAGCTTTCCAGAGTGATTCGTTGATAGTAGTCCGTACACTGTAGGTAACGCATTCAGCAGAGTCCCAGTCAATTCTGTGGTTTGTTTTTAAATGGTGCTCAGCAATGTGATTGTTGATATCACCATTTCTAGTTGCTCATTTGTGTTCAGTCAGTCGGACATTCAAATTCCTACTGGTCTAACCAATATAAGTGGCCTGGCAGTCACAGCATTTGATCTTATAAACTGCTCTCTGTCTGTCGCTCAGTTCGTCTTTGTCTTTTAAAGTAGTGATTGGTTTGTGAGCAATGCGGATGTTGTAGGGTTGTAGGATTCATCAGATAGTTTCAGAAGTCCCTTTGATGTAAGGTATGGTTGCGGTAGTGGCAGGTGTCACATTAGTGTTCGTAGCATTTGGTTCTGAGTTTCTGTAAGTGTTGTGTCTAATTAAGTTCCTGTCATAATTGTTCTTGTTGAAAAAAGTTGTCTAAGTACTTGATTTCGTCCGTTAAGCTGTCGGGTGAGTCACCAACTCGTTGCACGCGTCTTGTCAGGGTCCGTATAGTCATGGCTTTGTGAGAAGTTGGTTTGTAAGATGATTGGTTGAGTAGTCTGTCGGTATCTGTCCATTTCCTGTAAATTGTCGTCTGTAGTTCGTTATTGTCACGGGTAACTAGGCAGTCTAGAAAAGGTATTTTACCATTTTCCTCAATCTCCTTAGCATACTGTATGTCGGCGTTTTGTCCGTTGAGGTGTTTGTGAAAATCATTGATTTCATCTTTGTATCATCAATGTTACGTAGCCAGAGTGGTAAAGTGTTTGTTTGTAAGTTGCGAGGGCTCATTCCTCGATGTTTTGCATAATGATTTCTGTAACAACAGCGGAAACTGGTGAGCCCATAGCTGTTCTGTGCAACTGTTTGTAGTCAATGTCACCTCAAACAGTCCTTCTCAGGACTACATTTACCCGGACGATCACAATTTACCGAATTATGACATGTCTCCTGGGTTCAAACCATTTACAGTTTTATAAAATGTATCTAGGCTACATTTTTGCAAAATTGTATACCATTCACCTTATCATGGCATTATACAATGTATATCTTGACTCGATACCTTGGTGGCTTTTAAATTTTTGGATTTAGAGGGATTTTCCACTTAGACAGCCATTTAGAGCACCAGTCCCTTAAAAGGCACAAAAGTCAGACGCTCAGACACTTTTTTAGTGAGAAGGTTGATAAAACTTGAGAAAGTTTTTTGCACATATGCATTGTATTGTTATCCACTGTTAATGAGGCCTTGTGTATGTTTAGAATGGATGGCTTGTCTCCTCGCACAACAGAGGAACCCTACACCTCCCCTCCTGACCAAAACCTTTTCACCCCATCCCACTCTGGCAGAGATGCTGCAGCAACAGAGATGTCCAGCTCTGAGAGGCGGCAATACAACAAGGCCTTGAAGGCCATGTACCAGATTGTTCGGTTGGGCTCCAAACGACTAGAGAAGCCATTGAGTGATGATGATGACGATGTTCTTCCTGAGACTGTGACGGAAACATCTGACACTGAGGGAGACATGGATGGTTTGTATTTTTATGCATCAGTACCACTTTTTCAAGAATAAACCTCCTTTCATATGAATTGCTGATTCTATTTGAACTGAATGTAATTTTTAGGACCTAGTTGTTGAAGTATAGGTAGCTGTTACCTCCTCATTCTGTTTTGCCTCCCTTTATCGCTTCTGCTTCCATGCATACCATTTACTCATCCCAGTCATGCCCACCTTTTTCCTGACGAATCTGGAGATAGCTTGTTGTTGTGGGTAACTTAACCTACAGAAATCCTTGGCTTGGTCCCTTAACTCTGCAAGGAGTCGTCAAGGCGCTGTTAAATTTATAAGCATAATGTCCCTCGTACCCACAGAAATGCATGTATAGCCTAGGAATTTTTTTTATTTCAAACATTTAAAAGCAAATTGGTACTTGTCTAACAATTACTTTTAGAGTGCCTTTTCTTGGTTTCTTATTAAATGAGAATAGGGAGAATTGGAATGATCAGAATTATTGGAATATCAAAGAACAAGAATATGATCATTCCAAAAATGACTATCACTGGCCCCAGGCTTTTTCCGTAGGGACAGTGGGAAAATTTGAATTTGCCAGGGATGCACTGTTGGTTTGGTCAGCCATTTTGTTATTGTCGAGTGGTTGACAATTTTATTCTGCTGTGTGCATTCTGCCCCAAATAGCAGAATACGTGGAGTGGCATAAATTACCATGATTGTAACGATTTTGGAATGAGAACAAGTAATAAGGAAATGCGCCAAAAAGCCATGATTCCAAGTATTCTCATTCTAGAATGGTTCCCCAAAAAAGCACCCTTGATTTGCTGTTTGATTAACAGTTGATGAAGAACATTCTCCACGTCACGTAACTCCTTCAGATGCCCATGCAAAGAAAAGATTGACATCCAAATCATACGAAAAACAGGTGAGATCTGCATTTTACACTCACTGTACAGCTATTCCAGAATGTCTTGTATTAACAGGAGATAGGGATACCTTATTTATTTTTGTGACATCATTTCTTTTCTTTTTTGTGACTTTTGAATTTGTGAAAATTTAAAGTAAAAAAGATAAAAGATTTTCAAAGTCACTTGCTTATTGGTCTTTGTCATACTAGATGAAAATCTCAACAAATCTGTGAACATTTAATTTGCCTCCCCAATATTGCAAAATTTAAATGTTTTGGAAATTTCCTGTAATAGTTGTACCCAAGAAACTGTCATGGATAGCTTATTATTGGCTCAGACTCTAACGTATCCAAGTTAGACTCAAACCCATCTATGTGCAAGTTGTCATGTCTTTTTTTAACCGACGAAGTTGGATTAGTGCAGTCATGAAGACCGTGGATTGGTGTAGTGGTCGCTCAAAATACGTCGTGTAAGGCTCATAAGGTGTGTATTTCACTATGGCTGGTGGGATGGGATGATGTTAGAACAAGCGCACCGAGTCACCATTTTCAATTGGCAGGTCAAGAGGTTTGGTGGAAGATTGCTTTGACTGTGTTTTGTTAGAATTTTGTGCTGACCTCTAAACATATAGAGAAGACATTGTACACAGACATCGATAAGTACACACACGCACACACGATAGGACAAGGGTCCACAAGAAAGTATCATAGGCATAGATGCAGACATCCGTGGAGCGGTGTTAGACCTTTGCCTGTCACGAAAGGAAATACTGAAATATCTGTCAAATACTAGTGAAAGAAAAGAAGGAGGACTGATAATAACAGGAGGTGAAGTCCAGTGGCACTGTTGTTGCTGGTGGGACCAAAGTTTTGCTGAGACATCCTTAGGAAGAATCGTTCTCACTAAATGTTATGAAAGGACAATTCCGGTGTATGTTGTGGTGGTTATATTTAATACTTGGAAAGTCTCTAGCTGCTAACATCAAGAAAGGTTATTCGCAGGTGGGAAACGAAGGCTGGATCTTCTTGGATAGTATAAGTGGCATGGAAGGATACACCAGTTAGTCTTTCTAATTTTTTTTTGCTTTACTTTTGATTTTGAACCGATTTGTTCGATTTTAGACTAGTTCGAGACAATTTGCTGACTCTGGAAGAGCAAACTGGATTTAATGATTACGTCATAAGACATGCTTTCATGTGTTTGAAATAAAGCGATGACTTCACTTTTTACTATTTTCTCCAGTTTCTGAAGATGTGTTTGTCTTTATCGATAATCATGTTTTTTTTGTGCCATATTCACAACAGTATATAAATACATCGCTCACAACTCTCAGTAAAAGCATGTTCAGTTGTGGACAAATTTATATCGACATTAAAATTTTTATTTTTTTTCAACAAAATATTCAAAGTGATGAGACAAATGAGCTGAGTCATCGGATTTAAACATTACGTCATTCGGTAGCGCAAAAGGCACAAAACTGTCCCAATTTTCATCACTCCAGTTAGCACGTTGAGATTCTGACGATGTCAGCGATGTGTTTGTCTTTGCCGATAATTATTATGTTTGTATAGTGTTATATTCACAACAGTATATAAATACATTGCTCGAAACTCTTGGTAAAAGCATGTTCAGTTGTGGACAAATTTATATCGACATTTAAATTTTTAGTTTTATTCAACAAAATATTTAAAGCGATAAGACAGATGAGCTGAGTCATCAGATGTTTTAAACATTGTGTCATTCGGTAACGCAAAAGACAAAATACTGTCACAATTTGAGCCAAGTAAAAATACTTATCGAGGGTGGTAAATACCTATAATGCGCTTTATTGTAACCTGTACCTGTGGTTCCCAGGTATGGGGAGGAGTTAAATTCTTTTGGGCTGTTACGGTGCCCATACTGATCAATTGTGAGGATGTGGTTAATTTATTGGGAAATTTATCACCCATTTATTGAAATGCATCTGTTTTGAGAGTTGTGATGGCTTTTTTGTTCATGGTTTTGAGGAAGACCGACCAAAAGACGGCAAAAAATGATCTTGAGTGAAGAATGACGTTATGAGTGTAGTCTGCGGAGCTATGTTTGGTGAGGAGAGGGTGAATAATTCAGTTGACCTCCTTTCCAGGGTATTGGTTACCTTTTCAGTTGATCAAATTTCAGCATTGGTTGCTGTAATTCTATAAGTCTAAGAGAAGACTTTGTTTACAACTGCCACACCAGCACGGGAGCCAGATGGCACGGTTATGCAGCCCTCAGGACTATTTGTTCTTTTCATGGGACGTACAGAGTTACCGCACTTTTGCTGTAACTTGCTGTTACAGACGCTTGACTGTTATCGAACGTGCAATCACACAGGCCTCGCTTGCTTTCTTTTCGAGACGAACCAACACTTTGTCGGTTCTGCACGCATTGCGGGCCTATGTTTATAAAAGAGAGAACATTTTCTAGCTTAGGGAATTAGTTTAATAAGCCAAAGCAGCTATGTCTCAAGAACTGCAGGGGAGTGTGCTTTTGTGTTTTTTTGTTTTGTTTTCTTTTCTAAGTGTGTACTGAGAGGTGATCCTTTTAAGCATTTTTTTGTTTTTACTAAGGTTGATGCCACAGGGTGGTCACTAACTGAAGAATACTTGCTGAACATACTTGTACAAAGAAATTGCAAAATACTGGCTGGTAACATTTTCATGATATTTCATGCACCAAGTACAAAAACTGAAGAATCAAGTCACACAAGTTATAAAACATTTATTCACTCAAGGAAGTGTCTTCTAACACAAATTATTTCTTTCGTGTTAGGTGCATCATCACTTAGAGGCAGATAATGTGAAAAGAATCCACAGAGAACTGATGAAAATAAGGTCCATGCTTCAGGTCTGTTGTTTGGACATTAAGTAACTGAAAACTAAGTTTTCTTTACTTGCAGTAAGAGAAGGACCTACCATTTAGCAGGTCAAATCCCAAGCTGATTATATTATGTTGAGTCTTTCTCCCGTTTCTATATATTAAAGAAAAAGAGAAGAAATGGAAAGTTGAAATACAGAGAGAGTCATGCAGAGGACCTCTGCTTACTAAAATAAAAGTTTATTATTTTTCCCTGTACTCCGCTTCTTCTTAATTTAATACAATTGACCACATGAGAATAAGCCCATATGAACCTCTGCTTATCAACAGGAGTTTCATCTGTTTTCATGAAAGAATGGAATTAATGAATTAATGTTACATGTGAAAAATCAGGATGGGTCACCGCGTGAAATTTCAACTAGAGATAAAAACAAAATGTAACTTGCAGGTTTTATTTTCAATTTGCATCAGGCTGGTACCCAGGCATTCTCTTCCTTTTCACTCATCCCACAGACGTACACTTGTCCCATGGACAAGTCTTGTAAAAGATTTAAAAATCTGAGTGTGTGAAACAAATTTGTTCTTGTCCCAGACAATTAGGCATAGGTTTTGGTGCACCCTGACCTGTTCTCAATCCTACCCTAGTATTCTGAGGTGCTTTCCATCATGCCAAAATTTCCGGAAATTTCAGTTGAAACATAAATAGAGCACTTTGGTCCAGGAGGAAATTTTCTGGAAAAAGTGGTCCACCTCCAGAGGTGGTCCTCTTTGACTGGTCCATCCGGTCTGACCAAAACTTGCCATTCCGTTTTCAAAAATTCTCGTTTCCAGTCCCACTTCACTGAGAAGTAATCAAACTTTCAGTCAAAACTAAATGAAACTCTTTGGTTCGGTTGGAGATTTTGTTTCTATCAAACAATGTCATTCCATTTTCCCCTGGTTGGTTCCACTGCTTTCTGACTGGTCGGTCAGGCATAATAGAAAGCACCCCTGGTCTCAAGATCCACAGTACCAAAAGATTTATAAAACTTTGAATGTGAAACCATGTTTACACTGTTCTGATATTCACCCTAGAGAGAAAGTGAAAGTCTTCACGCACGTGAATTGCAACTACGTGACAGGGAAAGAGCTCTACGAGATGCAGAGAAACTTAGCCACACAACTGACATTATTATGGACAGATTGGTGACAGAAGAAGTAGAGAGTCGCTGCCAAGCTGTTGTGGAGGTCATTGTTTTGAGGGTGTAAATTGGTCTGTAAAAACAGTGTGTTGTGGTAAATTTTGAATAACTGGTATATTAAAATCTCACATTTAAAAATGGCCATGGAACTTTGGGGCTTTTGAAAATTAGGAGCTCTCTCAGTGTCATTATAAACAAATTTTCAAAAACTGGATCCTGGTTGGAGTCTTCCACAAAAAAATAATTTTGGTGTGACATTATTAATTAGGGAATTTTTCTGGCAATCTGTGAAAAAATGTGCTAAAGTTATGGTTGATTACCTAGAACACCAAACAGTTGATTTTCAAAAGGAAAGCAAAAATTTACCATACGTGCAATAACTTTTTAACAATCTTTGCAAGACACAACCCCAGCATTTGAAAGAATGCAACCAACATTTTCCAATTGTAATCGGAATACATTCCTGTCCTTGCCTGATCCACAAAGACACATTAATAGTTTCACTGCATTAGTTTAATGTTTTGAGCAAAACTGGGGGATTACTTTAATTTATACATTTGGTAACATCAATGGGATTTGTGGCTTTTCACAGTGTTGCTATTAAATTTTTCGACTTGTCAGTGTGGCACTTATTTGAGGGTGGCGCTTATTCGGGGGGCGGCGCTTATTTAAAACTACCTTCTTGTGAATAACACAGTCAGATGTAACATTCCTATACCTTTGTTTTGTTCATAACAATAGCATAGGAAGGATGCAATTAAAAGGTTAGTTTTAAAGATCTAAATCCCTTTCCTCATCCAAATAAAGAACAAGAACAGCAATAACAATATCAGCTGTATTTAGCATTTCAGCATAAACCATGTCAAAAATCAGTAAGCGCTGCATTGTTACTGGACGAATGCAGCGCTTATTCGGGGGCGGCACTTATTAGCATTTTTGCTCCTAAATGCAGCGCTTATTCGAGGGTGGCGCTCTTTCGAGTAAATACGGTAGTTGACATAGTTGGCCTATAAATTAAAGTAGTCTGCTTTAAGGAAACTTTCCGGCAACCATCCTGGGTGGTGACACCAGGTCTCACCTGAAGGCATTTGATATTAACAAATCCCCTTTCTCATCATATTGATGCACTAGTTTCTGTAGTTCCTTATCAGGGCTATTGCAAATGTCATCTTATCCCTTCAATCTTTTAAATGAACAGAAATATGAAAGTAAACTAGCAGAACTTGAAGAAGTAATTAACAAGAAAACAAGAGAGCTCAAAAGGATGAAAGATTCCTTTGACACGATAAAGACTGCTAATGATTCACTGAAGAAACAGGTAACAGTTATGTATGTCTTTGGCCAAGCATCCTGACAATATTTTACTCATAACATATTCAAGTCTTTATTTTCTCTCGAAGATAGTAGCTCCATTGATCACAGTTCCAAAATAATTTGATAATTGCATTTTACATGAATGTTAATGCTGTACATGTATGTCACTTGAGAAATTGCACAGTTCCTAGCTGGCCACAAGTGATCTACCCATTGGGA
>Ga0126336_10001750_pt1 | contig 11743 bp, 5 predicted proteins | sample SidCmetagenome_FD_92530 | JGI IMG/M metagenome (GOLD analysis project Ga0126336, IMG submission 92530) | Coral microbial communities from El Islote,Puerto Morelos, Mexico - Siderastrea C C metagenome | ecosystem: Host-associated > Invertebrates > Cnidaria > Coral | place: El Islote,Puerto... | reverse complement strand
TTATTAGTGAGTGATTAGTTTCAGGGTTAACCAGTACTTAGTTTTCCCCAGTTAGATCTAACTTTCATATGGACCAAACAAAAATGGAATAGAAACGGAATACTCTACAAGAGTTCAAATCGCAGGGACCGCGCGAGGGGTGGGTGTGTAGAGATGAAAGAAGAGACCCAGGCACATTATTTTGGAAACATCCTGGCTATTCTTATTCCTATTTAGGAATAATACACTCCGACTCCCTAACAGAATGCAATTTTTCGTATTCTGAGTAAACCTAAACATTCCACCCGCATTCTGTACATTTTGTTATCGTGGGTAAATTACTGAGCGAAAGGAATAATTATCTCCAAACTAAGAAAACAGTAACTGTATATTGTCTTCTATTTCGGATTAGGTCACTAAAACGTGTTCTAAGTAACGACATTATTAATCAGTGGTAAGTCGAAGAGTTTGATACCCTTAGCATACTTTGATCCGTTACTTATATTAGTGTGTATTAAGGTTATAAACCAGGACACCTCCTGGTATAAACCAGGAGCCCATTACCCGGAGCGTCCAACTTCCATACTGCGTCTGTAAAACGGCATTTTCACAAGTAAATTTATTTTTAGATAAGCTTTTCCCGCGAATTGGTTGAAATAGCCAATCGAAAAGCGATTGCGTAATTAATAACAGACTGAGTACGAAATTACGACAACTCGTCTACGCTGGAAATAAACATAACGGATACCAGTGACCAGTGAGGAATCTTTATCGGAGTGTTCTGAAAGTATTTCAAGCGATAATTTCAGTATTTACAAGGGAAGTAGTAGCTTAGATTTAATGCAGACGTCATCGGAAACAGTTATTTTCGCGGTAAAGGCTTATCTTAAAATAAACCTACTTGTAAAAACGCTGTTGCACGAATTTATGGCAGTTGGACGCTCCGGGTAATGGGCTCCTGTATAAACTGACAACTTTTAACGTACTTGGCCGCCCTAGATACATTGTTAATTATTCACTAGAGAAAGCAAAGTTTTTGCGTGAGGCTGTCAACCCACCCCCTACCCCCGCCCCTACTTCACCCTTGGGCGATCGAGTTAGCCCTCCCACTTCAAAATAGGCCGCGCGGTCCCTGTTTATTCACGGTTTTCTGGCACGGTAGAATTTCACAAAAGCGTCGAGTGGTTTCTTCGAGGGTCATATTTCTAAACGAAAAATCATTGTGGGAAAAAGAGTCTCATTTGATAAACGTCACTTGTATATTATTTTAAACTGACCTCCTCTGTGGCTCTCAAAGCCGCCTCCTTGTATTCATCACTTGAAGTGTTCATATATTGTATTGTAAATGGACTATTGTCAAACATCAGCCACGCTTCAAAATAATAACCTAAATTAAACATACAGTGTAATATCAAATGAGTAAATACATAACTAGACAAGATTCGTCCTGTTCATCCTCACTCCCTCCATCTATCCACCTATCCCTCCCTCGCTCCCTCCCTCCCTCCCTCCATCCATCCATCCTTCCCTCCCTCCCTCCCTCCTGATCCACCCGTCCGTCCGTCCGTCCCGTCCATGCATTACGTATTAGCTAATCGGCATTTTAGAACTCGGATTTGTTTATCTAGCCTGGATGCAAACGTCTCCTATTTCCTTTGTTTTAGGATACATCTGCAAATAGGTTAGTTAATTTACCCCCTCTTAATCTTAACTCGTGCATTCAAGAAACCCTCCCAGAATCTGCCACACACTTCTAGACATAGCCTTCCATTTCTGAAGAAGACCTTCTATAATCACCCAGTTGCCAGTTCATGGACCCTTTTTTTAAGTGACCTGTTGGTATTGGCAATAGCAGGTTATTTCCAGAAATGGCCTTCCTTTACTGGGGTAGGACAACAATTTTGTGGTGAATTTGTCGCCTGGGGCCCGTTTCTCGAAACTCCCGAAAACTTTCTGGGCCCGGTAAGTATTTTTTCGAACTCATTTATTTACCAGCTAATGGTAGTTATTGGCACAAACTTAGCGATATGCTTCACGAAATTATAAAGATTAAAATTTAGCTTTCAAAATCAATAAAAATTGTATAGCTACTGGAAATAGTTTTCGGGCCCGGAAAGTTATCGGGAGTTTCGAGAAACAGGCCCTTGGTTGTGTATCGACACGGAAATTTATGCTCTGAAGCATAAAGGAATGCGGAAATTAATACAAGATTTTAATCATAAAAACCTGTTCAAAGAATTATAATGTAAACGGGAGAGCTAATAGCCTGGTATTTTGCAACGTTGCTGTTCATTTCTGTTAATTGTTGTTACTTTGCAACTTTAAACTGCCACAAATTATTCCAAACGCGTCTTGCTGCTTTAAAGCATTAACAATTTTGTCGTTTGTAAATGTTAACCGGTTTAAAAAAAAATAAAATGAGTTAAGTTATTCTGCCTCTGAGATTTTCCAAGACAATCAGAAAATTAAAAGTTGCAACATTTAATTCCTTACCAGGTTCGCAGCCATAAACTTCCATTCTGAGTCCTATGTTGTTATGCCAACTGGATGGCAGCAATACGAGGCTCGATGCAATGGCGGGAACCACTATCTCGTGTCTGCGAATCGTGTTGCTGTCTTTGTTTCCAGTAAAATTCTCATAACGTAAACAGAATTTAGCTTAGTGGACTTGCCGAGTTATGGTATTTAAGGATGGTGGAATTCCTGTCTAGTTGCCTGCCTACTGTGGTGGAATCATTTGCGGCATACGGGTATAGTCGTCGCATTTGCCCGTTGGAATTTTTTATTGCTTTTGAGCTTGAAAACAAAAAAAATTCCAACAAACAAATCCGACGGCTATAAGCGTAAGCTGCAAATGATAACACCTTAAATTGCATTACTGCTGTGTCATTCCGAGATGCTTTCTTATATGTTTTGCGTAACACTGGCAAAGTACGGAAATATGTCAGTTAAAATTAGAAATACGTGTACTGATTGTGAAAACGGAAACGAGCACAAATGTTAGAAACTGGCTTTACTAATAATAATAATAATAATAATAATAATAACGGTTTATTCGCAGCGTATCCATTTAATAAAGTAGAAATGGCTCTTCGCCTGTGAAAAAGCTAGAAAATAACAAAACTAGAAATCAAGCTAAAATTTATGTACATGTAGGGAACATCAAATGTAAGAAAATTTAAGAAAAAGGTCTAGGTCATGACATGAGGCATCTTGCTTTCAAATAGTCCTTGCAAAGTTTACACTGATACTCCTTAAAATCTGTACAACTTCTAATGTTCACTGGTAAAGAATTGAAAATTGCAGAGGCAGAGTCTTGAAAAGTTCCCAATATAAGCGGAACTACAAGCCTCGAGGCGACATTATAGCAGAGGGTCCTTGTGGGTTTCATAACTTCCAAGATGAGATATGATGGCCAACGAGGGTTATACATTGCCTTTAAAAAGCTCTGAAACAATCTAAGAAAGCAAAAAATGATATTTGAATCATTTTGCTAATTGAAAATTTTCTCGTTGGGCGCCCTCGATATATTTTGGTATAACCACATGACTAGACTATTAAAATCTATTAAAATGCAGTCTTGGCTGCGACGCCGCCAAACTAGTGTTCTAGAATGCCTTGTCACCTTGCGTTCTTAGACGATGTTTAAGTAATGCACACAAAATAAACCGCAAACATGTTTTACCACCACCTTTACCATCAACAATTGAGACGTTTCACAAAACCACCTGTATACGTCTTTATTGCATACTCATCAGTAACGTCTTGTGGATTATGTTTTGAAAAAACATTAATCGTCACTAAGCTGAGTATTTTTAAGATGCCTGTTGAACTGTCAGAGTTACACAAACATCACCAAAAGTCCCGGTTAGAATAGACATTATAACATCTAAATATAGACACATTCGCCGAATTAAATGTTTAAAAATTAAGGTTAAACGTTTTTAAAAAACGATAAACGAAACAATAAACGTTTTTCTTAAGATCAACATCTTTTTCGAAACGTTTACCTCTGGTTAATTTTTAAATGGAATAGATATTGTTTAAAACATTTTTATGGCTCAAGTCTACTACGGTTTTTAATCAGGGTAAATTAATATTTATGTCATTTTGTGAAATATCAAGTTATAATTCGTACAGTTTCGTTGATATGGTAATTATGGAGGACTTACAGTCCAAAAGTAACGCATCATTTTTCTTCTATTTTTCAAAGATTTGGTAAAGTAATCCCATATCAGGAAGGCTATCATTTAGTTGATATCGACTTCATACATATCTGTGTAAACTAGACAAAATTACCGGCTGGTGTCTGAATTGGTAACAATAGAGATTCCCGTCATATGAAAAAATGCAGGTCTTGAGTTTCTTTGTTTTTCCATACATAAGAATCATAAACTATCATGTTGACCTTTGAAATGCAGGAGATAAACTACGACAACAACTCCATGATTATAAATGAATCTGGCAGACGTATCTGCCGAAACCAAAAGAGGATAACATGTTTGTAAAACTCAAGAGCGTCGTGTTGTTCATTAAATTTATAACATCACTGCTATTATTCCATGCGTCATCGTATTGGGAATTTTCAGCAAGAGGGATATCGGCAAGGCATCACTTTTTCGCAGCAACGAAGATAAATGGCCTGATCATGTATTAGTAACTGCTATTAGTAATTTGATATTTCAACCTTTTTGTTTTTAAGCTTACAATTGGTTCTCATTAGGAGATTGAAAAGGAATTGAATGCACTTTATATTTCAGATATGGCAAATGTATGGCCAATCAAACAGGTCGTTCACGGAACCAAATTCATTTTTGTCCTTAAAGGTATTCTTATTCAAATTTATAACTTAAGTGAAAGGTTCCCGGCTGGGGTGTTGACAAATGTGTACACAGTAAAAGCAAAACAATCCTAGAGTGGCCATTGGAAGACGTTGCTTGACGTCTTCAGCCAGCAAAATACAAATAGAAAAGAAAATTTGTTAAATAAATCTAAGAGAAAGTGCCCCAAGAGCAAATAAATGAGTATCGCCTGCACCTCAATTAACTTTTCCCAGTGTTTTTGCATTAGATGTACCACTTACCAGAACGTCTCCATTAAGGTCCACAAAATAAGCATAGTCCAGCTTATCTGCGGCATACATCACCCGATAGCTTGTGATCCATTCTGCGACTGAAGGTTCTCCATATCCCTGAGTCGCTATCCCTGTAACAATCAGCTTTCTTCCTAGCTTAACACTTATCCATGGATGTGTGTGCGAGTGTGCCATGTCGTTATTGGCCCTATACCCTGGAGGCCACGAGCGTAAGTTGAGTCTGGCACGCTGGGCACCGAATGTTGAAGAGTCGTTTTTGTAGACAGAGGAAGCTGAAAGCTGTTCGTCTTTGATAACGCCATTCTCGAGGCCAAACGGCATTTGGCATGACTCTGTAGACAAAAGTATGCCCCGTTTGTTAAAGAAAAAGCTTAACGGTAATAGCTAATGCCACTAGCCGACATTAGCTTAACAACAGAAAGCCGACACTAGCTTTGTTGAACGTGAACATTCATGATTAATATTCTTGCTAGAGGACTTACTTGTACATTCTTCAGAATTTTTCAAAGTAGCTGTGTTTACCAAACAAAGAACTACAATCCATGATATCCATTCCTGCCGCTCCATTGCGAATTAGCGTCGCTAACTGAAAATCGCTCGTTCAACCACAAGAAAGCTTGCGGCATTACAACTGGAAACGTGCGGCCTTTTTACGTCTCTTAGCACCCCCAAAGCATACAAGTGTTTAAAAATCATTATCCAAAGAAATACTCGGCTTGCAATAGGTCCATCTGAGAGAAATTTATATCGAGAAAAGGATTAGAAACAGGTAACAAACAACACCTACGCCATTAAAAATTTAAGAAACAAAGCACTTAAATATACAGTTTACCGAACAGCATGGCTCTATCGTTTCAGCGTTTTACTGGCAGTTTGTACTGTTGAATCGTAGACGTCCTACGTTTTTTCCAATGTATTTTAATGCAATTTTGCAGTTCTCTGTCTAGGTGACAAGGAAAAATGAAAATATCATCGCATATGAATTTTGATCCAACTGGCTTTGCCAAATGTTGGTACTAACTTTTTCCATTAATTTTTACTTTCTGTTCTGAAACGCTGCTGTCGGCTCTGATGAAAGAGTATGTTCGCAAGGCAAGGAAACGAAACAATAGCATTGTTTTGCTGACATAAATTCAGAGCCAGTCAACAGCGGGTATATTGAATGAAAGGAAAATTTGAAAGCGGATGACGCCAATAAAAGCCTGCATAGAGATGTACATAACAAGTTACTGCTAATTGTCTAAGTCAGTTATAGAATGTAACAATTGCCTGAAAACGTGATACAATGGCTTTAATTTGCGTTTTTGATGGTTTCGCGAATATTCTCTCCTTGTTAACAGTGAATGGTTTGTTACAATACCTGCTCATATCACCATATCCACCTGCTTAAAATTGTTGATATTTATGAAAATCAATACGTCATGCTGGGCCAACTGTATATTCTTTAAAGAGCGTCCATCAAATTGAATGGTATTATCAATTTGTCAGTCGTGTTCGATGTCTGGTTTTGTTATTCGGTTTTTGGAAAAAGTTCGTAGAAAGAATAGAATTTTCTTTTGGCAGGCTCGATGTTCTCCATTAAATTTGTTCATTTGGATTGGTGTTTTCTACCTTAACTCTTAAGCCCCAATAGTGATCAGCATCAAATTTCTCCTCATCATATCATTGCCTTATAACACATAAAGGTCATGGGAATTGGGGAAGTGATAATCAAAGATGAATTATCTTGATGTCTTAGACTAAGTTCTCCCAGTTAGTACTCAGTGAAGTGTATGGAGACCTGTAAGGAGAATTTAAATAATGATGCTGGAGCTTCAAGGGTTAATCAATACGCTTGAAATACATGAAAGATGTTGAAACAGAAAGAAATGACTCGCAGGGACACTATCATGTTTTCGTCTCGCGACGGCCTTTAGGTTGACGATGAGGTAACACAACTGCCTTGATCGACATTGACGAAATTGCGAAGACAGAATTGATATTGGCGCGCTTATAAATTGACGTTCTGATTGGTTTTTTATTATTTGTACGGGAAATCGATGGATTTACCAGGACATAGTAATTCGTTGAATACAAGTTTAATAACATTCTTTGTTCTTTTGTTGCACAGTTTAACCTGACAAAACCCTTACAGAAAAAAGCGTCCCAAAATCGTTACTCTCTGAGCTTCATTTAGTTACTTTTGTAACTACTTCATAACTGGTAACCTGACTTACAGCCGTGGAATATTAAGTAGCATTTTTCAATGTTTTGAATGCAAAATCCAATCTAATAAACGTAAACTAATAATTTCCCTCTAAAATATCCCCTTTCCTAAAATAAACAACAATTACGAGAGCCCCAGGTCTCTTGGTAAGGCCAGAAGTAGCCAAGGTTCTCTAAGCCAGGCAAAGCGCCAAGTGTCTAACATGTATATTTAACAATTATTCGCCGAAGGCGAAGTAACTATTGGCGAATATTTACCGAGCCGAAGGCGGCATCAAAAAATGGGGGCATCAAAAAGTAAAAAAAAACAGGCGCTTAAACTTGACAGAAAACACACGAAAAAAGTAAATAAGCTTGGCAGCCGCGCCTTGAAATGTTATATTCACCGGGTTGCGCAGTGAATATAGCATTAAAATTATACTAAAACAGCCTATTAGAATTAAGGCCGCCCGCGGGTATTTATGTGGCCGATAGCACTCTCTTGAAATCTTGTTTTGAACAGAAAAACAAAGCAATTTCTTAGAATATTCAGAATCTGACAGAAATATTCTAGAACAATATATAAAACTCTAAATTTATAGCTATTAAACTCAGGTTACGTATACGTTAGTTACAAGAGGTTTTCCAAAGCCTTAAGCTTCTTTCTAAATATTACGCGATTATTTTTCATGCGCCACGATAAACGTTTTTCCGTTTTCGTCAAACAAGCCGGCCAACAGCTATAATTTTCTCATAGCCAGTTACACCAGAAACCGGAACGCAAATTTGCTTTTGTATCTGTCTCAATCGCACATTGTAAGGATAGCTGCATTGACCATAGTACCCACCTTCATGACGGCTGGTGACACATAAAACTTTAGAGTGAAAGTCAAGCGTGAAGAAGATGTCTTAATTAGTCGGGTGTTTCTTTTCCTTTTTGACCCCTTTTTAGTATTTTAAAAAGTCAAGAAATTCGGAGACACCAAATGTTATGCCGAATGATTGCGAAAAACAAAAAATATATATCTTTTCAACCTACTAACAATTTATCGATTTATTAAAGCAGGATAGGTCCTTAACACGTTTCAGCGTGTTTCGTAGGTACGGTGTGCAGAATTATGGAAGGAAAGTCATGTACTTTTGCTTTCCAAGTTTGTCTCTATGTCCCTTTAGTATAAATCTACTAGCGTTCTATCATGCACTAATGCTGTTCTCTGATTGGCTACGCTACTCACTATCTATTCTGTTGTAGAGAGTGAGTAGAGTGTTTTCCGCGCGCGGTGTGACCTATTTATATCATTTTTCAATAAAAACATGTAGTGTCTTCTGTTAAGTTTTGAACGTCTAGTAGATTTATACTTCGGCCTCATCAACTATCACGCGATAGAAATCTCGAGCTCATAATCTAATTGTTAAATATATGTATTAACTATCATGGTCTATCATGGTAGTGTTGAACTTAAAAAGATTTCCAAGCGGCCGTAATCGTGAGGAATATACACCTGGTTATTGATCTGATTGGTCGACCAAGTCACGATGTTATTGGTCGTCTGTCAGTTAAGTGGCGATGTTATCGGCTGTTAAGAATGTAAAACGTAACTGGTTCTTTTCGATCTGTCTACTGTTAGTCAAATGTTCGTTGACCTACTGTTAGAAAAATTGTGTGGTTTGTCAATTGTTTTTCTGTCTCATTGATGTCGTCAATAAGTCGTTTGTAAGGTCCAGGTAGTCGCTTGCAACGGTGCAGTGGTGTTTGTTGTAAGTTAGTATACCAGCTTTTCAGAGTGATTCGTTGATAGCAGTCCGTACTGTGGGTAACGCACCTTGTCATAAACGCTTGAATCGTCATGAGTTCTGGAGTGGAGCCACCATATACAGAAATGCCATACATAAGCCGTTAATTATTCTACGAAATCGAGTCTTGCAAGATAACTAGGAGCTCATTGTTAAATTCCAGTTTCACGCATGACGAGAACTTCCAATAGTTATGGTTCAATTATGGAAGAGATAGTGGATTGGAACAGGATCACCATACCATCCGAGTACATCTAAACGACTGGCTTCTAAATTCATTCTCTGGGTGTTTAACAGTTGTACATGAACTCAACCAACGAGGCGTGCAGCCCTTTGTTGGCTATTCACTTCATGTGCGACAAGTGTGAGTGAAAAAATTATTCTCATATGAAAAAAAAACCTTAGGTCATAAAAAAATTGCTAAAACAAACTCTTCAGCCGAAGGAAGCTCGCCTATGACTTCTTTTTCGTGCAACTTCTTAACTCGTTAATATGAGCCGTTAGACTGTTACTAAGTAGCCAATCAAAGCGCTTGCTCATATCCAGGGGCTGTTTATATCGAATTACTTATTCTTGATGTAGTACACTCGCTGCTCTGCTATCTCTCCCAGTTAAAGCATGGTATCTACTCAGTTCTCTAAGTGCATCAAACAGCTGTTTCCTTAATTCGTGCAGGTAATAATCGTCAAATGCGTCGTGTATGTCAGTCATTCTCGTATCTGTATCATGACTGATCGCTTTATTTCCCTCTTGGAAAATATCTGAGAAGCGTTCATCTTCTTTAAGAGGTACTAGCTCACAGTTTGCACTTTCTTTGCCAAAGTTTGCTTCCAAATCAGCCTGGCGTCTTCTTCTGTGTCTTTTAAGTTTCATCTTGTAAGTACTGTTTCCCAACGCCAAATCGGTGCATCTTAACTTAGACAGCTGCTTAATACTCGAGGTTATTTTTCCAGGAAGCTGCTGAACTTTTTTTGAAAAGTTAGCAAACATGAACGCACCCAGATTTGCATCATCGAAGGCGTGGCCTTGATCCTCTCGAATCTCAGAATACGAGTCGGTAATCACTGCTATGAAGACATTGATCAGAATGCAGATTACAAACAAGAAGTAGAAAAATAAAAAGAGTGGTTCGATCTGCGAATTATTAAAATATATTTCTACGTAGTTTATCTGCTTTCCAATGGACATCAACAAGTTTGTCTTAAAGGACTTAAACAAGGACGAGAAGATGTCTGTGTGCGTCCCGAAAGCGATGCACCCAAAATAAGTGAAGGCCATTATGCCAACTAAAAACACAAAGACAAAAGATATGAATGGTCTTGTAGATCGCTTCAGAGTACCTTGCATTTGACAAATGTGATGATTAAATCGAATGAGTCGCAGCAATTTTAAGGTTAGGATGAAAATTGCTGCAGCCAGCCACATGGTTTCTCGCTCTGCCCATTTTACGATATAATCTGGACTGAAAGTTTCATATGGGTTTTTCTGGACTCTTTTCACATACAGGCTGGTGTACTTTCCTTTTAGAAATGACATAGCTACTGCTACAACGGCGACAAACAGCAAAAGCAGCTCAACCCAGTTCCACACCTGGCGAAGGTACCTCTTCTGGCGTATGAACTTCACCATCTCCGCGATAAACAACACGACGATAACAATGAGAAACACAAGCTGGCATACTTCGTAAAATGATTGAAAGTTAGCGTTCGGCGAAGGATACAGAAATAAGGTTTTTACGTCCGATCTAGTGACAGCTTGTCCCGTGGGCAGCCTTTCATAGGCGTGTCTCACAAAACTGAATATCGAAGTGGATGGATTAATCAGTGTAAATTCTATAAACACGGCTGCAGTCGATTCATCGATCCAGTCCTTATTTTTTAGAACTCTTACAACATCTAAAGCTGATTTCATGTTGTAGCCCAGTAATGCTATGTAGCCTCCACCATCGTAAGTGTTTTCTACGCCGCGGTGCGGAAGGGACTCTATCTTTCCTTTAGACTGGTATCTCCAAGGCTCGGGACAGAGATCATAGTTGTATTGTGATTGGTTGTGATTTGTTAATGGTATCCATCCAGGAAGATTGAACGCAGTCCTGTCTTCGTCGCTGGATGAGTAAGTAGGGCGACAGTTATTGAAGGCAGCAGTAAAGTGAAAGTGGAGAAGATCTTTTGGGCAACGTTTTGCTGAAAGGAAGTGAAGTAGACAGGAAACATTAGCCTGAGCACTCTTACTACTTAATGTAATTTATACCTTTGTTTCTATCTTTAAAAAGTGGCGACAAATAGATGGGAATGGGCCGGGTTCGCTGTAGGAGCCTGAGTTTTTATTGCCATCCGCATAAAGTCACATGCCTCAGAGACAGTAATTGCTTTAAGCCTAAGCATAAGTGGTTAGGCTTAAGGCATCAGGGTACCCCAAATGACAACATTGCGTTTTCACCATTTGAGTGTCAGGCGTTTCACAAGGACCCTAACAAACTATATATTTTCTGAGAGCTTAATAATTGAAGATTACGAAAACGTATTTAGATAAAGAAAAAAGACAGCTGTGTCGAAAATAGAGACTACATTTTTAAAAAGTACATCGTTCACAAAATTGGTTCCGCTCCAGTCGAGAATGATCTGGAGAGAAAGACGAACATCGCGCCGAATTCTTCACACCTTTGTCTCAAAAACCGTGTCTCGGAATTTT
>Ga0126336_10001749_pt1 | contig 11744 bp, 7 predicted proteins | sample SidCmetagenome_FD_92530 | JGI IMG/M metagenome (GOLD analysis project Ga0126336, IMG submission 92530) | Coral microbial communities from El Islote,Puerto Morelos, Mexico - Siderastrea C C metagenome | ecosystem: Host-associated > Invertebrates > Cnidaria > Coral | place: El Islote,Puerto... | reverse complement strand
CGAGCCTGCTCGGCTCCTCACCATATGTTGGTGACCATATGATTATAGTAGTTATAGAGTTGGCGCTGTTCAAGACCAGTTTTGAAAAAACTGGTCTCGAACCGCCAACTCTATAACTACTCAGCAATAAACGCCTTCAGTAGAAAGCTGCAAGTGAAGTCCAATAGTTTTTTCTCGTTCCGATCGAGGAATTTTTTTGAAAAACCTTAATGAATTATAGTCTGCTCACCCTGAAATTACTTTGTCACAAATTCCCATCCATGGAGAAATGTTTTTTGTAACTTTGTGTTTAAATTTATTGCTAAAAGATACCAATTAGCGCCATTGTCAGTTGCTCCTCAAAGCCCAATAAAGTTTTCATCTCGGTGACAAGCATTCTCCACAAAACGTTCATTGTGTCCATAATCCTTAACGAAACGTTCGATGGCAATTTTAGTGATATTTTCTTGTTAATGAAGGTTTTTGGTTCGCTGTTTAACTTTCTTATTTTCACCACCGTTTGAAATGAAAACCAGGGCAACTATCTTCTAAGGATATTAGGAAAATTTGGAATGAAGATTTATAATAAATACGGAAATGAAAACAAACCTTTCTTCTCAACATCAGAGAAGAGGCATTTTCACTCTTTTGTTTACGGTCTAAAAGACGTGCAAGATTTAAATTAGATGCAAATTTAGGTTGAATTTGCTTCAGCGAGGATATGGAAACTTTTGTTTGCTTTAAGCACATTTTAAGTAGCATGCTTATCTCATTTAACAAATAATATTCGTTGCCAACGCTTAAGGTTATAAGGAAACCAATTTCTTTCGCATTCCGCACGCAAGGAAAGAAATTCAAAATTTTCCTCCAAACACTTGAAAAAAAGACCATTGCAAGGTGCATACAAGGAAATAAGTTCGATATTTTCCCATAGAATTGGGCATAACATTAAAAAGGCATAATCTAATAATTTTTGTAAACTGTTTATTTTATTCGTAATTGAACGTATATTTTATCATTTGTTTCAAGTATTAGTTAATGGCAGCCACAACTTTTAATTGTGTTACATGCGTCGCTGATTACTTTACGGACGGCCATTCGCTTATCTTTGTGCCGAGAAAAATAAACGGAAAAGTTTAGTACAGCGTTTAACATCATTACAGTTTCGATGTAGCGCCAAAGTATGGAGTGAAGCTGTCCGTCAACAGTTGTTGCTATGTTGGCAAAGAAATATCCAAGCGCAGGGGCATAACACAAACCAGAGATACCGATCAACCATCCCAACGTTTTAGCAACTTTTCGTTCCTGAGCTTTCCTTCTTTCTTCTTCTGGATTTACAGGCCCAACAGCCACGCTACCGAGACGATGAATCCTGATAAACATTCTTACAGAAGTAAATATTATAATCACCATGCTAAAAACTATCGAAGAGATCACAAGCGCGTGATAATCGATCATACCGGTGAAAACACAAGCACTTACAAATAAACGGAACAACGCATAAACGAAAAAAGCGATAAAAATTCGGGTTTTTGAGACCCACTGGCTGTATTTGGCGCTGTGAAGAATCGCAATGTAGCGATCAATACAGATTACTGCAATGTTTTGTAAAGTACTATCACCAACTAAAGTAACTATGCCCGATACGATGTTTTCCAAGGAGCATGTGGTCGAAGGACATGCCAAAAAGTACACACTGTCTGATATAATTAAAGGTTCCATGACCACGCCGTTGAAGAGACCCACTGAAGCTAAACTTAACAGGCACATGTTGAGCGGAGTTTGGAGGGAAGGCGTCTTGGCGTACGCGGCAATCCACAGAGAGTTACCTGCCACTGCGACCATGGAAAGAACGGCGTTCAACACAATCTCCAGCACCAGCAGAGGCGTGTGAAGACTGTTTGGTTCTGCGCAAGGTGTCACAGCAGGTTGCAGCGGCCAGGAACAGTGAGACGAGTCACTGGAGTTCGACATCACTGTTTTTGCAGTTTCGTTGCTTTCCTTTTTTTGGTTGTGTTTTAAAGCTGGTTTTTCCTGCTCAAGTTTAACAGATCACTCTTTTTCTGGTCCTCTTGGCAAAACTGTCCTTGGAAGCGTTTTGTTTGTCGAAGTGTTGCGGTTGGTTGCTAACTCTCTTTGCCTCTGGCCTGTGTAGATAAAGCAGAATTATGTAAAAAATTACAGAATGAAACTGCTCGTTTCTAACTTCCAAATCAAGATTTTGCGACCTAATAAGTATTCGTAATAAAGCAAAACGATTTTTCCCACCAAGTCTAGACAAATTTAACATCAAGGTACAGCTAGGTGTTAAGATTCCCACAATTCAAACTGAGGACGTCTTTCTTGTAATTTTTCGTATATAGAGAATCCGCTAATCCTCTCAACTACATGTTGATAAATGTTTTGCTAATTAACTTCAAAATGGCCATGAAAAGGAAAGAATTACATTTAAGTTCAACGCTAATAAACTGAGTAAATTTCAAATCTTGAAACTCAAAATTAAGAAATACAGGTAATCAAAACAAAATAATGTGAGATACCTTTGTGTGATTGACTTCGGAATTCCCCGCGCGGGTTTCCCTCAATTCCAGACAAGCCTATTTGGGCTTCACAGTAAACTTCTGGTTTATACACCGAGGAAATCACGCTCCGCTCAGTTAGCCAGGCGAGATTCGACTGCGCTTTCTGCCTCAACAAACTAAATTTTATTCAAATGCTGTTTCGTGCACATCCGGATTTCGACGAAGTGGCTTTTGTGTTTTTTTTTGACTTTCAGCTGTGCCGCAAACGCAAACTTCAATTGGGACAGTTTCAACAAAAAGCCGCTTGAAGCTTTGGAAGCGACAGTGCGCAACTTCTCAACGACTGCCTGTAACAGGCCAATCTAGTGAACGTATTGTTCATTTTTATGTTGAGTCAAAATGAAAAATATCAGTGAGTTGTTAAGAAAACTATCTTTTTCAATATAAAAAAATGCAACCGATTATTCCAACATAACCTTTTATAATCCGTCCAGGATTTGAAGACAGCATTAATTAGTTGGCTGCACGAAAGTGACAAATTTAAGTCTTCAATTCGTTATTAACAACGCGTTTGGTTGGCTGTATATGGACTTATTTACGACTGCATGGATTTCATGGAATAATTTTGTTATTATAAACACAACCCTTGGATCATGAGAAAAGCTATTACCAAAACAAAGTTTCCTTAAAAGAGACTTTTCTTTTGGCTATCGATTTCGCGCTACTACTTGGCGGCTGGGTTTAACGGAGGATAATGCCGAGGCTCAAAGGTTGTCCGTAAAATGAACAGTTGGCCAAGATCCGAAAACAACTGTGAAATTTTGTGGACAATCTTTTAGTCAAGGGAAAACAGCAAGCCAGCAAGGGGTATATTTATTTTATAACCCTCCGACTAATTTCGTGGTAAAGAGAACACAGCCAGTCAAAAGTAGCCGCGAGATAATTGCGTCTTAACAAACGGTTCGCCTATTGCTTATTTGATTTTATTACACTGCGATTAGATTGTAAAAGTAAAGACCTGAAAATAGAACTTCCTTTCTCGTTTTGTTCTTGTCGACGAAATCGGACCACGGATATCAAATCGGAGAGAGTTTGTTGCATGTCGTCTCACACCAGTCGTCCAATTTTATACCACGTGATGTGTTTCGTCCAATGAGCGCGTGAAAATAAATCGGTGGGTTAATATTAATCGATAGCCTATTAGAAAGGAGCCAGTTAGAGTGCACGCTTGCTTATATTCAGGGGCCTTATATTTTCGACGATACAATTGAGAACGGAAAAGCTCAGTATTGCTTAAACTAAAAAATAACCATCGAAAAACAGCAAGCAAAGTGTAATAAATCCACCACCCAGATCAGGTTGAGCTGAGTTAAAGCGGACATCTGGAACAAATTAACGGGTGATCTGCAGGTCATAGTTTGGCATTGACTGGAATCTTCAGAGTTTTCTTCTGACTGAGTTTCTTTTCCAAGCACTGCACATATCTCACAAACAACAAATATGTAAACGTTTCCGTGTAGGCACTTCAAATTATGTCTATCTTTATATCAAAAGCTTTAATTTTATATGTACCGCTTCTAAATGTCCACTAGGAGATACACGTACCTGCCTAGCTAGCGACTGTATTCATGCATGGCCATCTCACATTGAGGGTTCCAAGTGTACTCGATAGCAATCATTTAATCAGTCGCTATCTTATTATTAATTAAAATGAAAACCTTTTCCTTTGATCGGCGACACAGACTGTGCTCAATTTGTACCTCGTTGCAAGATAAGGAAGGCAAACAAAATCTAACATTAACTACAATAAAGACAGTCCCGCTGGATATGAGCAAACGCATTGGCTAAAAAGAGGTATTTCGAAATAGATGGCGAATACATGCTTTCATTACAACAAATGTTTGTTGTCATAACTTACAAACATGTATCATGATCCACCAGCTGTCGGTAAAATGCACGCCAAGCTGCATATGAACTCGTGCACTTGTTTGAGTGAAATGATTGCTAAATATATGTTATATAAAAATATTTTCCAGTCTTATTTCTTCCCTGAAGGTCGATACACACAACGTGACAAGTTACCTTCAATGCTTACACGAGAGGAATGACTGCAGAGACATTGTATTTCGTGTGGAGAAGTCGTCTGAGCGTACACAGAATGGGACTGGTAGCAGCTAGGGTCAGTTTGATTTTGTTTGTGATCGGTGCTTTTTTCCTGTCTGGTCGCAAGCACTTGACCCATGAACAGTACACGCGCGAGAGGATAATCAAAATTTGGAAGGACAAGTCGCATAGCCCAAGTTTGTTAAGTCCTGCGTTTTTTGTGTGTGCCAAACTTGAAACTTCAGCTTAACTAGCAAGGTTTATTTTATTAGAAAATGAAACGTGGATAACAGAAACTTCATACTAACGACAGAGACAAAATTTATGAACGAGCGAAAGTCGAGGTCCTAAATTTAAAGTAGGCCGGGGTTTGAATTCCATTTCCTAACGCTTATCTTGCCAAAATCCCACTCCTATAAGCAATTTTTTTCAGTCCTAGTCAGTTGTGGCAATTTAAATCCCAGTATCAGTGCCTCAAATCTCATTTTCCCAGTGCAAAAAAAATGGCAAATTCCAGTTCCCATTTTACACCTTCAGGGCTCTCTAAATCGTCTTCAAATACACTGTAGTGCTCTGCCAGAAGTCGAGTCACTCGTCAAAAAAAAAATTATTGCCAAAAAAAAAAAACCATGAGAGATAACTAAATGTATTAAATCTTAAAGGGGATATGAAATGCGCGCACGTACCTTCATAAGAACGATAAATAAAATAAAGTCGCGTAGCTCACTATAGCCGTATATTTCACGAACGCGGGAACAAACGTAGCACATAGTTCAGCTTTACCACGTTGCATGTTAATGTTCCACTTGACGATTTGAACTCTTTTAGCGAAAGGTCAACACTGGGTTTAAACACTTGGTTTCAACACAGGCGTAGTCGACTCATTAACAGCATCTTTTATCCCACATCCAAAGTTTTCAACGTCTGGCGACAGATTTCTGCAAAGACAACGAGTCAAAGACCGACGATGGCCATGGGTGTTGCATACAAAAGCAATTCCACCGAACTCTAGCCGTAGCGTTACGTTTCACTGTTTAATTTGTTCACTCATTAGTTCATTACCTCCTAAGTTAATTTTCTCCTATCATCCGCCAGCTCTTAAGTTTGCCTTACTTTTTCAATCTTCGCTGCGGTATACACTTCATCGACTTGAAGCGCAAATTGCCTACGCGGGAAATATGTCTCTTCTTCCGGCAGTCGTTAATGGTTTTCTAAAGCGGCCTTCACACGTCAAATTAATGTTGGCCAACTCGTGTCGGCAATCTCAAATTGGTGTGTGTGAACGACACAACAACATGTTGGCAAACTGTTGGTGACAAATAGAGCTTGTCTCTATTCTCACCAACGTTTCGCCAACAGTTTGGCAACAGTATGTTCACACACACCAATTTGAATTTGCCAACACGAGTTGGCCAACATTAGTTTGACGTGTGAAGGCCGCTTAATCGACGTAAATGTGAAAATGAACGAAGACCAACGAATCCCCCTTTGCATGACACTTAAATTCAGGGACCTTTTTTTTTGGTGTTCATTTATATTGTTGCTGTTTTTCCTAGCTCTAATTTTACACTAATGACTTGAAGCACAAAATGAACAAAATCCACACTGTATAATGGCACTTAAATTCACGGATTCATTAGCATTCCAACAAACCACTTGCTTGCAGTCAACATGATCAAATACATCCATCTCTAAAATTTCTGTACCGCTTGCATCATGTTCACCTTCATCAAACAAGCGGCAATTGAGGAATCTGAGGATGGGAAACGTCTTGGGAAACACAATGCAGTCGTCCGCTTTGCCGTCCGGTTGAACCACGATACCAAACTTCGTCTTCCGCATGTAGGCCTTAAAACCGTCTCTGTTGAGAACATGCCAGATCAAGAGAAATCCATTGTAGACACCGCTGATTGTACTTTTCTCTCCACTAAGTGCTTCCATTATGGGAATCTGGTAGGTACCATTTTTCAGGAGCAGTTTCAGCTTCTCGATTGACTCAATTTGCGACAAGAAATGTTCCCTACCTTCTTCAGTGTCTCTCACCATAAGAAGAAGGACAATAAGAGTTGATATTTGATCCTCAACCGCTTTAGGTCGTTGCAAAATTGCTTCTCTTTGCCCTCTGAGTGAAGACGAATACAACTTGGACCTTGGAAACAAGGCAGGTTCGGCAGTTACAGGGTGCAGGCAGTAATCCATGGAAACTCGCAGGGGATGGAACTGTAGTTGGTCAGAACTAGAATTCCTCTGCTTTACCATGCTCAGATCCTGCTTAATTAATTCAAGGATCTCCAAAACCTTCTTGCTGAGTTGGTGCGACTCCCATTCGCCATCGCTTTCCATCAGGACTTTCAAGAACATGGTCTTCAGAGTGTACGTTTCTATCACTACCTTATAATCCATTGTGTATATGTCAAAGTGTGATTCTAGAAATGTTTGAATAAGATACTTCAGAAGACGGTAGACTTGTTTCTCCACTGAATTAACTTCAAGAGAGCTCAACGTAGCAGTTTCCCACAGGGATTCAGATCTTCTTGTACATGATACAGCATTGATTGACCAGAACTCAAAAAGGAGTTGCAAAGGATCATGATCCCCTGACGTGTAAGGAATTTTGATGGCCAAGCAAATGTCAACTGAAACAAATGTTTCAAAGCCATCATTAGAGAACTTGAGAATTTGAAGAAACGTTTTCCCAGATGGACATTTTAATCTTGCAACATATTGCCATCTTGGGAATTTTTGAATTTCAGCTTCCAGTGAACCATGAATCGCCACAGACACCATGGATGCAATATCATCTCTCCGCGGACTTTTTCCATCCTTAAAAATAAGTTGTTGACTTTTCCTTTTTTTGTTTTCTTCTTCATCGCACCAATCAGGGCACAGAATATCATCCATGAACGAGATGTCCTTTATCTTTAATGGCAACTTGGTCGACTGCATGTTGATATCGTAATTGTTGGCACAGAAGGGTACACCTTCTTTCATTGTAACCAACTGTTCCTGAAGTGCAGGTAAAACAACGACATAGTCAAACTCGTCAGGTTCTCCAATCTTGGTACCGTCTATCATACTGCCACCTTCTTGAACGCTAGCATTGTGGAACAATCGGTATTTACCAGAAAGGTCATACACAGCCTCCTGGATGATATGGTGTAATTCATCACGAACAATGCCAGCGTTTTCGTTGTCTGGATAATTTGCCTTTGTTTCCGCTATTTCCTTTAAAAGTAAGTCAAGCTTGTCCATACTGCCACTGTCTGAACAATCTGCGCCTTCTGTTTTTGCAGCCATATTACCTTCTGACTCGTCTCATCCAACGTCTACAACTGATACAATAACACAAGAAGTTAAACGAAAATTAACACCGGCTATTATAATAAAAACGGCTGCTAGCACCACAGAAAAGCGATGCTCAGGCTTTAACGTAAATGTCCCAGGGACCCCTAACAAAACACTAATAGAAAATGGTTCTGTTATTCTCCCAAATCTTCTCGGTCGGCCTAACAAGGGTCTCAATTGGAGTGGCAGCTTTGACAGTTGGTGGTTTAAAAAATAGCTTCTTAACAATTTACGCTTAAATTGATGGCATTTTGTTGATTGACAGTTCGTTATTAAGGGAAATTCCTTTGACGAATTAAAGTTGAACGTTTAGTATTGCGTTTTGTGTGTATTGGGGGGGGGGAGGGGGGGAGGGTTGCTTTGTTTCTACAGGTTTTCATTCTTTTTAAAACAAATCAAACTTGTTTGCTCATTCTCTGAAAACAGGCCTATTGTGATTTTGGATGTATTCACTGATTGACAACTAAACATTCTTTGAGAGCTAGAGGAAATTTTCAGTGAACCGCCTGAAATTGACAAATAACTGCTTTTGCTGATAGTTGATGGAAAAAGTACATTTTCCCTCCATGTTGATCTGTTCTGAATGTGATGTATACTTAGGGGCTCATGAGCTGCTGTTCCTCTTAAGAAAATCCTACCTGGCCATCGAGAGCAAAAGTGATTAATTGGCCTATTTTATGAGACGACGAGATGATATTTCACCTTCATAGTCTCACTTTAGGATCTCTAGGGTGGGAAGTCTGGGGGGGGGCGGCAGGAAAAAAAGAGAGCTAGAAGTGGTAGTGGGACGTTGCAGAAATAAGAAAACATTTTCCAATATAACCGTATGATATTGCAACAGAAAAGCGTAAAAGACGTCAGGGCCATCAATAAAGGGAGAGGGATTGGAAGCAAAGGAAATGTGAAGTGTGAAGTTCAGACTTCCTGTACCACACCCAAGGAAAGAAAGACAGACTAACCACTTTCATCAAACACAATCATTGTCGACAATCCTCATCACCATCATTTTCCTCAACAACTTTTTCATCAAAGATGATATTAATTCTTTGCTTTCCTGTATTTTCTTGGATTTCTTGGGGTGCCTGTGGCAGGTTTAGCTGATGAGACAATTGTTAGCAAAGCAAGTAAAGAAGTTCTCAAGATGCCCAAGGTTTCCTTGAGAATTGTCAGCACACAAAAACAGCCACGGCTATGAACTGTCAGCCTAGTAAGCAAGCTATGTTTACTTTCTCTCTTTTAGTGTTTTAAAGCAGGGGTGGGCCCATTATATGAGTCGGACTGGAGCTCAGTTTGCTAAGATCTTGGTATGTCTGTTAAACACACCAAAAAACTCTCAGCCCAGCTAGCTCGCACCCTGGTACCACAATCCACCAGTAAAAGTTTTCTTTTTCTACAACATACTGCACCATAAACCCCATGAACCTAAAAATAATAAATGCTCCAAACTGCTGGATTAATGAAAGTAAAGCCTCAGACAAACAGACCCCACATTTCTATTCAACAACGTTCAACATTGTTGAATTCAACATGTTATGGTGACTAAATTCCGTTCAATGTCATCCAGAGTTATTCACTATCATCCAACATCATTCACCATCGTTCATCATCATTCAACGTCATTCAGTATCATCCAAAATCATTCAACATGGTGGCAAAACGTGTGTAACATGTTGAATTACAAAAACTCACATTGGCATCACATGAATGTAGTAAATTGGGTGATTCCAGAAAATATCCATACCCGACCACAGGCAGCATCTTCATCTAGAGCCCCCTTGCCTTAGGAAATTCCAAAATGCTCAATCCCTCCCTGACCTCAAAATTCCAAACCGTTCTACCCCCCACGTCCTTGGAATTCCAGTCTATGTAACCCACCCTCTTCTTCGGATTTCCAAGATGCCGCCTGTGGTATGGGTAGGGATATTTTCTGGAACCACCCATTTTGACTGTTATTTTCATATTCCCTTTAGTTTGCTTTCATACCATGTTTACGTGAAGGGGCACTTTTTCTTCATTCCACATCCAAAACATCTCATGCAAATGCCACCTTAGACTGGATGGTGAAAGCTATGCACGCACTATTCATTCGACTCATCCATGCAAGAGATTGATTTCCTACTGAAATGCGCAGTCTTTCCATAATTTGTTTACATGATACTGGTATGAGTTTTTTGAAAATCACAGTCCAGTACAACAACTGGGGTGAACTCATGTCTACCCCAGCATAGCTCATACTGGTATGAGACTTTGTGCTGGTATCATGTAAACAGATAGAGAGCCAGAGGAGGGGACTGGGGTGAAGTTGTACTTTATGAAAGTCATAGTTGATGTATTCACGTATTGAAAGAATGTCTGTATATTACCTAGAAGGCTAAACAGAATACAGGACCACTTATGTGCATGCTCTTGAATATAACAATGTGCTCATTGAAGGTGGACGGAAGTTTCAGGGGCACCCAATGCTTCGTTTCAGTGGAATATCTGTTCGGTGAGGCCTAAATTGCCTGAGATATTCGGATGTCATTTCAGCGAAAACTAGAGATTTTTTTTGTGAAACATCACCTCAGACTTTCGTAGCAAGGCGATCGATTTATTCCAATTTTTTTCGGAGGGACAAATACGTCTTTAGAGTGTAAAATAAGGTCAGCTAGCAGTTTCAAAGAGCTATCAGCAGCTCGGAAATTCGGTGAATAGGATTCTGTTTCCTAAAATTTTCTGCGGCCTAAATTTCCAGCTAAATACTTCGAACAGATCAATCTCTGTTTGGGGGGGAGACAGGGGGTATAAACCTCCCGCTTCCCGTACCCTTTAATCCCAGTTCCCACGCTGTATTTGTTGGCTCCCGCCCCTTTGCATTTTTTCGATTGCGAAATATTGCGCAATGTTGCGTAATTTCCCCCTTTTTCTCCCGCTTCCCACCACCTTGGGAATCCCGCTTCCCGCACCCTCTTCTCCCCCCTCCCGTACACCTCCCGCCCCCTTTTCTCCCGGTCTCCCGCACCCCTGTCCCGCCCCACTCTGTTAGCTGACACAAATATGCCTTTAAAAACTATGAAACAATCTAAGAAACAGAAAGTAGAAAATGACATTTGAAGAATTTCGCTAAAATTTTCTCGTTGGGTGCCCCTGAAGTTTGCCCTGCATTCTGTGATCGCTCTCTTAGTGTTTAGTATTAAGTATTCTGGGTGTACATACCATGAAAGTCTGGCACATGGGGGCTTCACTTCAAGTACAGGAGAGAACACTAAAGCAGCATCAAAGTCTCAAACCTGCGCCATTCATTTCCAGGGTGCGCATTCTGGCCCGCGGGGACAGGGCTCAAAAACGGCTGATTGGTTAAAAGATATTACGTCAAAAGCGTCACAGAATTGCTACTGAGCATGCGTGTTGCTTTTTCACCCTTGAAAATTTCAATATGGCGGACGGGCTGCAGTTGTTTTAGCACGGGAAACGCAATATTATTTCACTTTCAACGGACGATCGAAGTTACGTTAGATAGTTTTTTTAATCAGAAATGCTGTTTGAATCGATCATTGACTTCAGTGGCTTTCAAAAAAGCCATTTTGGCCGCCGTACACTGGAGAAACTGAATATACTTATCGGCAGTCCAAATATCTTGGATCAGGCTGCATCTTCTGATGGCGTTTAGGATTGATCTCGTTGTTTGATTAGAATTTTATCTTCCGTCAATATTTTTTCGTGGACAAGGCATGCAGAAGGGGAGTGATCTCATGGTTGCAGGTCAGTAATTTATTGATGTACTATTTCATAACTGATCATCATGCACTCAGTGGT